>Ga0065711_1003576_pt1 | contig 27393 bp, 22 predicted proteins | sample Hoacrofraction12_FD_59098 | JGI IMG/M metagenome (GOLD analysis project Ga0065711, IMG submission 59098) | Hoatzin crop microbial communities from Cojedes, Venezuela - Epithelial fraction 12 v2 (version 2) | ecosystem: Host-associated > Birds > Digestive system > Esophagus > Crop | place...
TAGAAAGCTATCAGATTGGTCAGGCATGATTTCCCCTTAGTGAATCCATGCTGACTACTCCTGATAACCTTCTTTTCCTCCACTTGCTTGTTGATGACCTCCAGGATAAGCTGCTCGATCAACTTTCCCGGGATGGAGGTCAGGCTGACCGGCCTGTAGTTCCCTGGGTCCTCCTTCTTGCCCTTTTTGAAGATTGGAGTGACATTTGCCTTTTTCCAGTCCTCAGGCACCTCTCCTGTCCTCCAGGACCTCTCAAAGATGATGGCCATCCAAGCCAACCTGGTGCGGCACAGTGTGGGGCAGCTGCTCAGTTCTAGAGACACTGAAGCTAGCACCAGCCACTGAGCTGTGGAGCTGCTAAGAATGCACTCCAGTGCTGGAGCAAGCACCCAGCAGCCACAAGCACAGCTGAAGAGATCTCCTGGGGGACACTGAGGGATCAGAGAACCAGCTTCTACACCCAGCAGAGCCTTTATCACTTCATTTGGATTAGCTTCTGCCAGTCCTGCTGTCCTGACAGCTCCACAGTGACACACAGAATACCCCACAAATTCAAAGCTACAGCTTCTCTGCAGCTATCCAAGTCTCCTGCTCCCTCCTGTCCCAGGCCCACCTCTGACACGAGGCNAGAGCCACACTTACCTCAGCTCTTTCCGGTAACTTTCCAGATTCCACTTTATGAATGGCTCCCTGGAGAAAGGCACAAGCACCTTGGCATCCTTGTAGCAAATGTTCCAGCTTCTACAAGATGAAATAACCAAGGCAGAGATTATTGTCTCACAGCTTACAAGAAAGCCGTCTTTTCAACTTGCAGAAGGTTAGAAGTACAGAAATCAAGAGAGGATCAAAGGCATTAACCCAAGGATTCAATTGCACCATTTGGTGAAGCTGCATCCAGGAGAGGACCATCAGAGGCTTCAGACGCATGACTACACCAAAGCCTCTCTGCAGGCCTTATAAAACCTGCATACTCACGGCTTGTATGGGCCATGCTTTATAGAAAAGACAATCGGTTTACTTATGTCCCACATTCTACTACTAGCATTTCTTGCAACTTCCCACTAAGATGAATCACTCTGCATGAATTTTGGAGGAACAAAACATAGAACAAGTACTTGGAATTTCTGTACTTTAAATAACTTCTCTTCATATTAAAAGTAGTGTAAATTAAAGATTCAGAAACTGGAAAGCTTCCACAACTAAGCACCTCAAACTACTGACAAATCTGAAATCCTGCCTCTCGTCAGGGGAAGGGTGGGAAAAACAAAACAAACTAAACCTCCAAATATTTCACAGCGGTTCATGAGACAGTACTCTCCAGAAAAGTCAGTGATATAAAGCCTAAATACTCTCAGACACCAACCTCTAGCCACTGAAATCAGAGAAGGGAAACAGCTAATCCAAAAGAAGCGTGCTCAAAACAAACCAAAAAAAAAAGCAGCTGCTTGAATCTTTACTGAACTGCTTTCCCTCCCTGGAGCACTGGAGCAGCGCCAGCAGCAACAGATTAGCAGGCAGGATGCAGGTGAGATCACCGAGATGGGAAATAAATGCTGTTTGCCACATAGCTGCAGATATGAAGGGGCTGAGCATACGGGTCATTATCACACACAGTACATCATAGAAAGAGGCAACCCCTACAGATTGATTCCTACACTAAATCCCTTTGGTAACATTTTGCAAGTTAAGGTGCAAGACTCAAACAAGAAGTAGCCTGGTATCATGCTCCTTCCTTCAAGTGTTATCCTTCTGCACAGACAGAGCACCTCAGCTCTCAAGCTTTTCTCAACTCTGTCCAGAAAAGTAATCCATAGCCTCTTGCAAAGCTTCTCTGCTTCCCCGCTGCCAGATAAACCTCAAATTCTCAAATTCAATCCTAGGCACCAAGAGTAGGCTTCTGTACCACTACTGCATCTGCACAGGTTCATAGCAGTACTTCTAGATGCGAGTTCAAAACAATGGGTTCTAAAACAAGTTGGAAAAGATAAGTTAACATCTGGCACACGCTAAACCTAACTGCCACCAGCAACGCAGTGGTATTATCAACGATACGTTAACCCACTTCAAACACTGCAGTGTGCTGCACAGCACTGGGCAGTGAGATCACAGCCAACAGACCACCGAATCTTTCGGCAGCAGAGGCGATGGTTCTGTCATCCACCAGCCTAAGCAAGTCAATCAAAACAGGCAGACAACCCATTTGTGTGCAGATTTACAGATATTTAATCCTGTCTAGTCTCGGCATGCCAAATAACATCTCAACACAGCTTCTGAAGATTCAATAAGCACATGATCCACAGGACTTACACTCTCTCCACAGCACAAGTGTGCACAGAGCTGGGTATTGGTGTCACAGATGCTACTTTCGCAGATTTATGGCAGCCTGCACACACCCTGCTGCACAGCCAGCAACACCTGCAGTCCATCATGGATCAGTGTGGGCTGCATTGGTGGCCGCAGCACCCCTTATCGATGCCTGCAGCACCCTTTGCCAGGGCTACCTTCTTTATAAACTGGGTCTGGGTGCTGCAGTTTCAGCCCTTCTCTGAGGCTTAACCTAGGTTAGCTCAAACATTTCCACAGGGTGGTCAATCTCCCTGCATCTTGGACTGGCTCTGACCTGCACCTGGGTACGGTTCACTGTAGATCTCTTGATCCACAGCTCCTCTGGAGAAGAGCGCAAAGGTCAAACAGGATCATGGTACTGAGGCATACTCAAAGTGGCCAAATAACAGGGAGAATAAACGGATTGCTGGTACTGCCTCCTCCTGTTATCTTGGTCCTGAAACTCACTAAGCGGTATCTCCATGTTTCTTTCGTTTCCTCGCCTCACGTGGCCAGCTTCAGAGGAATACAATGTTTTCCTGGGCTGAAACTTCACTGTATTTTTAGTTTAGATGTTTTCTAAAGAGTTCATATTTGATGACACCTTTGGTAAATAAGTGAATTATACCCAAAGGAGGAAGAAGAGGTGCCTAGAAGTATCTGAACCAATTGACAAGAACGTCCAAGTTTCACTCCTGCCAGGATTGCAGCTTTTACTAAGGAGCTCTTAGCCTGGTCTGGGGAACCTGCTCCAAAACCAACAGCATCTACTTTTATTATGCTCAAATTCTTGATAGTTAGTGCAGTGGCAACATAATACTTCACACCTTCTCCTGAGGCTAGCTTAAGCAGGCTCAGCCCTTAAGACTCAGAGTATAACTGAAGTGCCACTGTATATCACAACAAAACAGGATTCTGTTTCTTCTTTCCATTCAAACTATAGTTAAATCTGAATTAATGCAGTTCAAGCAGATGAGTTAAAAACTAAAGTTTTCATTCCTGCAGTCACATCAATAGGCTACAGCTTGCACCCATTTTATGAAGACAGTATTAGTATTCTTTTGATAAGAGAGATTCATCTGAATATATAGCTATTACAGGAACCATTGTCTTTTAATGCTTGTAGGTTCAGCTGCTGACAAGCTCCTCCTGCTTCAACTCTGTTACCATGCCATTTCTTCTCTCAGATACCAGAGAACACGAGACACCCTACTCACCATGCGGAAGCTTAACCAGTCCCGGTGGCAGTAAGGGAAGGTCCCGTCCAGTTCCAGAGGCAGCTGTGAGCTGTCTATGTGCTTATGGAGGGATTTCATGGAGGTGAGAAGTTCAAACTGCATGGGAATAGAAGAAAAAAAAAGCAGTGGGTGTGAGTATTGGAGGAAGAGGGGAAGGTTAACAAAACCCAGCATCCTTTATTTATCTATCTTGTATAGAAACAATGCATACAGTGTATATCTGCAATATCTCTACAATACAAAGAAAAAAAAAATCAATTCAATCTTAGAGCAGCTTGCTATATAGTTTAGTGGGTGAACCCTGAGGGAGTGCAGGCCACAACACGCTGTTTCCCCAAGCACAACATCTGTGACAGAATTCTGGCAGCAGCCAGCCTTCTGCAGAGCCAGTACCTCCCAGTGTAAGCACAGCAACTCCCTCACATGTTCCCACGTTGTGCTGCGATCCGCAGTTGTTTAGAGAGTCCGAGAAGTTAAATCCAGCCCCAGCTTCCCCATCTCACTTCCTGGAAAAACAGTCTAACAGAGCAGCCTCTGCCCTACCCTCAACTCTCCACTCCTCACAGCAGCTATTTGCTCCAAATATTTCCTGGATCCTGACACAGATAACTTGTCTTCTGTGAGTCTATAGGACCTCAGAACATTTTTACACTCAGCAGAGAAACAGACAAGTGCTCCTGCAGGTACACGGAAGCCAGCCCAGACACCAGGAACTCAGGCGCAGACATTTAACCCCACACACATACTGTGAAGTTTCCAACTCCTTACAAAATAGTGATGATGCTTCCAATTCCTCTCGCATGCCCGCATCTTTATTAGCCTTTGTCCTGTTCCCTCCTACACATTTTGTATTTTTTCAGTGTGCTTAATGTCTTCTGTAGCTCTCCCTGCATGCACATGCCTGCAGTCCCCTTTCTCACTTCAAATTCTTCCACATGCAGGCAACGAGGAAATGCACTAATAGCATTTGTTATGCGTTAGCCTTTTGGGGCAGCACACCACACTGATGTGTGAATAACCTGATGTTATTCACAATACCTTCATCCGCAGGAGCCTAAAGAGAGGTCCTGGCCTACTCTAAAGTCTGCAGGGTTTCAGCAGGCACAGAATTTCAGCCCACTTTTGTAGCTTCTAACAGTCTCAGAGCAGAGGCAGATGACTAAGGTGCAGTCTGATGTTCTCTTCACTCACCACAAAGAATGACTGAGCCTACATTTCTTCTGCAGCTATGGAATACCAAGGCAGATTTACTTCTAGTGGGGGTGTTGAGTGATGTTGTGATGATTCTCCCTCCTCCATTAGCACCTCCTGTTAGTCTTTCCAGACACTTCAACTGCAAAGGGAACCTCACACACATACACATCTCCTCCTGCACAAGGCTCTCAGCCACTGAAAGCAGCAGCTATGAGGAGAGGAAATACGAGATATGCAAAATCCAGGAAAGCAACAAGTACCTTCACAGAATGGAGTTCTCTTCCTGACCAAAGATTCCCCCCCTTGTTAAGGGGAGAATGTGAAAAGCACTTCTATTACTGCTAATTGTGCAGGGCTCCTCCATGCAGCTATCCATGTTCCCAACAAACCCCCAGTGTCTTGAGGGCCCCAGCAGATTGACATAACTATGGTGCAAACATCACTGATGGACTCAGCAATAAACACAGCATGACAGATATGTTCAGCCCACAGACACTTTACAACCCTCTAAACACCACATATAGAAACCACAACCATAAATGACAGAGAACAACTACAGAGATTTCGTGTGAGAATAAACACACACCAAAAGACAGAGAACTCGCTGTTTGGAGAGTTAAATAGAGGATATTAAGAGCTCCCTAGCAACCCTGGGTGAATGGTCCCATTACCTGCCCTGCTGGCGGCTTCTCCATCCGAAAACTCAGATCTCTTTCAACCAGAAGCAGTACTCCATGAATACAGTGAGGATCCATGTCCTACAACAGAACAGAGCACAAATCCATTACCTATCTCCCTAGGATGCTAAGGAGAATGTATCGTACCAGGTTTGCACAAGAGACTGCAATTTATCCTTCAAAGGTATTTAGGAAGCCAGTCATCAGCTATAAGGAAGGCCATTCTACAAAGCACCAAGGCTATGTCCTTAAGGTAGTTTGCTTCAGACCGACTACTCCAGCAGTATTTAAGGAAGCAATGGAAGAGGTCAGGTCTCAGCTGTACTAAAAAACAACCCTTCCACAGGGAAATAAGGGGGGGGGAGGCACGGAGTGGGGGCAGGGAGGAAGGAACCATGTTCAATGTCAAAGTTTTAAAGTTTTTTCTTGATAACTTTCCTGGTCACTTCTCCTAACTGAAAGGAAGTGGTGTTCCCCCCCACCCCAGTGCCAAAAACGTCATCTCATCTTTACTTACTGCCAGCTCATAATCAAGGACTTGCATCCTGTTGCTACTGTTAAATCAAAACAAATTCCAAATGCAAGGGACATGTGGCAGCTGCAGTTCAAACTGCGATCCAGGAGCAGCTCTCCAATTCTAGAGGTACTCTCCAGGGAAGCGAGAAACAGGCACAGTGAAACATACCAGAAAGATCCAGACCACAGAGAGAGGGCCCACTATATACACGATGCCTGGACCAGGCTAGCAAGCAGCACAGCCATCTGCGCTGTCATTCCACACGGTTAAATAGAGCCATCCCATCTAGCTGTCTCCTAGATGGTCTTTGCCTCCGCAAAGATCTTGGGAATTGCCAAGTAGCAAATCCTTTCCGGTACTGCTCAAGTTGCAAGGAGCCTGCCACACAGCAGGCCACAACAAGGGAGCCCTGTTTAAATAAATGGCTCCAGCACTGTTTAAGGTTAAATATCCAACATGAGCAGCAGAGCCAGAGCACAGAGGCAAGTGCACCAGCAGAGACTGAGCCACCGAACCTGACACAGGGACCAGTGCAGCGCTTAAGAAACAATGCCAACACAAGGAGATCAAATTCTGCAAGTGAGAGCAGCAGCAGAGATTCTCAGAGCAGAAAAGACCTTTCTCTCACCTAGTCCTAGAACAGGATCCTTTTGAACTGGCAGGAAAAAAATACCAACTGAAACACCTCTTGAAACAGCAAGAAGGTTTCTCAGTCTTCTAAAATCCCTTTCTCCAAAGAAAATTATTCACACTCCCACAGTTATTTGAACACTGATCAAAAGGCCAAAAAGGATTTACTGCATAATTAGGCTGTATTAGGTAAATACCAAAGCTCCTCTGAGGAGAGGATGGGGAGGTATTACAGCTGCATCAGCAGCTCTGAATTCATCTGCTATAAAGTACTGAAGGATGAAGACTAGCCATAGTTTCAGGATTGATCATGGTACTAAATTCATTCTTTCACAATCCCCTCTCCTACTCCAGTAGTCATGAGATGTTCAATCTGTGTGAGGGATAAAGGTAGTGATGGTCTAACACTAGGTCACAGCAACAACCAAAACACTCACACTCACTTGTTTGTTACTGCTGAAAATAGAGACTGAAAAACCATTCCCAAATAAAGCTGTCAGGAAAGAAGGGGTTTCCAGACCAAGAAGCAGTCCTATTTCCAAAGAAATCAAGTATTTTTCACCTTATTTTTATCTTTAAACGGCTGAAGTCAGTCTCATCCAGCACTATGGAGCAATCCAAATAGAAAGCAAAGAAAGCGCCCAAAACAGGGCTCCTCCCAAAACAGGCACAGGGTGGACAGCGCAGAATAGAGGGGCATCAGCATGAGCTTAGAAAGCACTAGGATAAATACCCACCCCTTTATTAATATTCTTTAACAAGAGAATTGGGTACTTTCTTCCATCTTTCTCAGACTGATGTTTCCAACAGCCTTCTGGTCTCCTGACCCAAATGGAAGCCCATGGCCAGACTTCACATCACTGGCACAATTTGAAGCACAGGCTGCCAGGAATACCTGTGCGATGGGACAGTCCCCACATACCACGTTCAATTTGAAAGTGACCACTTCTCACGAAACAGTAGGAGGTCCCTGGTCAGACCAAGGTCCTCTGCACTTCTGCAGGGAGAGGGCATGTCATATATTCCTTGAATGGCAAAGCTTGCACCAAAGTTTTCTGCTTCGAACTGCTACTGTATCTCTGTCTTCATAAAGAGACTCTTCCTTCTAAATCCAACGCACAGACACAGCAGATTACAGCATTAAGCATTTGTGCCGATCCGCAAAATTCAGAAGAGCCTCACTCAGTAAGGAGTCAGAGGAAAACCCCACAGATACCTGTTCACTGAAGGCCTGTGCATGCATTACACTGTGCAGAGGAACTCCGCTGCCTACTCGCTGACTAAGGGATTGGCCCAGCGCTAGCAAGCAGCAACGCTCCTCTGAACGGGCTCTGCAGCACCGAGCTTACCAGTGACCACCTGTGACCAAACATCACAGTAGCATTTAACTCCACAAAAATCCTTGCTCCAAAGCATCATTGTGCAGCTTCCCACAGGAACAAGCATATTCTATTCCTGCAGCACGTACGCACTGCACATTTCCCTTCACCTCTGTATGGAGCTGCCAGAGTTCTTCCTTGCTCCTTCCTGAGTTAGCTCTGCTGCAGCGCTTTTTTCTGCCTCTGCTCCCAGTGCTGTCTGGGACAGAAGGATTTCCAGCAGTGCCCGGCCACCCATATTCTAAAGAGGAAGGGAGAAGAAAGTCTTGCAGAACACAACTCCCCCCAGCCTGAAGGCAGCGAGGATGAGAAGCTTTCACCAGTTTACTAGGTGGCTCTAGACAGAGCAACTGAGTCTCCCAGCGCTGTAGGGAAAGCTACCTGCAAGCACTAGAAGTTGTCTATTAGCACTTAAAAAAGTCCACTCACGCATTTATTCCAGAAGGACGGAAGAGTGGCGTAAGTACTTTCTCAGACTGACAGATCTTGTCCCAGAAACCTGTGGGATCACAGTCTTCCCTCCCCCGGGAGGTTCTCTAGGGTTAACAGATGCCAACACCACAGCAGGAAGGGACTCTGCATTAGGTCATCCAGTCTGTGCTCACCCACTGCAAAGCAGCGCTCCTCACTGCTCAAGAGGAAAATGTCCCTTCAAAATTCAACAAGCAACACTGGATCTCAACATTTAACAGATTCCACCTACATTATCATAACAGGCTTCACAAAAGCCAGGATTTTATAATCTTGTTGGAGAGCAGAACAGCAGAGAAGTGAGGCCCAGAGACAGTCTGCCAGAGGTAACAGACACTGGGAGATGCATCAGGGATTTCAGAAAGGACCCCAAGGAGATGATGTGTTGTGACCTTACAGGCACAATATACAGTCTGTGCTTCTGTATCCACTAGCCAGCAAACCTTGCTCTGCTCTAGAAAGCCTAGCTTGCCTCACTGCGGTTACAGTCACTTTTCCGTATTTCTCGATCCTTGTTTCAGAGCAGATGAGAGTACTGCCGTGGGACCAGAGGTAAAGGCTAAGGATCTCCAAATGGCTTGGAGGAGCCAGCGGATTATTCCTGTGCCATAACCAAATGATGAGCTAGCTGAACAGGTCTTGTTCACAGAGTCTGCAGAAGAGTCAGGGTAATCAGCCTGTCAGTCAGCTACCTGGAGCACACACTCAGCTCCAGCAATCTGTCTTGAAACACATTAATTCCTGTTAACTAACTGTTGCACCACCCTGATAATGAGCTGCTCAGAGTCAAACAGCCATCACAGCAGGATATTTCAGAGGCAATGCAAAAAGCTTCCCCCCCGCTGCTTCAGAGGCTAGGAAACTTCAGGTTAGAATGGCTTTATTCCTGCCATGCTTGTATGAGATTGGGGACCCAAAAAATGACGCTGTGTCTCAATGTGTTGCTGATTTCCACAGCACATTAAGACACGACCACACAACCATGGGCAACAAAGCGCTCAAAAGCTTTAGCAAGCCCACTGCCATGTGGGCACAGCATAAAAGAGAAGATCACTTGCTTGTTGCCTCTGCAGAGCTGAGCAGGGCACCAGATTACTCCTTCACCACAGAGAAGGAGCACACTGATAGGGCTGACAGCTACACCCAGCCCAGGAAGCTGGAGGACAGCCCTCTGACTAAGCCCCAACTCTCAGATGTGGCACTGCAGCATGTAAACCACAGAGACACCAGCCTCATTAAAACATTGCCCTATTCCAGTCTGCAGAGTCTGAGTCCTGAGACACCTAAGCTCTGGTTTAAAAGGAACACCTGCTTAAACAAACATGAGTCATAGCTACAACCCAGCATCTCCTTGGCTTTCTAACAGCAGCAGATAGCTTCTATCTGGGAGCAGGGGCAACACAACCCACTTGCTTTCCAAGTGACTGATATGAAAGCCTTTGACCTGAAGCAGTAGAGCATTACAGCATGTCCAATTCACCGACAGCCACATCGACAGCTGTGTGCGCTCTTCCATCCAGCACGACAGTGTCCTTCGCTGCGCACCAGGCGCAGGCCTCGATTCTTTCCTTTCCCAGGGTGGGCAGAGATCCCTGTATATTTCACACAGCCCCTCTGTGCAAGGGACACCTCTCCAAGCACCATAATTCATGACAGTGTTTAGACTTGGGTACAGGCTGTTCTCAGCAGACACAGAAGCAAATTTGGAGGGGTGGGGTGGAGCGTTCTCCCCCAACTCAAACTTGCTCAGGGTTTTTTGCTGTGTCTGCAGTCTGGCAAGTTCTGGTCATCCTCCTAAAACAGGGCTGGATGCATAACTCCACCTCCCAAAGCCAGCTGAAAGCCAGGCGGCAGATGGAGACACAAGCAGCAGAAGGAGATGTAACGTCCAACCAAGACAGCAAGCCAACTAGTGCTCCTTTGCCCAAGCTCACGGCTCACCTGCAATATGCTGAACGCCTTGAAGAGAGCAGGAACCGGTGAACAGCGACGAGCATCCACGAGCACAGTTAGACCCAAAGCCTGACATTCTGGTCTGCAAGGACAGAGAAAGAGAGGTCACGTTTGTCACCAATGAAAATCAACAAGACTATGGAAACAGAACCCATAGCCACGACAGGGTGAAAGAAAACAGTACACTAAGGCTCTGTAAGGACAGGGAACTAACTGGTCACCTTTTCCTAACCAAAATACATGGAAACCACCACCTGGATTGCTCAGTTTTTACCTTTGCTGTTTCCACCTGAACTTCCTATTTCTCCAGTTCCTAGGACACATCTCATTGATGCCAAAGGTACCTGCTCTGGGTACTCCACACAGGAAAACCAGTCCTTCCTAATTGTTTGCAGGGACAAGCTTGGTCTTAGCTGCTTCACAAGAACAGCCATTCTGGATCAGACCCAACATCCGTCTAGCCCAGAATCAGATTTGAAGGGAGAAGCGTAAGCTTCTGGTACTCATGCCTTGTTTCTTTCTCATGGGTTAAGCCTACCACGTCACAACACTGTATCACGGAGCTGCTCCATGACTGCCCATTATAGGTCTCAAATCCCATTTTCTGAGCTAATGAAGGATAGCAAGAATGTCTTGGATTCACAGCAATGCATGAAAACACTCATTACATACTGAATTCAATCACACCATGTGCACAAGGCACACACAGAACAGCTAAAGTGCTTACTGAACATGAGCCAGTTCACCCTAGCAGAAGATCCCCACCTGTACAATTTCGGAACTGTCTGGACCAGGCTCCTAGGCCAACCAAGACAGCCCGTTCCACTTGCTGCCTTGGCTTCCACAGCCCTGAAAGGTAAAGCGGACACAGCAGCCGTGTCCACCCTGTCAGTCCAAGGGGGTCACAAACCTTGGGATGCTATGCAAGTACAGAAGCAGGCGTACAAGCTCAGTGGTGTTGCAGTGGGGGTTTAACCAGGCTGTGTTCCTTGTTGTTATTATGGCCACTGCACGTCCTGATTTATCTCTGGTACCTGTAAAGAGAGGGAGAGGGAATGTCACACAAGGAAGTCAGAGCCTGGTTCCAGGTGCGTATGCCTCCTACTCCCTTACTACCACCCCATGACCTTCCTGGAAATGCTCTGCAGAACTAGATATAGTGTATGTTGCAGATTACAGTAGGCTATAAACTCACTTCCAAACACCCAAATGCTGCCCCAGAGTGAAGTAGCTGAGCACTGCTTGTCTTTATCTCATGGTAGCATTAAATTTGGACTGCTCTCTTCCACCCAAATACACATTCTTCATAAAACACGGCTGAAGCTGGCTAACGATAACCCAACCATTTGAGAAAAGCAAGAATCTCAAACTCAAGATAAATAATCTCACCTCCACTTGTGTTACAATATTCACATTGCTATCAGATAAGAGAATGCAGATGGGTTTGCAGAACTGAGTGTGCTACCTAATGAGACTGGGCAAGCACACTGCAGGCTGAGCCTAGCACGTAGCCAGACATCTCCTGGGAGCAAAGCCCTGGAGCAGGCGCCCAGAGCTCCTCCTCAGAGGCTGCAGGGAGGACAGCCCCAGAGCACACTGTTGCCTGCTAGCAGCTCTGATAAAGGCAGAGTCAGTGCCAGGATTTCATTAGTTTCAGAGCTTGCTCAGTGCCTAGGGAATAGATAAGGCACACTACGGGCAACACAGCCGAGTTGTGATATGCTGAGGAAGGAGAAACCCCTCTGCTTTACTTAGCCATGAGAGCAGTTCTCTGCCCCTGCTTTCCAAAAGCCCAATGACAGCTCATCACAGGAACCAAGCCTGCTCTACAAGGTCCCAAACTAAATGACAGTCAGGCTTTGGGCTTTAGCCACAATGTACAACGAGAACTCTGAAGAGAAGGACATAAAAGTGACATTTCTGGAATTGCATCCAGCCTCCTCTCCACATGCAAAGGAGAGGTAAACAGCAAGCGGACACGCCACTTCAGAGACCCAGAGCTGCCTCCGCCATTCAAAAGCAAGCAATGCCTGTGGAGTGGGCCAACTCAAGTGACAAGTGCTCTGCGTCACCAGGAAGGTACGGATTTGGAGAACAGTAGGGACTACACCTCTATCGTGTGAACAGTCATCCACAAGAACAGGAGCCATTTCCTGTCACACAAATTGTAAGGGGGGAAATACCAAGCACAAGACAAAATGAGAGGCTTAGAGAAAGCCATGTCTTTCTGTCTCTTCTGAGCTTTATTGCTACCACTGGACATGCGGTCCTGGGCCACCTCTCTCCCCATCCCAGGGACAAGGATGAGCCAACAGGTAAAACAGATACAGATGGACAACCCCAAGCACAGAAAACTGCTCTGGTGTGATCTCAATCTGTCACTAGGACGTGACTTGAGTACAGGCCACAGACACAGATGGGCATCGTTCAGAAGCAGGGCTTTCTCCCTCCCAGGGACCAGAACTGTGACACAGTAATTCTCCTGCTAGCAGCAGCGACAAAATCTTTCATCGTCCATGTGATTCAGGAGGAGTTTTATTACTCCTGAAATACAATGGTCTAGACACAGTATAATCAAAGAACTTGGAGAGAAATAAGAAAAAAATAAGAAATAAGTATATTAATATACTTTTTTCATAAGCTAAGGGGATCATCAGGAAAAAAACCCAAACCACTCAATTACAGGAAAAAATGGCTCAATAACTAAAGTCAGTAAAAACTTTCCTAATCTGAAGCAACATCTTTTGTCCCTCAGGGAGGCTGGACACCACCAGAACTTTATTAAACCTTGAACTTCCATATAGGAGCCTGGGAATTGCCTGACCAGGTCAAAAAAGCAACCACAGCCACCAGGGCTAGGTCTCCAGCAGTAGCATAACCAGATGATTCAAGAGCAGAATGCAGGAATGAAACCCTTCTGAAAGGGGAAATCTCTTCCTAACTCCATCAGCTACTAGTTTATTAATTAGCTCGTATTCACTATTCATCATAAAAGTTATCCTTTCTAATAGCATTATTATATCACTACCAATGTCTAACAAAGCATTTAACAGAGTGGTGAGCACATTCCCTCAGATGTGGGGATTGCCCACTTGTATCCAAAAGGAGACACGTGAGAGAAGAGATGTCAGTCAAATCCGATACTGCTTCTCCAGAAAACATAATTCCTCCCTTAAACAAAAAGGCCCTTGGAAGTGGTATCAAACCCAAACCTCGTCTCTTCAGTGCATTTCAAGGGCACATCTCTTCATCCCGTATTTAAATGCATTTGCCTCGTTCAACTGTTGTACATTATGACAGGAATCTGTGACAAAGGAAACAACTAGAGCACTACATTGCATAGTCAGGCTTCTACAACAGCATGGACTATGAGCTTCTCTTAGAGACCCCTCTCCTGAACCCTGTGATTTTTTGTGTGTTGTACACACCCTAAAACATCCAACCTGATCAGCCGATCAGAAGATTAGAAATTCTCCTCTGAATTTGTTCTGAGCAGTTAACCTATCAATGCAAAGTTACATGTTTGAATGTACCACAACTCAGCCCTGCCTTCCATTTCTCATTTCACCTTTTTCCAGAAGACTGGAAAAGTCTTATTTCCCTTTCCTCCACAAAAGTGTTTTCACCCCATTCTCAAGCATCTTATGAGACAAACAACTTTCCAGTCTCTTGCAGAAGACATCCAATTCAGTTACAAGAAAGGGCTGGCACCCTTTTCTGCACCACCTCCAACATTCACCATTTCCTTTTAGAATGAAGGCATCAGAATAGTCCAAACTATTTGAGAGGCATCACCAACGAGTATACAGAGGTAAAAATCACTTTCTTAATCTGGCTAGTCATCTCCTTTCCTTTACAAATCTGAGGTCAAAATTGGTCTTGCAGCCCCAGCACTGAGCTGCCTTTCTGCTCTCCTTTCCAGTTTCTCCACACTGCACAGGTCCACCTGACCACTCTGGCCAATTTTCAACTCGTATGCTGCTCCTGAGCTGATCGAATGCAGGTATCTTCCTGCCCCTCACTGGACAACCCTCTCACTGGTTGTGGAAGGAAGCAAGCCCACAGGGGCGGCCTACACAGATGCTGCCAAACAGCTGTTTCGCACTGGAGAGGTAGATCTTGCTGCCTCTGTTTTACTTCATATTTGGTTAAACGCAAAGACCTCTAGTGGGGGCCCTGCACACCAAGCGATCCTGGCTGCTCTGTCCAACAGCCTCAGCTTTGTTTACCACTCTGTCAATATTCCTCCCCTGCAGAAGTTTTATCTGCAGCAATTTGATACTTGCTGCCACATCAGATGCAAACACTGAATGTTTGACCTACAACTGATCTCGCAATTCTGGGAAGTCCTCCCTTGATAGCTAGTTTTGTCATCTGCTGTTTAGCTATGCTATCGTTCATCCCACATGTTGTTCATCCACACTTCACTGGGATACTCCTTTCAACACTATGTGTCATGAAATCAAATGTTTTCCAAAAATTTATTATATCTAGCCAGCTACATTTAATCAACCAAACTTCTAATTACCAAGAATAAAACTGGTTTTACAAGAGCACCATCAAATAGCATCTTCGAAACTCCTATCCTTTAATTATCTACGAAGTGAATCAAGTCCCTGTTGTTTCGACCAGGTCTGATGTCAGGCCCACCGGCCCATCATTAGCTGCACCCTCACTCTCTTCTTTCTGAACTACTGGGATGAGCCCACAGATTTGGCATTTCTGACTCACACGCACTTAGTTAACATTTTGAGACTCCTAGAGCAAGTTAACATTAGCTGCATGAGAGGGAAGTTCTACTTCCTGTCCTTCCCATCCAGAAACTTTAGAGGATTCAAGAAGTGTTGCTTCTGGAGAGGTTTGGAGTGGAAGAAATGGAAGTGGCAGCAGTCTGCAGCACTGCTAACAGAGGCTCATCTCCCTTGCCCTCCTACAAACCCCACTTCCCAGACACGTTCTGGGTCAGCTACTCACCAGGCAGGCAGGCAACTCCGCTCCTGAGCACTTCTGCGTTCACATCCTTGACTATGGTGCGTGCAGACCGACCACCCCAGGCACTCGCAGAAGCTGAGGATGTCGGGGGAGTAATAGCTGTTGAGGTTTCCTCCAGGGCACTGACTTTACTCACAAGTTTCAACACATCTGTGCCAGTTGCTTCTTTTCTCATCTCTGCCCCTTCTGACACCATCCCTGTAAGACAAGCAGCAGTCAGAAGCTCGAGCAGAGCTCCACCCAAAAGGTCCCAGGTAAGTCTCAGACTGGGGAGTGATGCACCCCCAGGCCCAGCACTCTGCAAGCTCCTCCAGTCCTCGTGCCAGTAGCATACATGTTCCAAAACTGGTTATAATGTTAATACTACTGCAATTATAAAAAACCAAACCAATTTATTGTGAAGTTTCCAAGTTACAAAACCTCAATTCAGACCAAGACTGCTGTAGTCAAAGTCCTTTTTAAAGGTAACGTATCAAGCAGGACACGTCTGCTCACAGCCTGAAAGTCTGGCACCATGTGAGGCGCTGGCTAAGCTCCAGCAGCTTGAGCATGCTGAAGTGATAAACCAGATTTTGACAGGGAGAGCTGCTCCGCCAGAGCAGAATTACTCCCCCAACACCACTTTCAGATTAGTTCCTGAAAATATGAAGCCAACTTGACACTGACAAATCAGCTGGAAATTAGCCAAAGAGACCTTGTTCTGCTCATCCAGATTTTTTTTAATTAACAGTTAATGTGAAAGTCAGAAACCTACTTTAAAACCCGAAAGAACAGGATGATTACACCAATCAGCTCTGTTTGATAACTGGAGAAAATGCTTCCTTTGCCTGACAGCCCAGCTCTCAAGTACAAAGTATCAGAATTTTTAATTCTAAAATTAAGTATCTTAACTACTACATGGAAACTAATACTAGTTTTATCAAGTTTCAATTTTCATGTAAAAGTAGCTGGAGAGAAGAAAAAAAACTGAAATCTACCTACTGTGTAAGAAGTATTACTCCCCATTTCCCAACGTTGTAAGAACTGGAAGCCAGCAATGTCTTCAATGATACATCTTTAGCATCCTAAGTACACAGCTAGGATATTCCACTGTTTGGCAGAAAGATCTACTAGAGAAAATGCTATACTTTGCTGCAAATCCTGATACTTCAAAATCTACCAAGAAAAAAAAAATCAACATCTCTTTCAGAAAATAAAGAGTGTGGAGTATTTATTTGCTTGCTATGAAGTCAAACGTTTTAATTGCTATTTAAAATTGACTTCAACCATCCTACCTTCCTGCTGCATCAACAATGCTGACAATTGACTCAGTTTATTTACTAACAGACTCCAATACTTCATTAAAGAGCAGGACCAGGAACAAAGCAGTCCTTGAAGTGGCTTTCAATACAAGTTATAGCAGTGAAGGAGATTTACAGGTTGAGGCTCAGCCCAAACTGCTTTCAAAATTGCTAAAGTGGGCAAAAGAAGTGCCCTGAGCAGCATGGCTCACTGCGCAAAATTATCTGACATTAGGGGGAAAACTAGGAGGGGCTCCAGGGCTCCGCATCATCAAGGCCGTGATGGAGTAGCTGCTCATTACTCTTTGGTAACACCCCTCTTGAGGGAGCATCCCTGGCACCCAGCTTAGCAGCTGCTGCATTTGACCACGTAAGCTGGTGCAATGGCTTCAGGGCTCTGCACAGTTCTGGGATGCATCAGAGTTCAGTTCTGTTCCTAGTACTACCTCAGCCTCAACTTTCCAGTGACGCAAGAGGTCATTCGCTCTAGGCAAAGCTGCTAGATCTCCCTGAAGCAGCGTTTTGGAGGGGCACTGATCTCCCATAGATGGGGTATCTTAACGAGCAGAGAGTCATTAAGTTGTGCCCCAAATGTTTCACATTAAGGGCTGACAGACTTTCTAGCAGAACATAGAATCATCTTCTGAAGGAGAATGAAGAAAGCCTGTGAAGAGGACCAAAAGGTGGCACATACAGAAGACAAGAAAGGACACATAGCTATATAGAAGGTACCATACCAGGGTAAGAGAAAGACATAAATGTACGTGGCCGCCATCCCTTGGATATCTTTTAGGAATGAGGTAGCATCTCCTGCAAGCTAGAAGAAAGAAGCATTTTGCTCAGCCCACCAGACATGGTCCTGGTGCTGGGGCTTATCAGCCCCCAGGGAAACCTCACTGGACTTGTGCAGCCTCCAAACTACGTACATCTTGCCCAAACAAACCTCTTACCTAAGCTTCTCGGGCTCAGTTCAGATCTGCAGACCCCACCTCTCTCCGAACAGGCCCAAGAACACTGTTTGTTATTTGCAGTCTGGGGTGGAGGCACTTACTAAAGCGGAAATTGTAGAATGCGGAGGGTTACATCAAAAAGCAAATTGAGAATTGGGACATCTGAATTTGCCATGTTTGCAGGTTCCACCTTTCCCCGAGGTTAAGGAAGTGGTAGAGAAGGATTTGCTTGTGTGCATTTCAAAGAGACATTAGCATTTTTCCTGCAAACTGCCCCAGCACCAGTATCATCTATGCTAACATCATGTAGTAACAGGGACCAGGAATGGAACGCCCTAACAGGTGCTGCTGAATATGCCCTATGTGGTTTTTCAGCTAGTTTCTTGAATATCAAGATATTTTCCACCCCCAAAATAGAGGAATTCTTTCCAGAGCTGCAAAATTTCAAAATTCACTTTCACTCAAAGTTAGTCATTAGGAAAAAACAGCTGTCATTTTCTGTGAATGGAACCAGTGTAAATTTTAAGCCACCAACTCAAAACAGCTCACATTTGACTCAAAATCTTTCTAAGTTAGATCATATTTGAGCAGAAAATAAGCTCAGTTTGTAACTGGGAGTGGGAGGAAGGGGAGAGAGTTAAGGGACAAGGAAAACATCTGCAGATACAGCAAACTCAGATGCCCCAGTTCTAAATGTGTATATTGTTCTGCCGGAACAAGCAAGCTCCTTCACCTCACAGACAGCAAATCGTGCATCTGCCCACTGCTATTGAGGTGTGAACTGCAGATCTGCGTTGGCCCAGTAAAGCTTAAGCTCTGCTGTTATTTATAGTTTAGCAAGATACCTGCAGTTTCCAATCATAGTAGCAAAAAATACCCCACCAAAAGACAGTTACAGAGAATTTAACTCACCTACAGACTGACCGGCTGGAAAAGTCCATTAGTAGGGCTGTGAGTAGGACATTTGCTTCACTTTGTAATTTTATCTCTGAATTATGTTATTATTGTACCTCTGAGGGTTTAATGGGGCTAGATAAGGGGATGGCTTGTTTGTATCTCAAAGCAATCAAATGTAATCAAATGGATTAAGTTTATTACAGTTCCAGCTGTAGTGTTTAAGAAATACTCTGGGCATTAGCAGATATCTGAGCTGCCCTATGCCTTAAAGTACAGTTCATTGGGTTGGGGTGGGGGTTCTGGTGATTTAGGTTGTTTCTTTTGCTTTACAAACTCTGAGATGGCAGGCTTTTGGGGGGTTTTGTTTGTTTAACCGCAATGCTAAAGTTTAACATCATCAGAATTGGGCCATGAATATGTCACTTATTTCAGCCAAATCCCCAGAAACATTTAACTTGTCCTTCATGGAAACCAAACTCCACACGTACCCCAGATGGGTCCATCATTGCTGAAACCCACAGTGGACAAAACTCATCCTGTGGAGCAGCGCAAACATCACACTTCTCATTCACGACCTAGATCTGGCTAATTTCAGACAGAAGAGATGAGAACACCGACTAAGCAGCCACTGGAGCCATGAGGAAAGCATACACCCAGCACTCGACACAGCCTAGGCTTTCTGAGGTCTAGAAAGTCTAGACATGAAGAAAGTCTAGGACACGAAGTCAAGACAGGTTCAGCTTGGTCAGGGGAATGGATACCCATGGCGTGGTTATTTACTGGCATACATCCCCCAAGAGCTACAGATACCCAGAAGGTGACCTCTAATTTTTTTTGCTCATGGTGGTAGATGCTTAGACACATATACACTTCAGAAACAGAAACTTGTGAGCTGACCCCTCCATTTCACAGAAAAGAAATGCTTGTCACTCCAAAAGTATCAGAAATGCCTGGCAACCATGGGCCTGCCTAATTATAGAATTAAAATATTTTGGTGCAGGTGCTAATGACATTTCATTTTAATCAGCGGACACCTTAGGTCCATTAGGAGGTCACGCTAAGGCATCAGGTAAAATGTGACTTTCAGACACTTGAGAAAGTAGGTTTGTTTGCAGTCAGATGGAGTAGTGCTGCAGTGGGGATGTAGGCTCTTATCCACGCAATTCAGGACCAGTACAAGCATCACACTGGCAGCCCATCCCAAGACCACCAGCTCTTGAATTGTTCCTCCACATGCTCAGACATGCTCTAGCAGTGCGGGTCTGCACCTCTGACCCTCTCAAGAGTCCTCATTCTAATGTTTCAATCTGGGTAATTTTCCTAGCCAGGGGTCTCAGGGAATGAGAGCTGTTGAACTGGAACGGCACGTTTCACCCGCCCCCGCCACACACACGCTCCTCGATGCAATCTCTATATCTAGCTACAGCTTTCCAGACTCAGCAGAGCTAGGCAAAGCCAGCATTGTGTCCACGCGGTTACACACTGCCTGCCTACAGTCTGGTGCAAAAGGCAGAGACACCTGGACTGCCTGCTCAATTCCTCCCAAAGGAGCACAGCTCCAGCACAGGAACCCAGGCATCAAGAAGTCTGCGCAATACCTGCTTGAACGTATTGTCCGAGTTGAAATTAGATGCTTAATTTCTATGCTCTCTCACTCCAGTTAAACGGCCTCTACTTGAAAAATACCAAGCTGAAGAAAGCGTGCCGGAGGGTAAGTGAGGGAAGAGGGGGGAATCCCTTAACTCTGCAGTTTGCTTCTTAAATCAGTTATCACCACAAACATTTGTCGATCTTCAGGTCATGTTACACAGCTAGTATTTTACTGTGGCATCCACCGCTGCTTCCTCTTACCACAACTATCTTCCTAAAGCAAATTTTCAACTATGAAAGACTTCTACAGTTATACATTCTCTTCTCACGCATTCCTATTGCACACATCCATAATTTGCACATGATGAATGTAACGAGAGGAGGTCACTGGCAATCAGATTACCTGAAATTAAAAGTCTCTTACACTGGAACTCTGTTCTGATGTGAATTTGAAAAGAACTACTAAGCAAAATACCTACAATAAACCCATCTGTGAAGAGAAAGCTAATTTCAAGCCACAAAAAGGACAACTTAATCACTTTCCTGTAGTTTGTCCTATTATCCCAAAGCCTCCCCGTGAACGTACTTGTCAGTAGTACCTCTTAAGGACTTTGCTTTCGATCCATGTTATCAAACAGCTGCTAAACACACAAACATCCAATTGCTGTACCTTCAGGAGATGACACCCCAGCAGCTGCCTCTTGATGGGAGTGCAGAGTGGTGGGCTCTGTATGCCCCTCAGTGGGTCCTGAGGACAGTGGGCCAACCTCCAGTTCCTCTTCAATGGATTCCAGTGTTAAGGCTATAGTCTTTGACCTTTCCCCATATGAAAAACTTCCTTGGTTCTCCTCCCCTCCCTGCAAGTCCTGTACTGCAACACACACTGGGTTCAGCACAGAGCTCTCTTCACTTTCACAGCCCTGGTTTTCTGCCCGTCTTTGTGGTTCCTCACACCTCTCTCCAGACCTCTGGGTTCTGAATTGACTTGAGCCTTCTGCTTGTACATCAGGGCCCATCAAAGAGTCACTGTTCTTTAATTGCTCTGCCAGCTGATCACCCTCTGCTGACTGAGCAGTTTGGAGTAGTATGGCTTCTTCAGCTTTCTTATGCTGACAGGCAGAGACCTCTTGCTCTTCACCATCTGACAAGAGTCCATCTGCAGGAGCTTTGACAGAACAGTGACTATGATTAGTCTGATTCTCATTTATAGTCGATATCTGTTCAATCTGTTTGACTTCCTCTGGGCTGTCCCTTCTTCCTAGCTTGAATTCATCTACTTCTCCTTGGTTCTGTTCTGGGGGATTTGATGGAGAACTAAGACTTGTTTCCTGATCGCTACAGCAAGCGCTGACTGCTCCTACATCTGCTATGTTCTCTGAACGAGAGCCTCTCCCCACACCAACATCCGAACTCTCAGGCACGATAAGCAATGTAGCAGCCTGGACTGGCACAACACTTTCACCTACACTCTGGCAAGAAACATCAGAACCTTCCTTCAGTGTGCTATGAGGTCCCAAAGGTCCCAGGACAGACACAGGAGAAGGATCCATCTGTGTCACCTCATTTTGATCCTCGGTCAGTGGTTCTCCATGTCCTCTCATTATCACCTTCTCTTTCACAGAAGCAGCAGCAGCATCTACAATTGTTTCTGGGCTCTGCTTTGATGGTTCAGCACCAGGATTTCTGCTAGGACCATCACTTTCTCCTTCCAGGTTTCCAGGAGCACCAGGCATTTGTGCTTTGCAGCTGACACCATCTCCAGCACACGCATCGCTGTAGCTGCACAGTGCATATCGCCAATCGATTGAGTGTTCGCTGCGGGTCTCCAGCTCTGCAGATGAATCTTCTGCACTGCAGGCAGGAGACTGAGCTACAGGAAAGCTATTCCCCATGTTTCCAGGACCACTTGATAACAGCTGGCCTTCTGGAGACAGTTCTCCATGTGCCATCATTTTGTTGCTTTCCAATGGGATTACATTATTGAGAACTTCTGTAGAAGTCCTCAGAGTGTCCATTTGACAGTGCTCCTTCTGCATAAGTGCTGACTGAATTAAGTTCTTGGAGTAGGTACTGTCCTGAATGACAATAAACCTGTGCTTGCCTTTAGACGCATTCACTCGTGTTCTGGGCTGAGTTAGATAATTTAAAGCTAGTGATTGGGTTAAAGAGCCTGTTTGCGGCCCAAACCTGGGCAGTGAAACTTCTGTCAGCTCAATGTACTCCCCTTCAAGGTCACTTTTCAAGTTTTCTTGAGGTACAGGACTTGTACAGACACCATTGACAAGAGCTTCGCTGCTAATGACCAGGTTGTCTCCATTTGGACTTTGTTCCTGTAGATACTGAGATCCTAGGTTTGGTGAACTGCATTCAGCATGGTCCATGGGGAGGCACAAAACTGAACGTTCCTCTGTTATTTCTGGAGAGATGATATTGTGTTCAATTATTTTTGGCTTATTTATAAATTCAGGATTAACCACTTTATCCCAGGGGACACGAAATATCTTATCATCAGTGGTTAGTAAACAATTTTCCAGTGCTATACCCATCCGCTCTCCATTGAAAGTACTCAACCATTCCAGAGTAAAAATAGAGGTATAGGAAACTTCTGGAATCACGACTTCCTCTACATTATGCTTGTCTTTTGCCAAACATTTCAGTACAATTCGTGGAGACTTCTTCAGATATGGGACCACCTGCAGGTAGAAGTCACCAGGCTTCAAGATTCGCCAGTCAATGGAAGCCAGCTGGACTACAATCTTCTCGTGAATACACAGGGGCCAGCCCTCATGGCGAAACAGCAGGCCACAGTACTGAACCTATGGAGAAAAGAGAAAGTGTTTTTTAGCGTTGGGAACAGATCTCGGCTCAAGCTTTGGACAAGAGAGATCAATGCTTCTCTTTCACAGCTGTAGCAATAGAACAATTGCATTTAGGGTCTTTGGTTATTAGCACAGGGGAGTTTTCCATACTGAGGTCCTCTTTAACAAGCAGAAACAAGAAAAAGCTACCAACACATATCATCAGCCTCTCAGAATCTGAATACAACCCAACCACCTGCCAGAAGTCTCAGCCCTGTCTTAAAGCTGGGTCCACACGGACAGGCCGAGGTCTAAGCTGCAGAACAGCAGCGTAGAGAAATCGGGACTTCTCACCTCCCAGTGCTCAAGCCAGGAGACTCTGTCTGTACCTCATTTCTGACTCGTTAGGACCAACTGGACTAACTAAGAAAGTGAAAATTTAGACCTTACAGCATCCCTAACCAAGTGCGATTAGAGAAACGCAGGCAGACAGCAGTCTGCTTCCAATGCACAGACAAAACCCACTGTCCTCAACTAAAGACCTTCCACAGCCTTAACAGAGAAGGTGGCAAACAATACGCATCATTTCCAGAGCATCTGCTGTGAGCTCTAGGTTGTACCAGGTACACTCAATACCAACCTGCCAGAAGGCGGCTGTAGATGCAGAAACCTCATTGCCCAGGATGCTGCTAGTCAGCCTGGCACTGCAAAATGTCTTTTCTCTGGTGAAGCAGTGCTGGGTCTTTAGATTGAGGTCTGCTGGAAGGGAGGTAATGAAAAACTTTGCTGATGAGGGAAGGCAGAATAAAATACCAAGGTCTGTCTGAGCACTTGTTTTTTATTCCCTAATGTGCTATGCTGGAGTATGCAGCATGTTCCACCTAATTTTGGTTAAGCTAAACTGAAGAGCATGGAGCCAGGTCATCTGGTGCTATCAAGAGCCTATGCAAGACAGATGGAGACAAGTTACATGGGATGCAGCAGCAAGGGATAGCTGCAACCTACCGGTGAACAGAAGGAGATACTGCAAAGACAAAGCAGGAGAAAGGAGGCAGCAAATGAGAACAGAATAGCAGAACCACAAAGGCAGCAGGCCCTCGCAGCTTGCTGGTGGGAGAACTACACTTAGCATACCAGGGATCTCCTCATTCCCAAAACGTAGCAACACTCAGCACAAGTCTCAGACAAATCCCAACCAAGTAAAAGAATGGAAGTTTGGCTGAACTGACTTGACGCAATTATTTACAGCTTTATCACAACTTCAAAAAATAAAATCACTGCTTTGAACTTGATTCTGTTTGGGTAAAGTAAGATGTCAATTGAGCCATGACATAAGCCATCAGTTATATGATAAATTTCATCTTTCACTGTCATGACAAATGTTTAGATAGGATTCACCTGTACCAGATGCAATACTTAAATTAGAAAGCCATCATCTGGAAGCCCAAAGGCTTTAGTATTGGCAGCATTAGACTTCAGGCATTTTATCTTGTTTCTTTTACATGGTCACATGGAAGCCTTGACAGAGACAGCAATTTCTAAAAATGCTGTCTTCTGCAGGCCAGACAGATGAAAGAAAAAAAATACTTTAATTCAAATATTGTGCCATATAGCAGAGAAACCACAAGACTGGAAGGAACCTCCTAGATCCTCACACACCTTGAAACAATAGGTAACGGCATCAAGTAGTTTCTTTCCTCTGTTCATCAACCTCTACCTTCAGCCCAGCCAAGTTTATCCTCACTGCACCTGATGCAGAGTTGCTCAGAGGTTTGAAAGCCCAAATCATCTTTCAGATTCAATAATTACTCCTCCTCAACCCCAGAGCTTATTCTCTGGATGCCTTCCCATTGCTTAAAATTATTAAGCCATGTCACATCACCTTAGCACGTCTCCCTTGATCATCTCTTAGGCCTGCCTGAAGCACCTCCTTGGTGATGCCTTTTTTTTTAAAAAAAAAGAAAAACCCCACATTTCTTTGTTCCACTTTTTCATTGTGCAAAGCATTGCAAAACACTGCATATAATAGCATCAACAATTCCCAACTGTGCTAGAAGCATCTCTTAAAGCTAAGATCAGACTTGTCTTCCAGTCATGCCCCTACAGTAACCCAGTCACCTGCCAGTTTTTCTTTCCATACTGATGAACCCCTGTTCACAACAGAAATTCTGCCCTTTCCTTTGTGGAGGCACATGCTTGCCCTCCGAGTCCACTGTTATAAAAACTTCAGTACAAAGTTTTAGAGCTCATCTTGTGTAATACCTTTATCACCCTCCTCCTCCTTTAGGTTACTGCTCATGTCTCCCAGACTGGTTTCATCACAAATATCTGTGAGCTGCATACTCTTACTTTTTACACCAAGGTCCTGGATGAGCATTAATGTCTCACGACTCCTGTCTCCACTTTCACTGCAGTACAAACACCCTCATCACCAAACATCTTGCAATACTTGCATAAGCCTCCATCCCTTTGACACAGTAATTAATTTCCCATATGACTCCATAGTAAATCCTTTACAGAAGAGATTAGACAATGAAACTTTTCTCTCTAGAGAGCTGGTTTATGAAAAAGGCTAGTCTTACACTACCTGCCATGGAGCAAACCACACGAAAAAACATTATCCAGTGTTTAATGGGTCAGTTAATTCAGTTCTTGCTCAGTGCATGTTATTGTATGCTCAGCTGGTTCTCTGTTTTTCATTACTAGCCCTGATTTAACAGATTGAATAAAAATCCCTGTTATCAGACATTCAGCATTACATGGTAACTTCTTCCACATTCCAGGATGGAGACCAGCCAGTCCCTTCGACACAATTGATTCCATACCGATTTCAGTCACAGCAGTTTTATTTCTGTTCACTCAGTGCAACTGCCTTACTGCTGTATCGCTACTAAGCTGAATCTCACTTTAATTGTCATTTGTTTGAAGGATATTAATATTACCTTTATATTCTAATCTTGAATGCAGAGCTACTGCCCCCTCACTTTCTTTCTTTAATAATTCTGAATTAAACAGGCCTAAAAACTAATATATAGTTGCCTGTACTTCCCTTAGTGGCACGGGGAGCTAAGCTTTGCAGTCTTACATTCTCATGCTTTCTGATCTTTAAGGCACAGATGCCTCTACACCAACTATTCCCTTTCTTGCACAGCATGGCTGAATTCAGCAAACCAAGACCTCCTCTTCCAGCATAGTTTGCAGAAGTTGCTACTGGCTTCAGTATGTCTCAGGCATACATACTTCACTCACTTTTCTATCAAGCTTAAGACTTGCACCTCAGTCAATACAGCTTGCATCTCTTACAGTAAGTGCCCAGGCCAAGTTTTTTTGTTTAAAACTTTGTGTACAAAATAACGTGCTATTTTCCAGGACAGACTATACAACTGCACCCTACACCAGGCCACATCAACCCTTCTTCCGCCAGCAGAATATGTCCTGGTAGGTACATTAAGGCCATCTGTACCAAGGGCCTTTGGGAGGAAAGAAGAGGCAGACAAAAAAAAAAAACAAACAAACACAAAACACCAAAAAAGATCAGTTCCCAAATGACTACAAATGATTTTCATGACTAAAAGTGAGAGGCATGATCAGCAGTAGCATAAACATAAAGCTAAATTCCATCTGCACCTACCTGACACAGAGTTTCTGTTAAAACCTGGGTGTAGAGTAACCTACGTGGGGGCCATTCATACAATAAGAAATCCAAAACCCAACCTCACCGCTTAGAAGACCTGTCTGCCTACTAACTGACAGGCAGAAGAAAACTCAGCAATAAAGTGACCGAAACCAAAATGCAGAATGCATTGAAGTTCCTGAAGAAAACCTAAAGTCACAGTTTAAACTGCAGCAAGAGCTAGACTCCAAGGAGGAATGTAAGTCCTCCAATAGCCTAAACATCTCAGTTTTAGAACTTTAGAAGTGGAGCATCCTCATGTTGCTCCTGCTCCAAAAAGCACCTTCAAAGGGAAGATTACATGAAGAGGCTTATTTCAGTTGTTTAAATAGTTCACTTTGAGGCTCAAGTATTTGCTTTTTTCGTCTCCAATCACTACCGAGCCAACTCAGGCTCGTCAGAGGAGTGCCAGGAACAGACTCTACACGCAGTGGTTGCAGCCAAGAATAAAGCTGCCTCTGAGGAAAGAGCTGGGCACCAACGACAAAGCTGGTAGCTCCTAGAGCTACAGGGATGGCAGGGCTAGAACAGACCAACAGTCCATTTAGCTGAGGACATCCATCCTAAGGCCAGGGGCAAAATCTGGTTTCTTTCTCTGTGCTGAGCAAAGACAGACCCTTCGGCACAACTCTCCACACACCCCTCTCCAGCCCTGGGGGATCACATACAGGCTATTGATTTTAATGTGTACATGATGCCTATGACCTTGTCCAACACTTCATGAACCCACTTACATTTTTTTCACTGCAGAGCCTGAGAAAAAGGTTTAGTTCTCTCAAGATTTCCTACAGCAACCATTGAGACAGGAATTACTCCCCCCCCCCCCCCC
>Ga0065711_1007180_pt1 | contig 27392 bp, 13 predicted proteins | sample Hoacrofraction12_FD_59098 | JGI IMG/M metagenome (GOLD analysis project Ga0065711, IMG submission 59098) | Hoatzin crop microbial communities from Cojedes, Venezuela - Epithelial fraction 12 v2 (version 2) | ecosystem: Host-associated > Birds > Digestive system > Esophagus > Crop | place...
AAAAAAAAAAAAAAAAAAAAAAAGGTTTGCCCTCAAATGAACTAGTAAGGGAAAACTCACGGGTTTAGTGTCTGTACCAGCAGTTTAATGCACTGCTATAACTCTGGGGGGGCGCGGGGGTTGGGGTCCCATACCTTGCATTATCTAGATTTTTTTCTGATACTGAAAAATGGGAGCAGACTATGCTATTTTTTAAACAGTTAAAGGAACGCCAACATTTTCGTATTAAAACAGTATTATCAAAACTAAGACGTTATACAAAACTACAAACACCTCTTGTACTTCAGAAGGCGGCATCAGTTTAAACCCAACTAAAGAGTCTTTTTACCATTTACAATAACACTCAAAGCCATGGAAGTTGCATACACGTTAGGATGACATCTGTTAATAAATGATGTGGTTCTGAGAACAGAAAAGAAAAGTTTACCCTATGTCCCTTTAATATCCATTTCAAATTGTCAAAAACTTCAGAAAGCTGGAAAGTGTGAGACATAATAGAGAGATCTTGCCATGTAAGCAGGAGCTAGAAAATGTAGAACTAGTCCTGGCTCTTAACCAGATTCCTTTTGCAATCTTGGACAAGTCAGAGCTACTTTGCCTCCACTGCTTCTCTTCATAACAGAGAAGCAGTATTCACATCTCTCTAGAAATGCTGTGAAATGTTGTTGGTTTCATCGTGTTTTTTTAAAAAAAAAAAAAAAACACACGCCTACAGGGAGAAACATTTCATTTTCCGGCCTGCTGCGCCACTTCACTGCCTCTTCCCCGCCGCACCCACACACACGCACTATTTCAAAGGAATGTGAGCAGTTGGAGGGAGGGAGAGAGAAGGGGTGGAGGGAAGGTTACAGCACGTATAAGACTGAGATGCCACATATGTACTGATTCATATGTTTCACAGAAAACTGCATACTTTCTTCTGTGACTGCTGTAGCATACATCAGACTGGCAGAGAAAAACTGAGGAAAAGACCATGGAAGAGGATCCTTACAGTAGTCAGTAAGATGATGTCTCTGATTATCGAAATGAAATGATTTTCCAAGAAAAACAATTTTTGATCCTAATAATGTTGCCTTCTCCTCCCCCTCCTTTTTAAATATAAAATCAGGTCAGGTACAAATGCTGTTACCTAACATGTACGCATACCTCATTAAAAACGGTGGTAGTTCAGGACATACACCAATATCAAAGTCAAAATCTTCCCTCAGTTTGAACATGCACATTTTCAACTCAGTCACTGTCACTCGAAAAAACAAAATATCAACTGCAAAAATTAAGTGGTTTTCATCTCAGCACTTAACTGAGCTTTTGTCACTCTACCTGTTTCCCCGTATCAAGAATATGGGTATCCTGCAGTGGTGAACAAGTAGCGAAACAAAAGAAAACTGACTATTAAAGTCTGAATATAGTAATACGGAAATAATAGTAAGTGGCAATGGACAGAATAATACAGCTGTATTCCTAACCACTGAGGTTTTCTTCTTAGTTGACAGTTACATTTCTAGTAAAGGAGGAAGAGATTTCTATGGACTTCAACTGACATGACAGATTTAATTCCAGTCCCTGCTACACACTTTCTGTACAACCTAGGTTCTCCACTAGTACATCTGCGTATCCATTTCCAAGCTTTTTCTCCCACTTTTTATTTTTATCCCAATTTGGTTCTCTGAAGCGTGGACTCATTCAAATTAAGGGCACATACATGCAGTGGAGGACTCTAAAACTGTCTTGATCCAATGAAAATAAGATGACACATGAAAAAAAATGTTACACACATTTATTAGGACTTAGCCAATGTTCATAGCTTTTTCATTTTTTCACCCCAAAAGCCAGATCACAGCTTCAGATTGTACATAAACTGAACTCCCATAAGCAGCCAATGAAGCTATGACCAGCAAAACTGTATCAAAATAAAATCTAATCATTATAAAGATTCCTTTTTATATTGGTTGCCACAAAAGTATTTGCATCTACAACAGTTATACTAATGTACTGTCAGATTTCCTTGCATAAACTTGCGAATTCTAAAAATAATATACTTTGACAACAAATTCTTGAAAAACATTTGCCAAAACTGTGCTGAAGAACACTACATGGAACCCAGTCAGTGACATGGAAGTACTAAAGGACAAAACTCTGGGACCAGCGGCTTCATGCATTATCTATACCAGTATGTGTCTTGATAACAGTACCAAAGCCCATTCCTGCCCAAGCTTAGAGGTATATTGAATGAATAAAATGACTAGTCATCGTTCTACTCATTCTTATTTCATGAACATTATTTTATTCAATAGCGTATGTGTTGGCCAATAAAACATACTGGCAAAGGAAGTTACTTCTGGGTATGGAAGGGAAATACAACCCACAAACATAACTTTGTTCAAAATATTTACAAATCACTGTTATATTACTTAGAACAACCTTACAGATGAAGAAACTAACATGAAAAAGCCATCAGAGCTAGACAACTGACTCTCAGTCCCAAACGATCCATGAAGAACTACAGGAGGATCATCAAATTACGGCCCCATGTGTACAGCAGTGGGAACCAGAATAACTAGTTATGTTGTAACCACACTCTTTCTAAAATGTTACCTCAGAATAACATTGTTCTGTTTTAATTGTTAAAAGGCAGGGGGAACCCAAACAACCTAAACCACTCCAGTTCTGAACGATGCAAGTTATTTCTTAGTTTTAAGGTGATTATCATTGTTTTAGCTTGTTCAGTTTCATACATAGGATCTTCATGTTTTTAAACGTTTTGGCTCAGTAGATTTGCTTTTTGTACAATATTTTCACCTTCTTGGTTTATATTTGTGATGTTCTTTGTTGAAGGCTATTTTTAATTTAAGACCTGAATTGTCACTAACTGCAGATACAGTGAAGAAGTTCTCTACCTGACATTCCGGAGAAGACACTGATCATAGAACTTGGAGAAAGGGAAGTCAGTTGGAAAAAGACTAGCCAAGAGCTTTAATCAAGCTTCAGACACTGAAGGCTCTCTCCAAAACACTGCAAACAGCTATTTGGTACCAACACAGCACAGTATGATGCACTGCACCTTATTATCACCCCCTAAAAAGGAAAACAAAACCAAACAAAAACTCCCTCAAAACGTCTGTTTCCAAAGGACAAAGGCAATTAACAGGGCGGGGAGGCAAATCCAGTGACATTGTATTATAGTGGCAAGGGAATTTAAAGATACCGTATGTATGAAGTTATATTTCCTAAATTAGGGCTTAAAGACAGCAAGAACCATAGATTCCTCAGACCTGTTCAAAGTTAAAATTATCCCAGGCTGAAAACATCCTGGGAGAACAACAAAGCTGGATTAATTTCCTTTCTCAACATACGCATTTGTAAAGGTAGAAATCCTTGTAGATTCTATACTGGAAAATAAAATGCCACTAACAAACACAACAGGGGCTTAGTTGCAGCACACAGTTTACCGAAAAATAGACATAGCCACGCTGCCTTCAGTATTCAGACATTCGGTGTTCTGCACATCTTGAAACTTTCCTTTATTTCTACTTATCTTGAGCTATACGACCAAAAATTATCCATAATAATTTTATACAGATTTCTTAACATAATCTCAGACATGTTTCTAAAGAATAATAAGCAATAAATAAAGATTCTTTATGTTTATTATGGTTATGTTCATAGACAAGTCAGTCATGCAATATCTCAATGACTGTTAATGAAACTGAAAGCCTAATTAGCAAGATGAGGGGAATAACCCCAGCGTTCTGGCCCATCTCCAGTATGAATAATTACATCTACCTATGCAAAATCCCACTTGTCATTGCAATTAGGTGAGATATTCCTCATATCCTGCTCTAAATTGCGGAGTATTGTTTATAAGGCCATTGTAAAAGCTACTGTATTCTACCCTGGATATAGTTGCATTTTGATAGTAGTGATGTGGCAATTCCTACCTATTTTAGTCACTTTGTTCAAAAAGCCTAGTGCTTGCAAAGGCTCTCTGTTATCAGAAAAAAAAACAAAAACACACGCAACCCCAACTTCCCCCCCCACTAATTCACTGTGCATATATTACTGAAAGAAGTATAATATCTGTGTAGAACACAAGTGACACCTTAACAGGTACCGAGATACAAAGAAGTCAACCAGGTATTAGCATCTCTTTGGCAATTCAGCAGCATAACAAGCAGCCACCTTATCACACTACCTGAATGTCTCAGAAATTAAGCCAAAGCCAACACCCCTCCCTAGTGACTGTGAAATCCTACCAGCGCTTTAAAACACCCTTCTAAAAATGTATATATATACACAAGGAAGAGAATTAAGTCAGTCACCAATCAGCCTTTCAAGGGCCTCCAGAACAACAGTTGCACCCATTGCTACACCTTGCTTCCTGCTCAGCAGCATGGACCCCCCCAATATCTGTTCCCCAGAACAGCCACCGATTCCCTCTCATCGCTTTGATTTTGTCTCATTCCCTCACCACCCCCAAATCTCTCAAAAAAGCCTAAATTCTGGATTATGATTTATTTGAAATTGTTCACCGGACTAAAAAAGAATTCCTACATGAAAAAGGATTTAAAACTTTGGTAGGTTTAAAGTTGGCTTAAAGAGGGACATCTGGGGTTTATTATTGCCTCATGATATCAGAGAGCTTCCTTCCTCTCCTCTTTTGGCGCTGAACTGCCACCGAAATGGTTATTAGTAAGTAAACCCCTGGATGCTTACGCTAGCCATGCTAGTATGACCCGCACTCTTGCTTTAACTCTCCCTATCCCTTAAAATATACAGTTTTAACAGACTGCAAAATCCAGCCACTGGTTTTAGTTATGAAAGCTAAAAGACATCTTTTATTTAGGAAAATATGCAAGCAGATATCTGCAAAAATCCACATTAACACTAACTGTATTCACTATTTCATGCAACATTTCAGCAACGACATCAGCTATTTATTGCTCCACTATGGCAGCATGGAAACTTCCACAACAAAACACAAGCCAGGAGTGAAAAGAGCTGTAAAACCATAAAAAAAAAAAAGTTTGCTTTTCTCTTGCCCTGGCCTCCTAGGACTGTAAATCTCAGGCTTTCTTTTTCCTAGATTGTCTTTTTTCAAGGATTACCAGTGTTATAAATACCTTTGCCTTCTACTGACTAGAAACATTTTCTGCTGTAGAGTCACTTCCTGTGGGACAAGTTACATCGAAAATTACACACACAGAATTGTGATTATTGCTGCACTTCTGTTACTATTTTAAAAAAAAAAGCACTAAAAACAGAATAGCTTTCACTTTATCATTATCTTCTATAAAAGGAATATCACTCTTGCATGGGAGATAGTAATATACGTATTAAAATTTATTTCAAAATACAGTAGAAAATAATTTCCATTAAGTGACCTGCTGGGGAAAAAGCTGCACACACCAATGATTAAGCATAAGTGTGCATCTGTCCTTTAAATACGCATAGCAGTAATAGCTTAGATGTAAGAATTCAAATCATGGCCACTCTTGCTGCATATTCAAATTTGCATCAGGCAATGTTAAATTAAGAAGCACCTCCGATAAGCTTACAAACGACAAAGAAAAAAATTGGTTGTAAACTCTTCTGCATTGCAAAGATCTCTTTTGTCTGTCAATCAACAGAAAAGTATTATTCCACCGTCACAAAAGGCAAACCTTTGGAGGCAGTATAGGTCTGTGTGTTGTGCAAATGTGCAGTTGCTAAGAAGCAAATATGCTTCTCTTCTAATCAAATAGCCCAGCTCAGCAATGCTGCTGGCTTGGGGCAAGAAGCAAATTCCACCAGCCACAAACTTAGAAACAGTCTTGAATTATTTGTTGCTGACCGCTGGCTGAACCCTGTCCTGATGAGCACCATCACCATTAGCCACTTCTCAGTGTATTCCATCAACCAATGGCAATAGCAGCATGCTACAGCTCAGGCTGCAAGGAATTGATCAAACAGGGTAATGAGACTATTTCTTCATGGAGGTTATTTTAAATGAATATAAATATTTTCTTTCTACATAATTTGCCACAAAAGGTCACTGAACTCCCTGCGATTCTAAAGAAAAATGCTGTAGTATCCCCTTTATATATTTGAGTTAGGATATCGCCAACAAACAATTCTGGGCATTTTTGATGATTGTGTAAATCTTAATGAGGTGGCATCCCAGACAATTGATTAGCGGCCACTTTTTATCTTCACGTTTAGTTACGAACAAAAAGAAGATTTGGTGCTATTTTAGAAAATCATGATATACCTACACCCTTAAAATCTTTCATGAGAGAATATATTCTGTGAACGTAAAGACTCACACTTTTACTATTACAATAGATCATGCATATTTAGCTATGCTTGCCATACTCTGATATGATAGCCCTTTCTATAGATTCTTTCAACTGAACTCGTATGTTAAAAATACCCACTTTGTATCAGAGTCAAGTTACTGATAAGGAGACCCACATTCAGATGCCCTGTCTGTTGTTGTCATCGCCTTCTTTAAAAGCCTACTATAAAGAGACAGCAAGAAATCCTTGAAATTTAATTCAAACGAACTGCTACAAAAACACCACCAAGGCCTTCCTTGCCCCATGTAAGATTTTTAGTCCTACTGTTTCCAGTACCAGACAATTTCTCCAGTGCTGGGAAAATACAATAACACCGATTTAATAAAATACTATTTTACTGCTATTTAACAAAGGCATTACACTAGGGTAGCACTAAGGCTATGATAAATAAATAATGCTTATTATTTTCTACTTTTATGGATATAAATATATAATACAAAAATATTCCAATAGACCAACTAAATATAATTGTTCACATTTGAGAGTTCACAAGGTTATCTTAAACAACTTCAAGAAAATACTTTCAACACAAAAGAAAATTTCGATTTACAACAGGGATGTGTATAATTCATTTATCTGAGACATAGCACTTGAAAATGGTAGTTAAAATAAAAATTTTTTAAAAATTAAAAAAAATCTATAAAGTATTTAAATTAGTTAGCCTTGTCCTGATTAACAGGAGTTCACTAACACAATAATAGAATGGGCTTTGGATTTTTTTTTGTTTTATTCACCCTAATTATTCAAAGCATGTTTTTTTTTTAAGCAGAATAAAAATGTGTTATCTGAAACTTTGTTCTTTGTATTTTGTTGGGATCCTCAGGCTTCCCCCCTCCCAAAATGAATGTTTCTGACCAGTAGAGGAAAAAAAAATTTAAAAATAATTAAGAAATTAATAAGAACAATAATAATTACAAAAACAATTCAGATCAATAGGATTCTCCTCCCACCTCCCATCCCCATGAAAATGCTATTTACAGAGTATTCGTTTCTAACTCTTTGTCAATGCCGCCATTATATCTTGTACAGAAGTGAAATGCAACTAAGATTTGAATAGAATAAAGCAACTCAGACGTGTTTGTTTTACTGAGCCACCATTTCTAGAATTTTTTTTTATTTTTAAGAAAAGTTGACAGCAAAAGTAAAACTGTAGTTCTGTGATACAAAAGATAGCTCAGCTGGCCGATTATTCCAAAAGACAAAGCTTGTTACATCTGTTATACAGACCTTACAAATTCTTGCTGTTTATCCATAACTTCTTTGTAAAGTGAAAGTTTCCAAAAATACAAAGGAGACAATTCTATATTAACACTGAAGATCTATAAAAATCAGTAAAAGGACGTGACACTAGTACTATTCAAACAGTACAAAAATCCTGGGAAACTGTCTTTTAAACATGGGTGGAGGAAGCCAATTGATACATAAGTCCTAATTTTTCCTCAAAAGCTATCTCATATTAAGTCCTAAATTCCTTTCAAAAAAAATATAAAGCAGTCCCTTAGAACACCAATAAAAAACAATATTCCCTTGGAGGGGAGTCAGATATCAGCACCCACTAGCAGAAGACATCTCATCAACAGACTAACATTTGACAAAAATCAATGGAAACAGCAAAGAAGCCAATGCAACTTCCAGTGCCAAGGAGCCAGATGGCACTGCTGGAAAAATTATATCTACAGACTGGCAGCTTGATCCCATGATTATTGCCCAAGGGAGGAGGAAGAGGAAAACAAGAGGTGTTTCAGTGTGATGGAGTAAATCAATTATCACCAGCTCACTACGGCATTTTCACATTATTTTTATACCACATTCTAAATATCACTCAAATGAATGAGAACACTGGAAGATTCCAGCAATCTGAGACAGAAAAAAAGGTATGTTATATACTAAAAAAGCAATACGTAGTGAAATGCACCTCTGTCAACTGCACCACATAGTCCATATTTCCAAATGAAACTTGCAGATATGTTATGGTTAACAAGTAAAAACAAAGTTTTTATTTTGCAGGTTTTATTTTCAACCTAAAATTCCAAACATTATCTATATAGATTACAGAAGAAAAAAAAAAATCTCTGCACTGCTCAATGTTACAACTACACACTTTTGTGTATTTTCAGCTCTCAGCTTGCAGTTATTTCACACACACTATTACAGAATCACCAGTTTGCTAAAATATTCCAAAACCCTTTGACCAAAAAAGTTTGTGGTAGTCTCACTAATTATGTTTCTGTTAAAATACAGTATTAAAGCTAGCTTCTGAAGCAGCTGTTAAAGGGGGAAAAAAATTACTCGACTCCCACTTTCATATAAGGAAAGCTGTTCTAGAAAGCAAAAAGATAAACTTTTCCCCCACCACCTTCATATGCATACGTATTCAAACCACTAAACACAAAATAGACAGAATTCTAAGAATGTGCTAGACTCTCCACCTGAAAAGAGGCAAGATTAATTTTGTTTTAATTGTAAGTAAATGACAACACTTCCAATAGCTTCTTTTCCAGGCAACAGCAGTAATAAAACCCATTTCCTGTATCCATACTTGCAAAAGGGTAATTTATCTGTTACCTACCAAAAAGACTTGGGCCGCCTTCACTTCATTTGTCTCCATCCCAATTTTGTCTTACAGTGCAGCCACATACACAGTCCAAACATTCTTCTGCCCACACTCACATTGCCTCAACACTAACCTTTTCGCTTTACCTCTTCAATGCAAAGTGGTGATGCACAAGTGCAGATATATGAAGCACATAATAAACTAACTGCACCTCTGAATATGCACTGGGAGTATTTATACATCACCTATATCCATATACAGAAACACAAAATTTAACTGTTGAGGAACAAGCAAAAAGAGGTTTCACATGAAGGCAAGGGTATCTCTGGAAAGTTATTATCAAGCTGTGATGTACTTTCCACTAAGAAATGTGTGTTCAGGTATACAGAGCAAATATTCAGGAAAGTCCTCTTTAGACCAGAAGAGGTTTTTCCTCCATTTTGTAGTATAGGATCATCCATACTTCATTGCCCAAAATGGGGCCAAAACTATTTCTCACTACCAGCAATAGAGAAGACAAGGCTAAGATCCTCATGGAATACTACCTGTCATTATTGTGATAGTGGTGAATAGGCTCCGACTAATATTAGTTAGGAAACTGTAGTAATAATTTTGTTTTGGAGAAAAGATGACATTCAGCATTTTTAGTCTTCTACTCTAAAGTCCTACATTTGTGAGTAATCCAAGTAAACATCTCTGAAGAATTACTGAGGAAACTATCAATCAAACTAATACTGTCCAGTGGCAGATGTCCAGAGAATTATGGTTCTTGCTGCAAACTTTTAGTCAGTGAACAATATCTGCAACATCTTCTTGAAAAGGGCAATAATGGACTTGCCCATACAGTGGATATCAAAGATTTAATTTACCATGTTTTTTCTTTGTAAAACACTTCAATACACCTTTTCATGACATAGCTTATCCTTCTCCATTCAAATTTAATGTCAAAATTCACAAATATTAATTCACTGCAACCTCCCTTTTATTTAAAAGGAAACAAACCCAAATCTACTAAATTAATGCCTGGATTGCATGATGCCTGATAGAAAACAGCCCTGTTGTATACTTGCTTAAGCTCTACAGGTACCCTTTGCACCTCTACAGAAAGTACTAATCAGTTAAAACACAAAAACAGAAATATAGATAAGATCTTTTTCTGTTCATTAGGATTGACACACACTTCAGTGCACATAGTAAGTTAAATGTGGGCACAAATTCCTAATCACCAGTTCAGAGGAAGAAAAGCCTACACCAAGCTTAATTTTTACTTTCATTGTAGGCTATATTTTTTTTCCTTTTTCTTTTTTCCAGTTCATTCCTATATCCAGACACTTTAAAGTCTCATCCTTGACAGGGAAAACACAAAGTACTACACAGAGCACTGTTTTACATATTTCCGATCTAGTCTACAACAGAGAAAACACTATGGTTATGTAGCATTTGCTCTCCCTGAGATGTCTGGGCCTACTGCATAGTATACATTGAAGGCAGACCCATTTTCCTGTCATACTTGGTAGGTATCAGGCATGAAAAGCTGCCTCTCGCCTTGAACGTCAAGCAGCAACAACCCGTTGGACTTGCTTACCTCTGGAAGGGTACTAAGAAGGGTACCCACCTCAAGGTGCCACTGGAGTAGCATGAAGCAGTGCTATCATCTACGATCGACGCATCTGCCTGGCTCTGGGAGGGAAGCAGTAAGAGGCAGAATGGACGCTGATTTGCCACTACCGCTTGGCAGGAAGAAAGAGGAATTACAGGGAAATCAGAAGGTAGAAAATCACTCAGCTGAGCGAAGGGGTTAATAAGTCCATAATTAACAGCCTCCAAAACACACTTGAAAAGCTCACCACATATCAAAGAGGCTGAAGGAAAACCTTCCCTCTTGCTTTTTATTTCAGCTATTTGTGATGTACAAGAACCAATCTAGAAAAACATTAGGCCAACAAGCAATATAAAGTAAATAGAAAAATCTATTGCACTTCAGCTTCCTGGGTGGGGTTTCTTTACCACAATATTGTTAGATATCTTGAATAAAATTATGATCTAATATGAAAAAAAAATGGATTAAGCGGGTCATTATTTGCTTTTTATTGTAGATATTGTCCTGTGCAGTGGTGGAGCATACATGGCTGTTTTGTTATTGCTCAGTCATTGAAGCAACATAGATGAAATAAAACGAGCAACAAACCATGTCATCTCTCCCATGGGAGTAAGGTAAATGTTAAAAGAACACAGGGGTTTATTGTTTAATAGGAAGTTTTTCATCATGATAATTAGAAGTTCAAATGTTTTAGTATCATCAATTTGTACACACTGTTAACCTACATGATGCCATTTTTAACTTTACTGTTGACTTTAATAGGGGCCAAAATTTCACTTAAAACTTCTGCTTCCTATCAGAAATTAATCCCTGCTGTTCTGTGCAAATGGTTTAAGCCAAAATTAGACTAGCTTTGCATATTTCACACGCACTTTTTTTTAAAAAAATTCTTGCTTCTCCAAAATAGGTCATTCCTGCTCTATTCACTGCTAGGGATCCTACAAATGAACAAAAAAGCAAGCAATTCAGTTGCCTGTTCTTTTCATAAGGTTACAACAGCAATCACATGTGGGAAGCTATAAAGACTGTTCTCAGACTTCAAATATATTCATGACAAAAGAGGGAAAAAAGGAAATATACCATCGTCGTGTCTTTTATGGACGAAAGGGAGTCAAATGTTGACAGACGGCTGAAAAAAGTTCAGGGTATGTATCCTCTGCTACCAAGTAGAGTGCAGCACTGGCACAAGCTGCCCAAGGGAAACTGAAGTTGCATCATCTGATATTTTTACGAAAGATGAGACAGGTGTCTGCCAAGAAACATCTCAGGCAGGCAGAGGGTGACACATTGACTTTACTCTGAAAGCCCCCCCATCCAACAAGGAGTTGATCTTCTTTGCAGCTTTTGACAACTTCAGCAAAGTCAGCAGCCTCTTCTCATTTGTGAAACAAACATATTTGGATCTGGGAATTTATGCACACATGGTCCCACAGGCATCAATATCCTCATAAACTGAATTTTAAAAATACGCTTCATATTTTAAGTTCCTCTTTAATATGTGTCACTTTTCATTTCATTCCGTCAGATTGTATTCTGCGCGACATCTAAACTGTCCGTGTCTCAGCCTAATTCCCTAATGATGCATCCTTCATCTGACAGCATCAGCACACCACATTGGTAATTCTAGACTTCACTCTTCCTGCTTCAGATTGAGTTGCTAATTAAGATTTCTTAGAATTCCAAAAGCTGCATTTCTGATCAGTCGTCTTACTTTTTCAGCCATAACATCCCAGAAATGCAGAACCACAATACATTGCAATACATAGTATTTCCTCTGCCATACATCTGTTCAGACACAGCAAGTGTACTAAACTGTTGATGAAAACATAGAATTACCTACATATATCCAAATACTAAATTACATTTCCCAGTCACAATTCTCACAGTAACTAGCATCGTCTCAAAACAAAGTTGGCATGCCAAAGTCCAGTCTTCACCCATTTCCCATGACACTGATGCTATTGCCCTCCTGCCAGCTCCTAGTAAGAGCATAGAGTAGAAGTCACCTTTTCTTACCAAAGATCAAGTGTCCCAGTAAAGATCTTTCCTCCCCTCAATATGACCTTTTTAATCAAGCTTGACTATTTAAAGAGATATAAGGAATAAGAGAATACATGTTTTTCTGCCTTCAAAGAGATCTACCTATGTGAAAAACAAGATGAATAAAGAAGTTTCTTACTTCTTTGAATGGTTGCCATGCGCTTAGTTTGGAACTCTCTCCAGTACTGCAAAGCAAATAACTGATCTCCTAGAATAACTCAAGTAAACTTCCAATGCTGTCATCCCCAAGACAATCAAACATCCTGTCCATGTATGTGATTATGACAGTAAAATAGTGGTAAACCAATACAAGACTGGGGGGATAGGAAAGGCAAAAGGAGAGAAAACAGAAAAATCCTAGCTGCATTTTCCATTCTCCAACCTTTCCTAACTTAGTTGCTAACACTGCTTAACTGTCTCAGTGATGGGACACTGTTTTGCTTTAATATAGTACCTCAACAACAGACTCATTAGGAATACAATTGAAGAAAGTAGGAAAATATTTGCACATGCATCGTACATAAAGATAAGGTCTTACACCGAACTCTACCCCTCTTCAGCGACAGTATTCAAACCTTTATGCCTACCAAAAAGGGAAAAAAGAAAAGAAAAAAAAAACCCTTAATCAGTACCTGTATTTGAGACTTAAAATGTCAAAAGAAGCAGCATGCAAAATTTAGTCACACAATTTTTCATTCTCACTTGATCAATCAAAATGCAAAATGTGATGTTCACGCAAAGGAAATACTGAAGATCATGTATAATAGTTGACTCCAGCCTGCAAAGATTTGTATAGAATGTTTCCAGAGGAGTTGTATGAAAACACACCACTAAAACCTATTGTTTCATCCAAAAATTATACCAAGAAAAGCGTGTTGCACAGAGCAACAAATTCTGATCATTTTCAAGACTGCACTCTGATGACAAACAGTTAAGGCACAACCCCTTCACTTATTCTGATTCCTCAAAGTTCTCCAAACGTCCTGTTTTGCTTGCTTAGGCCCTACCTTCCTCCACTTCAACCACAGGGAATTTTTAGTATGAGATTCTTATCCTATTGAACAATTTTCTACTAAAAAGTATATTTTATTCATAACCTATAGCCAAATACGATAATTTGAAGAGCATACAAGTCCCTAGACATTTTTTTAGTACTTCTTTCATCCTTACATGCTCAAGGCAACATTTCTAGACCTTCTGCAGAAATGACGATCTAGATTATTTTATTGCCGCACTCACTGTGATCTTTTTAGATCCGGTAATTACTCAATCATATAGTCCCTGCAGAGCTAAACAGACATATCTTCTTCAGAAGTGGTCAGTTCACACACAGTACTTAATCTCAGAAAGTTTGTTCCTTTCACATTAATGGCATTTCCTACTATGGAATCAAGTTACCATAAACCAAAAAACGTTACTGTTAAAAAAGTCCCTTGAGATCATAAAAGAAGATTATACTGTTAAATAGGGAAGTTTGTGCACGGCATTGAACCTAGATTTAATACCATCTTAAGAAACCTGAAAATTAAATGAAAAACAGTAACTTTTTCCCCATTAATGTCTCAACCAAAAGTAAGTGTGTTACCAACTTTAAAGAAAGTCTCACTATTTCAATTTTTTTTTCAAGTGTTTTGGTATCCTTTGGTTTCTAACAGATCAAGACATACATATTTTCCACTACACACATTCTTCAAAATACAGATGGAAGGGGAGTAAGAATTTAGAAGATATAACATTGTTATACAATGTACTATACAAAAACCTGTCATTTAAGTGGCAAGAAACCTACTCATCAATAAGTGAAAAAATATCCCGCTCAAAAATCAATTATGTGGAGTCTTTTGTATAGAGAAGTAGTACACCTTTCAGGCAACTGGTATTAATGAGCAGACATGGCTATAGAATCTCCATCTGTTTTTCTGACAAAGCTGTGACTACTCCAGTCTCTCATTGAAATTCCATTAATCTGGTGCACCAAGGACCAATGCGAAAATCAAAACTCCATCTAACCCTTTATCAGCTCACAATAACCTACAAGTGAACTCTGCCTGTTAGCATACAGCAAGTTATGATTTTGCTATCAATCAGGCTGTTAGCCAATAAAAAAAAAAAATCAAGTTAAGAATGGAGTGCCTGGCTGTGCTGTTTTGTTTTGTCTGTCTTGTTTTTGGGTTTGTTATTTTATTTGGGGGTTTTGTTGTGTTTTATCCCTCTTCCAGTTTCTGTAGGGTGTCTGGACATGTAAGCCTATGCATCATTCTCCTTCCTTGTGATTTAATTGCTGCCAGCAATCAAGTCAAAGCATCACTGAAGTGTGCTTGAATTTCATTAGAAGATATAACTTATGCTACTTTCCTACAGTACCTAATAAACCATAAAGAAACCAAAACACATATGGCTTGAGGGAATAACTGGAAAATTAGGTGGCCATTTGGGAACTGAGTGAACTTTTGAACCAGAGGAACAGAGAAAAAGAAATATTAAAAGGAAAGACAGACTTAGAATGCACATAGAGACGTGGGGGTTTGACCTTTTCAGTACCTAGAAAATTACATTAGCATTATGAAAAATACATATCATGTTTAGAGTTTATAATCCATCAAAGTTTAGATACTTTGTTAGGGCCTACCATAAGGTAAAAGTCAAAAGGACAACATAACAATCAGATTTGACAAAAGGCCTTTAGGTGACCTGTGCTAATTTAGTTATCCCATACTTATTGTTAAATGGATTATCTCTCTTGTAATTAATACACCATTAGATAAAGGTCACACAAAAACTCCAGGATTTTACAATGACTGTAATGTACATGTAATACACTAATTCTTTATCTGTTACCAAGCGGGTGCCTTCACAAATTATGTTTTGACAGTAACACTGCAAAGTCAATTAGCAACACTTTCAGAACTCGTACAAACCTTGCAGTCTAACTCCAGTATCTAAAGGTAAATGCCTGTTTTGTGGGCGGTTTTGTTGCAAAAAAATTATATAAAAGGTTTTACATATAAATATCAATTAACTCATACATAAAAAAACAACACCTCTATTTGGTTACCTACAGATAGGCCCCTCTGTTAATGCTGAGAGCCTTGATCCTCCATAAATGAGGTTTTACACCTGCAGAGCCCTGCTGAACTAGACTGGTAACCATGTAAGATCAAACACCTACCTCAGGCATCCAGCTTCTTTAGTAGGATTTAAATATTGAACATTAACAGACTGCTAATAAACAAAATTACAGTCATAAGCTTCAACAAACCCATTCATACCTATGAGAACTGAAAGAAATGGCACCTCCAGGGATCAATCCACCTCTTATAAGATTCTCCCAATATGTATTTTCATACATAGTCTAGGTGGCTAGACTTGAATAATGGACTACACATGCTAAAATCAAAATGGTCTTAGAATGACGCATCAGACATTCAAAGAAGAAAACAGAAACACTCCTCCAATAAATGTAAGTATTCACAGATCAAAATCTACCACATTCTCGCAACTCTTCCTTGTGCTGTGCTCCCACTAGATAAGTAAAGAGGATTTATCATAAAACGTGGAAAGTCCAGTGAGGTAAAATCATCTTAAATACAACAGAATCACACCCACTATACTTCTATCTAAACTGCAACAAATTAGCCAAGATATTGTTGGGCAGCTATTATATGTGCTCTCATATAATTGTAACTTCTAAAATAGGCTAAAAATTAATCACCCATCTGTACAAGCTCATATAGTATTTCACATATTCTTGCATCAGCATTCTTCAGCCATTCATTATTTAGGTTTATGAACATTATCACTTTTTTCTTGATTAACTGTTTTGAAACAAATCTATAATCATACCTCCTATTAAGTAGTCATACAATTTTGTCACATACCCTTTATGCAATCAGTACCGTGTTATTAAGTTACAATTAGAAATAATGTTAAGATTATGTTTGTAAGCAAAAATAAATACATTGAAAGCTGCATTCATCTGTAGTTCGGAAAATTAGCTTGGGTTTTCTAAAAGCCGTATTCAATTTGACTGATAATTACATTTCAGCCAGCAAGCCAAACGACTTGTTTTTATTTTTTTAATAGTAGGTCACATTGCCAAAATGCAAAAAAGCTCAACATTAAAAAAGTGTTATTATTATTGTTACACATTTTGCAGAGTTCTGGATACAAAAAAAAATTGTGTTATTTTGAATCAGTGGTTAGAAGGTTTATCACTTATGCATGTACTTGACTTATCCCTGTTCTGCAATAGACATAATTTTATACCTCATAAAAGCAATTTATGTTTCCAAAGGGGGTAATATGGATAACATAAAATGTGGAGTGCTATGTTGCAGGAAGCATATTTTCATTCAGCAATTGTATTTTGAGATGGACTTGCACAGTTTGATCATCATATCATGTCAGAAAACATCATTCACTAGTAAGTCTATCTAACTTCTAGTGCCACAAATTAATATATATCGTTAATCTATTTGTACATCTACTTAATTTATGGCCATATATTATCCATAGAGGGTATTTATATTGTATTTACAATAAACGAATCTCAAAAATACGGACACTATGCTAAAGCAAGCTTGTTAACTGTTGAAATATTCAATTGTTCATGTCTTCAGAACAGCCCCATTTAGCATTAAATTTAATGAATACAAAATAAAACAACATGGAAAACAGCGATGAAGCCTAGTGTTTGGGGCTTTTTTAATGCAAACTCAAATCTAAAATTTATACAATGAAAACATTCTACAAAAGACTGTCTTAATGGAAGGAAACATTGTAGGAATAATTAATTTAATATTTTATGAACCTATTCTGCATGGAGTTTGCAGAAAAATATCAATCACGTAAACCGTTTCATTATTTATTAGATAAATAATACAGTAAGCCATTAAGTAGCACAATAAAATTAAGCAAGAATCTGATAATGTTGAATTAACAAACAATTTGTTACTACAAATATTCACACTGTTTTAGCCACTGATCTATTTTTTAAAACACAGGCATCTACAGAAGACGTTTTGTTACAAAAAAACGTGAGTTTAAAAAAAAAAAACACAGAAACTTGAGGCAGCTTCACTATGCTCTAGGACCACTAGAGAGAGCTCTTCAGTTCCTTTAAAGGTTCTTGTAAAAGTAAGAAAACTGTCCAGCTGTGATGCTTATCTCTTTATCTGATTTCCAACACTAACATTCTCATCACGAGGATCCGATTACACGAGTTTGTAGCAAACTGGCAAATCTAGTATGTTCTAAGGTAAACAGTATCACATACCATCAGAAGGTGCTTCATCGTCTTTATCGTACCGGTCAGATGCTATTGAGACACTATCAGGAGGCGAAGAAAAAGAGCCCTCAGATTCTTCCTCATCTTCCAGTTCTGTAAAAGCCACAAACACATTGATAGTTAAAATGGTCTACCGTACAGTCACAGACAGAATCCAAAGACAAATATTTTCATTAGTAATGAGGACACCAATTCCCATCCGAAACGCACTTTGTCCGCTCCAGCTACCTGCGTGTCGCTGGGGCGGCTTCCCTAGCCGCTGCCATACAATCAACCCTGACCACTTCTCACACTGGGACAGGGGGGAAGAAACCCACACCACAGCCAAGAGGTGGACAAGGGAAAACACGAGCAGGAGGAGAAGCAGACTGCCTGGCTCCAAAGTTCTGCCTGTCCGTGGTGCGGGAAGGGGCTGCAGCAACTTCCCTCCAAGCAACGGCCAAACTGCTGTTGGCAGCGGCTTGTCGCCCTCTGCCCACTTTCACTTCTCTTCACCATAATTCAGCGCTACTTTGCAGATGTTGTATGTGTATGTTTATTCCTCCCACGAAACTAAAAATGGAACCGCCTTCTGACAGCTCCGGGTCTGAACCTGTGGCTTAATGCAGGATTCTGCTGATGAATTTCCTATGCAGCCCTACTACAGTATATACCAAACCTACATTATTAGCTAACCTAGGCACTATGTTGATCAGAGTGCATTAAGTGTGAAGGTCAGGGAAAGGTAAACTGAAATCAATATTAGTTGAGGCTTAATTTAATTACACAGAATTTAAGTTCTCCCACCCAAAACTCACCATCTTTTCTGAGATTTATTCTTTTTTAATACCATCTAGGTAAAGAAACATGTTAAAAATCACCAAATCAAAATCATAATGCTCCAATAGATCAAACTACCCTCAATTTTCTCAAAAAGTATATAAAGCTAAATTGCTCAAGCATTGCCTTTTGGTATATTCATATGCAGAAAACTTTCCAGAGACCTCCAGACATCCTTTTCTATTCACATGCTCCCTGTCGGAGCACTATATCAGATAACTAATTTCTCAGAATCCAAAATAAACCCCATGCACAGTGAAAATATTCTTCTCCACAGACATATGAATTGCATTCATCAGTAGGACTGCCTAGCCATGGCTGAGAATTTTACCCCTTTGTTTCCCATTTAATAATGGTAAGTCACAGAAAATTCAGAGTCCATGCCCAAAAAGCACATTAGCTGTTAGCAAAGAACAGCAAGTGATCTATGCAGGTAAGACAACAACGCCTGATTTTTAGTTTGCTGGAGTTCTTTTACATCCCAAAATTGTTGAATACCAGATTGGGTTTCCCTTCATTAATTTAATATGCTTTTCTTGATAAAGCTTCCTTTTAAGCTCCCATGCCATATAACAACTGCTTTTAATCTGAACCTAAGTCCAATCTATTTTTGAGATGGCCATCTTCCAGTAGCACTTCAGCCATCATGTTAATCTGATCAAAATATTTACATTTCATCACACCTGTCAACCGAACCAAAAGTAAATTATCCCTCTGCAGGATTCACTTCTTCCTCCAAACAGAAAACCAGAGAGCAGATAGCACATGAACAGATAATATTATGCCATATTTACAACCAACATGATCATCTTTCACACTTACATGCCAGAGACCAGTTGCCTGTCTCTGTCTATATATATAACTTTATTAGACAGACTCCATATAAAAAGAGAAGACATGATATTCACAACCTATACAGTATCAAAAGTTGTTCCACTCTTTTTACCATCCTAAACTTTTACCAGTACTAGAATGCATAGAATATATGTATACAAACATATGCATGTGTGTCTATATATAATCCCTGTTTGTCAGTCAAAAATGTCTTCTTATCAGCTACGCATAAACCTACTACCATTTAACCTTCATGAAGGTATCAGCAAAATTTTAAAATATTAGGCTGTATTTCTGGAGGAAAATATTTCCACAAACTCCACACTCCAGCACTCAAAATTCATAGACTGAACAGCAAGAGTATACCTAAGTATAATTAAATGAATAGCACCTGTATCCAGAGAATTCTTCCCCAGTCAGCAATTTCTAATCACTTTCAGAGAAGCTGTGATTTCTATGATAGCCGCACTGTTACCTTGCTCTTCCATTAAGTCACAATACTATCATTTTCTAATTATGCTTAGGATTCCAAATTCAGTAAACCTTTGTGCTCTGCATTAATATAAAAGCCAGATGATCTCATAACAAAGGGCTTTTTAATACATATATAAACATTTAGGGCACACGATGTACCTATCCCAGGCATACACTGTATTCGAAACAACAAAAACCATGGGCACACTGAACGCAGATTTATAATAAAACAGGTATTTGTTCGAAGTCTACAATATCCAAGTTCAAAATGCTCTTAAAATAACCCCCCCCCCAAATAAAAACATTGAGGTATCATGAAGAAAGAAATTACACACTCAGTGCTTTTAGAGAGTTTATAGTCTTCAAAGCATTCTCTAGATGTTAAATCCTAAATAAAAGCTTGAAAACTTCCATGAAAAAAAAAACCCTCACTGAGAAAGACAATCAGAACACATATATAAATCCCATATCATACAATACTATATTTAGGTACCCACACTTTTTAATGTGAAAAATGTGGAGAACAGATCACAGACAATAAGTAGAAGTACAAGCAACCTGTAGCCCTGCACGACTAGATTAAACTAAAAATTCTTCCATTTTTTATTTTTGAGTAAATAAATGTATTTGTAAATTTTTATTATACGCTGAAATGCAGTCTTTAAATGATCTAACTTGTAGAGAGAACTGCAGGCATTCTGATACGAGAGCTGACTCCATGTGCTCTGGAGCTTTAACAGGCAACTTCACAACATCTTTATGTGCTTACATAAAAGAACGACTACGTGCTAGTATCAACCTCGGGGTTTTGCCTCCTAATCTTGGCAGGGTTAAAAGACATCTTAGGAGCGTATGCTATTAATATGTAAGGATATTGCTCCTGATAGTTCATACAGAGGCTTCGTATTGATTTTGTGTGGTGTCCTGCATTCCTGCACAAAATAATCTCTGCCCTTCCTCCACTTCACATGCTCCCCCAGCAAGGTGTTGCACTGCAGTTTATACTCCACCTACTGAGGAAGACTAGACAGAACTGCACTTGAAGCTACGTGTGTTACTCCTTGAACAGTCAGAGGAGTCAGTGTTGAGCAGCACAAGCCACTACTCTCTTCAGGTGCCAAGGACCTAAAAATACACCCGAAAAGCATCAATAAATTAAAGAAAAGCATTCAACTTGCATTTATGTAACAGAAAACCGAACTACAAAGCAACAATGGGCATCAGGTAAATGTATCCAATACAATTTGCAGGCATAATTGAAAGCATTACTGCCTAATCAGACATCTAAAAGCAAAGCATGCTCAAACGAAATGTCTATAGACTCATTAGTTGGCAGCCATTCCATTACAATCACACATAATGTCAGTAGTGCCTTGAACCTGTGCCAATGACAACAGCATAAATTTTGCATCTCATTTCTGTGGTCATAAAATTAATGATCAGTTTAAAAATACTTCTTTGCAAAAGTTATTGCACAAAGAAATGACATGAATGTGTCCCTGTTATGTAGTCACAAGGATAATTAAGGAGTTGATGCTCATTAATATAGTTTCTTGTTTCCCCAGAATACCATATGATTTATCTGGAAGTTGAAAAAAAAAAAAAAGTTTAATTAACAGTAGACAGTTAACAGTTACAATAACAAAAATATGTATATGACCTGACCATATTCTCCAGTTTCTGCATTTTAAACTAACCTCTTACAGGTTTGATAGCAGAATCAATACTTCACATTATCTGTTAAAAAAAAACTCATACAATGTCTCTCCTTATTAAATGCTACCTTTTCCATTACAGCTTATTTATTGATTCAGGAAACAATGCATACCAAAGGGTAAGTGTACCGCATTAGGAACACAGCATACAGCAAACTCTCCTCATTGCAACAAGACCTTCACTTCAGTCCCTGCCCCCTGTTCTGGAAATTTCCAACAGATTTAGTTGGTACAAGCTGAACATAACGAACAGGACCATATTATTTTATAAGAATCTAGTTTAAAAAAAACAACTAGACTTTTTTTCCTACAATAATTCACTTTCTTCTGCAACAGTGTGATAATAGTGATGAATTCCTAAGCATTAAAGATACTGCTTCCGCCGCTGAATCTAAAAATGAGCAAGCAAGATGTTTCAACTAACGCCTCTGAAAGAGACTTGCTAGCTCGCATCCTCACATGACTAAAAACTTTCAATTTATTTCTAAAAGAAGTCCAGAGTGATACATTAAAATTGCTCAAGTATATGAGAAATAAAACAACTCACAAAAATAAAGAGACATGCAGGTCGAAACACCTCGCTGCTTGACATTTCAGAAGGTCCCAGATCGCAGCAGGCTGAAATCACTTCCTCCTCTCCAATCTCTGCCACGGTAAGAATCCACCAAACAAAGGACTGGACAAAGCCACCAAACACCTAAATGCAAGGTTCTCACTATGTGTTTTTTCGCAAAAATAACTAGGCAAAGTTGCTTTCAAGCTGGCACAAGTATACTTTAGCTCCTTGGTAGCTGCAGCTGATTTTTTAAGATGTTGCTACTGACCCAATCCACCAGTCACCTTGCAAGACTGGATTCTTCTGACAGCCACTTTTTCAATGTATGCTTTGCCATGCGATCTGCTCCGACACACTCATTCCTGAAGAGTCTTCCAGAGTCTCGTATCAATATGATGGTTTTTAATGGCTTGTTTTGTAAAGGTCAAGTAGCAATCCTTTAGCAGCTATTTGTTAAAACAATATTGAAACAGCATTAGGTTTGTAAGCAAATACGCTTCAAGCAAGAAAGGCAACACAACTTTTACTTGCTGAGCTGCCTCTCATTCTGATGATGCACATCAGGATAAAACCATTTTTGTCCTGCGCTGGTGGCTGTATCTTGTGCTGCTTGAAATCGCACTTGGCATGGACACTTCACAACGAACAGCTGCGTGTAGCCGTAAGGGATAACACAGCGACTTGCCTACAATGAAACCCTCCAGACTTCCAGGGCAGAGTGATATTTTGCACACTTCTAATGCATCTGATGGTCTCTCCAGAAGTACGTCATGATGATCATCAAAGGACTGCCTAACAACTAAGCCATGTCTTTCCCATTTACGGTTAAATACTAACGACGTATTTATGCTCCTGACTAAAAGCTCAAGTGTGTTAAAATATAGAACTCATATCCACATACCGCTCTGACGGCCACAATCTACTGCCTCCCTTTCTCAAGTCCAAAAAGACTCCTAACCCTGCTGCCACTTCCTGAAAAACAGAGCGTGCAGAGACAGAAACAGAAATTTCACCTCCACAGTAAAAAAGAAAAAACACCAAAAAACCCACCATCAAACAGAAAATACAAAGCGTTTGCATATAGTGCTGCTCTACCACCTTGACGATTTCCAGCAAGCAGATCCAGACACCCAGTGCTCTGCCAAGAGCCAAAGAGCCATCCGAGTCATTTAAAGGTTTCCTGCGGGTGCTCCCAATAATTACATAGAAAGCACCACCAACGCTCTAGAGATGCGGGTTTATCTTCTATTCTACTACAGTGAAATGAAAATGAAAGTGGGCCTTCACCAGTTTTTATCAGACTGAAAAGTGGTAGCTAGCAAATGTCACATCATGCTTCTCTGCATAAATAGTGCCAAAGTCGTGTGCTCCACATCACATATAAGTTGCACCGAGTGCTTTATGAAGAACCTGCTCTGCGAATTCCCATACTATGACTCGATTTGGCAAGTACTTTCAGTGTCTCACTTTCAACACTGAGCCAAAAACCTTTGTGAAAAGTGATTAAAAATATATATTTTATTAAAATAAATGCAAAGAACAGATGGCAAGTGAGCTCCAAACACAAGTACAGTTTCTAGGGCTTATGGTGCTTCTGCCAACTTTAGTGCTATTTTTAACATAAATTGAAAACAAGGTTCTTTTAACTAAACGTTTTGGCAGCCATGGTATTGATTCAATTAATCTCAAAACAGAGAAATGCCAAAAACCATTTTAACTCAGAATCTTTGACAAGGTCCAGACTATTCTATCCTTAGCGGAATACTAGTCTTCTGAAAAATGAACCCAATTTGTATGAAAATTATCTTAGTTTTCAAGTTCCTTCCCAATTCTAAAGATCTAGAACAGGTCACTTTGAGTGCGACTATGGCTTTTTGGTTTTGCTTAAACTGCTCAGATGAAGAGTCAAACAGTTCAAATGAAAAGAAGAAAAAGCAGCAGTGTCTAACAGAAAAAGACATTTCTACCAAGTTCCTTAATTTAAGAATGAAATAAATATAATAGGTGTTTAATAACTTAATAAACAAAAATAAAATTTGTGGAAAGATTAGTGGTCTGGATATTAATATAATTGTACATTTTTGGTCATAAGAACAACATGCACTTTCTTTGTCCATAAAGGAATATGACACTTAAGTGTAAGAGTCAGTGTAAAATCAGGTAACACGTCACACATGAAAATTTAATATTTTCCTGTACAATGAATTTCATGTCTTCAATTTTCACGTGTAGCCACTTCCCCTAAAAAGCTTTATTTTTTTCAGTGTGTTGACACAAAAGATGCTTTTGCCAGCACATTTACTGACCTGACAGACAAGATAAAAAGGCTTCTTATGAAGAGGATGCAAGAAAGTCCTCAAGTTCATCAGTCTGGTTACGAAGAAGTACAAATGCCCTTTCAGAAAGTTAGAGGTATACACATGAATGATTCTGGTGTCAAACTTATGTACTTGTGCACATCATCGTCAATTTCTTTTTAATTCTTCTTTTAAATCTCCTTGCCTTATCTTTACAGAAGGTAAGATACTGTATGCTAGCGGCCAAAGGCCATACAAGAAGAGCTCACAGACAACATGTTGGTCAAACTGACTAGTCACTACACGCAGCCAGTGAAACTTCAAGAACATGCAATGATGAAAGAGAGTGGAGTGACAAGCTGATGGCCACAAAGCATACTTGCAGAACAGCTCACAAACTGAAGGAGCTGTTGTTTGAGTGACAACAGCCAAGTTTCATTTTGCTATACAGGAAATATATCAATTTTCAAAGTGTTAGTCTACTTCTTTTGGCCTCCAAAAGATTCTTCTGGATGCCTCAAAGGATGACAGGTCACAACTCACTTGTGAGTTGTGAGACTCTTGAAAACAGCTGATATAGAATGATAATTTATGTAGTATAATAATTACTATACCATGATGATAATATGGCACATAGTATGAATCAGTCTTCATCCTTCCTTTCGGCTACAACAAAGATTATTTTATATGCATTAAAAAAAAATGGAGTAACTGCTACCGCAAAACAAAGAACAGCAAATATGAAGTTTAAATGTGCACAGTAGTTTTTATTCTTCCTAGTCTGCTTCAGTGCAGTTTCCACATTTCTGCTTCCACCTCTGCTTTTTTCCTAAAAGATATTCTCCTTTTTCACTTTATATTTTGGGATATTTCTTCTTCCTCTGGAGGAGGGAGGAATAGGAAAATGTCTGACTATCACTGCCACCTCGCTTTTTAATCTTTTCTCAAACTTTCCATTTTTCATGTGTCTACATGTGCAGAGATATGAATGGGCACAAAGTTGACCTCACTCAGCTACTGCCGCCGCTTTGTTACCCCAGTAGCTGGCCAAGAATCTGACTGCTTACCTGCCTCCATGTGGGTCCTTTGTTCTATATCTGCACAAGTCACGCCTAATTTGTACAGGTCTAAGGTAAGAATGACACAACCAAATAAAGTTTAGCACATACTTTTGAAGGCTGGAAATTATACCAACCACTCATACTATTGAACCACATTCCCTCAAATACTTTGCAAATAAGTGCATGATCCCTTTCTCGTGAATTTTTCATATTCATGCATGGAAATGCATATGAATTTGGAGACATTTATCCTCACCTGCAGAAAACAATGGTATAACTTTAGAGCCCTCTCATTTTATTGACAAATACTGAATTAAAAAAGTGTCAACATTCACAAGCTCCACCATTTGTACACAGTTCTGAACCAAAGAGATACATCGTGATGATTCAAAAAAAACACAAAATATCTTTCTTAAGTATCAAATACTGAATACAATTTTCACAGAAGTCAGAGCAAGTTATACAGCAACAGTTACAGACTATATCAATTAAATCATCCATTTTGCTGAAGGTAATGGAACCTCACCTCTATTAATAATTTGTTGAATCAGAAAAGAAATTCTGAATCAAATTGCCAATGAAGAAAGCAAACAGATTAGAATTTTCTTGACCTTCAAAAAAAACTAACCAGCAAATGCAAACTTCTCTTTGTAGAGAACTCTCATGTTTACTAGAGTCATAGCCTCAGAAAGTTACTAAATCTTCAAAAACATGCTCTCCAGAAAGTCAGATGCATATGCAACGAAACAACCATCCCACCTAATTTCATGTTCATAATTTTCTTAATAAAGTAACATTTGACTTGTCCACCCTTAGTTCTGCTGGACAGTGAGGAGAGGAGGGAAAATACATTTTAATTTCAGTAAGGGTGCTGAGGTGCAATATACAAAAAATAGCAAATTATTTTAATACAATTTTTAAAGAATGCCATACTTTGAGTTTACAAAATCTTGGCAATCTTTGGTATGTTTCAAGTTGTATTTTCTCTTTCAGTTGAACTGTTATGGCTACACGACTTAAACAGGAATACACAAACTTGTTGTGCCTTGTTATAACGTGACTTGCCTAACACAACTTACATATTTCCACTTTATCGGGGGGGACACTGTAGCCCACACACTGGAACCTCCTTGTCCAGAAACAGACAGCTCTTCAACCACTGCAAAAAGTGAAGCTTTGCACAGGCTTTTTTGACCTCGCGCTGTGACCCTCATACCAGCACCCACAGGCTGTAGGTCACGACCCCACGAATCAGCATCATGGAAATAAGAGCCCTTCCAGGTTTAGTTACGCAACGGAACGCCATAGCAACAAACCCCTCAGCCCTCTCTAAACCCAACGCTGTGGCTTTGTCTTAACTGCACTAGAAGACAACAGATAACCCACACTTCAGTTCTCACTGCTCGCACACTAAATCGCCTCCTCTCCAACTGCAGGCCCCACCCGAGCTCCGGCTGCACTGGTGAAGCATCCGCCCAGCGCGGGTCGAAAGCCAACACCGTGCTGCCATGAGGCGATCCCATTAAACGCTTAACGAAACGTCACCGTGCAATCGAAGACTTTTGCAGCGTTCAGAAAAAAGGCTGAAATAAGTTATCCCTATTAAAATTTTAATCAGTAAGCTCTATTTATACGAAATCTTGAACTATATCTCTAAATCAGTCTCTCCATCCCGTTTCCCGAGGGAAGCGGGACCCAGCGTGGAGCGACGGTTTAGCTTTGCACGTGGGAAGCTTTTTCCCCCGCGTTCCGCAGCAGGGGGCGCCAGCTCCCTCGGCCGCGAGAGGCGGCCCCGGCCCGGCCCACACAGCGCCGCGGGG
>Ga0065711_1032417_pt1 | contig 27391 bp, 17 predicted proteins | sample Hoacrofraction12_FD_59098 | JGI IMG/M metagenome (GOLD analysis project Ga0065711, IMG submission 59098) | Hoatzin crop microbial communities from Cojedes, Venezuela - Epithelial fraction 12 v2 (version 2) | ecosystem: Host-associated > Birds > Digestive system > Esophagus > Crop | place...
AACCCCCCCCCCCCCTGAAAAATAACCCCAACTATGCAGCAGAAGATACTGCCTTAAGAAATTAATGTCATATTCTGGCCTCACTGAAACTCAGCGTCCTCCCACTAGTTACAACCATACCTGAAAATAAAGAAGCGTCAGTGATTTAACTGCTTCCTTCTCCCCAGAGGAATAGTTTCCAGTTTCCTGTTGCACTTCCTCTGTGATCTCCAGAAACGCTCAGGAGGATGTAGGTTCCTGAGCTGAGTATGCTGCTCCTTGTAGGCGGCAAGAAAGGTACATTTTCTACCAGAGGCAGTATCCTTGGTGCCTTCTCCCCCCGATGACCCTGCACACTTCCACCTACAGACAACCCCATTGCCCTTGTGAATGGCGAGCAGATGGGATGCCCAAAGGACCTGGTTTGCATAAGCACCGGTGTTGTGACTCCTGGCAGAAGGGTAAATGGGCTCTGTGAGCAACTGAGCTCAGCCTGATTGCAGCCTGCTCATAAAAGCTGTACAGTTAACTCATGCTGTACCTTGGCAGAGACCTGGGGGATTCACAGCTCCTCTGGAAGTGTTTCGGGTTTTTTTTAAAGCTAAAATCTAGGAGAAATCTTTCTCCTTCATATCCTCACCTGTAAAAGTGGGATATTCACTCCACCTCAGAAAGACTGCATACAGAGACACCGCAAATTGAGACAGGGTACCTCTACTGTAAGTTAGACATTTAAATGGTCAGATCAGTCATTCCCTGGCAGAACCTATTTCTCTCCACTGAGTGTAAAGGGATTCTAGGATGACTAGCTCAGGCTTAGGCATCTGTCTTTCTGACGTTTAACTCAGGCAAGTGACTCCTGGGACAAGGATGCTAAAAATCATGGTAATGAGTCACAGTAAATAACTGGGGAAGAGAAATTTCATCTGAGTTCCACCAAAGGACACGTTTTGGCCCAGATAATTTCTTTAAGATTTGAGCTGCAGCTTCAGTTCTATTTGGTCAGAATAGAATATCATCAGACTACAGAAGTGGGCATTGAGCAAATGGAGGGAATTAAGACTAGATTTGATTCCAAGTTCATTAAAGTCTCTGAACTGTGAAAAGAAATGTTAATCTCCACTTACTTTCAATTTTTTTTCATTTCTATTTCTCTTTCCTATACTTTTTCTTATGTTATAATGAACAAACGATTTTATTCAGATACAAGACATTCTATATTGTTCTTTGAAACATAAAACAGAAAATCTAATAATAATTGCATTACTCAGAGCGAAACATTGGTTTGAAATGTCTACAAGAAGAAACACAACACACAAATATAATTTGTAGACATGGTCTAGATCATTGAAGAACCTGTACACTTTTCTGTATATTACATATTCCAATACCGCAAACTCTGAAAAAAGAGTAGCTGTGTAAGTCATAAATTCTTTCTTCAGGGGAAATGTCGTCCGTTATGACATATTAGATAAGGTGAGGTGAAAAGTGCAAGCTGATTGAGCTCAACATGCTCCTCATCAGACTGTTCTTATTCTTTAATGCTTCTTATACTGTATTATGAGAATGAGCAAGCAGTTTCGGAAATAAAAGGGGTCACAGAAAGATTTCAACCAGGGACAAGGGAACTTGATGTCTCACACGCAGTGAGAACCACCAGCCTGGGGGTGGGGAGGAAGTAACATTTCACTGGGTTAGTTTTTCTTCTTGTGCAGAAGATTAAAGGAGTGAGGTGTTCAATGTCTTGAGTGGAAAGAAAGAACCTGGAGGACAAAGACAGAATCCAACAGAAATTTCATATAAAGCTAAAGTACTTCAAGGCTTAATTGAAGAGAATGTCCTGCTAAATCTTGATAGGCTTCAATTTAAGGATCATATTCATGATTTAATATTAAACTGATTTCTAAGTGAAGATTCCCTATTTTTGTCACATATATAAAATGAACTGAGAGGTTTAGTGAGATTGGGAAAAAAGGCTATTTAAGTTAGGGACAATGTTGTCACAAGAAGAAATTGGTTTAAACTAGATATAGATAGAAATAAATTTAAGCTAAAATGAGATGGTTTCTATCCATCAAAGTAGTTACATTCTAAGCTAGCCTTCTGGGACAACAGAAGCAAAAATCCTAGCCAGTTTAAAGATAACGCTTTTTAAAAAGGATTATATGATACCATTGTCTATGGTGGAGATGAGACTAAATGACCCAAGAGGCCCTATACCTGTCCTGTTGTCTAGTGTTCCAAAACACAATAGTGCATGCATGCTGACCTCCAAGCGGAGCTGCTCTTTTTCAACCAGTCGTACAATAAAATGTCTATATTTTTCATTTTTTTTATATTTCTGAGGAAAAGTTAAGGGACTCACTTTAGAGAGCCAAGTAAAACAACAAGGAATAAGTCTGGTGTGTTGTTATGATGACATATGCTTGTGGTTTCACACAGTAATGTGCAGTTCTAGGTGGTGGAAGGCTGTAGGTTGTCATGTTAAGTGTGATGGTATTGATTAAAGATAACAAGTGGAAAAATGTACTTCAGCCTTCATATGTTTGGGATGCTGGTCTCCTGCTGCTATAAAACAAATGAAAGATTTGGCTAGTTCTTGTAGACCTGAAATGTTAGAGAGAAGAGAATTTTCCCAGTGTTAATTGATGGATTCTACCTCTGGACTCCAGTCCCTCTCATTAAGCCATCTATCACTGTATGTCACGGACACGACTTTCTACTGCACTTTAAATGCCAGCCTTGTAAACGTTTCCCTTATTCCCCTGACATACCTGATCTGCCAGCTGCAGCTCTACTTTTGCTCTCCACTAAGGTTGTAAGCAGTGTTAAGGGGAACATGGCTGGGTGCTGTGAAGCCTTGGCAGGCAAAGGATCCCACGGGAGCACCTTGCAGTTACCCTGAGGTCAAACCCTACTGATGGCATCCCAAGCAGGGTTCAACTGCTGTGCAAAATTCAGCTAAGCTGAGACAGGAAATCAAAATAACTCAGCTTTGGAAACAGTATGCCTCCCATCGTTGACGTTCCCTTGACAGATGATGCAAATAAGCAGTGGCCTCTCAATTGCAAAGCAGCTCATTAGCAGCTCCAGATGGCATTTTTTGTGTGTACAGTGCTGCATGTTGCACTGTCACAGGCTGTGGTCTCAGTGTCGAATTCTGCACAGAAGGCATGTAGTTGTTCTGAAGAATATGGCATGCCCTGACAAAAAATGTAACAGCTTCTCTCTGGACACTGGATAAATTAGTTAATTAACTGGAGTTGAAAGTCGGTCCTCTAAGAAACAGTGTAACTCCTGGCAGATGATTTATTTTTGTTGAATAATACTTAATAACACAATAGTGCATACACTTCAACCTGATTTGTAGAACACAAGCTACATGTGAAGCACGTTTTTAGTATTACCACTTATTATTATTCCTGCTACTTTTCATAATTGAAATTTTGTAATCTTTCCAGTCTCCAGGGTGAAAATAGTAACACATATATTATCTTTATGGCCTTTGTTTGTTGAAATATTAATCTAAGGATCCTTCTTTTCTACTTTTGAATTTTTAAAACTTCGTAATTCTTTTTTTCTCTACAAACATGAGGCATGAAAAAAAGATTTTTTTTCTCAATGAAAGTACAGATTCTCATAAAACTTTAAATATAATTAAATATCACAAATGAGTCTTACTCTAAGTTTACTTGATACACTTCCAATAGTTTGGGATCAAAATCACTAACACATATCAGCCACAAGTTTATTGCACATATTTCTTCTCCAAAATGGCCACTAAAATATAGCGAAATAACCTTTCACATAGACTATTACTGACCTCAACAGGTCAGTATATATTTAGTTAGTTACATGTGCAAAAGTGCCTCAGTATTTCAATGTAGCTAGCACACAAATCTGTGTAAAACAAATATTCTGAATAAAAATACAGAAATTCAACAGATTTTTGTATTATTATAAGGCTATCTCGAGAAGACTTTTATTAAGAAAAGCATTTGATGCAAAATCTGGTTTCCTTCTACTTTTTTTTATATTTCTTCATAAGATACAGGACCTCCTCAGCTTACTACTTCTGCTGGTTAGGCACTTGTGGCAGTCCAAGTCCTTCCCCTGTTTAAATTAAAGCAGCGATTTGGCTATAGACTTTTCCAATGTTATGGGTGCATGATGTAATCAGGAGAATATCTGGATTGCCTTCTGATATTTTTTCTACCCTTAAACACCCTTCTGAATTCAAATATTCTTTTCAGAACAGTTTCAGACTCAAAAATTTTACATTTACCAATCAAAAAAAGTGACAAGCCCAATGTAACTATTTCACAGATAGCACAAATGTGCTAAATTATGCAGCCATAGAAAATATGCTATTGGTCATATATTTTAGTCCACAGTTGTAGGCTGTTAAAAAAATCAAAAGGATAAAACTGGTCAGAGAATAACTGCTTTAAAACTACAAAAAGAATAAATGTATGCAGACGCTTTAAATATTATACATTTCATAGACACAAATATTCTACTGCAAAGTAAATTTGGACTTTCTAAAAATCCTGCACTGCACATAGTTTCCTCATGAAAATGTGATGCTAAAGAACATGACAAGTTTTCAGACATTGTCATTGAGTACACATAACTTGTTATAACATTGAGGAACTCAGTCACAGTGAGACTGATAAGCAATATAGGAGTTGATATAGAACTGATTTATTTTCAAGTAACTTTAATTGTAAATTTACCCTCTTGTAACTTTATCTGGGAAACTTAGATTAGCATCACTTATTTAATTTAACTGTAAATCTCAAAACATTGATCACATTTTATTTATTTCTGTAAAAAAAGTGGGTTTTATTTGAATGAAAAAAGGATGTAACTCTCATATTTTCTTATGAAACAAGAGATGGCAGAGAAAGCTTTGCTAGAAAAAAAAATCTATGTATCAGTTACATTTCTTACTGATTTACAAACAGATTTTGTGAACCTAAATGTCTTCTAAGCAAAAAGATCTTACTGTGTTAATTGCGGATCTTGGTGAATGTCTGTTTTTTGCAAACAAAAATGCCTGGTTTCATATAAATGGTTTGCCTTAGCTTTTACTGTTCCAAGTTTCCAATACTCCTTAGCAGGCAAAAAGCAATTATTTTAATGTGCAGTTATTACACTTAGTAAAAGCATAGTGAGAAAGTACAGGGAGATAAATACTTTAGCTCATTGTATTTTCTGCAGAATATTGAATGTTACATTATTTACTGGGGGAAAAAAAAATTCATCAATTGTTTAAATGAAACCTGAGAAAATCCCAAAGATATTTGGGATTCTCAAGAGCTTTATTTTTGAATGCTTGAAAATTTTCTTCAGTTTCCTTCAGTAAATGCTTGTCATGAACTTCTGCTTCTGTGAAGTTACAGGCTCTATTTTAACTTGAAAATGCCTGGCAATGTGACATCTAGTATTTAGAGAGCAAGGGGGTGGAGCTGAAGTGCTCTTGCAGCACACTGGAAATAAAAACATAGCTATTCTGGCTTAGCTAGCAAGGATATCAATAGCAGAGATTGTGTTTTTAAATGAGACATTGAAAGACTGGTTCAGTTTAAAGCATATTTGCAGCATCTTGTATCCAAAGTACCCATCAGAGTTAGGCGTTTTGAAGGTGAAGCTACACAAGATGACTGATCCCACCTGAAAATATCTCCAACCCACCCTTGTTCATTCTCCCTTCACCTGTGCTCACCTCCCTCCCTCGCCAACCAGTTTCCTCTGTTGCACTGACTCTATCAGCTTGCTGGTCCTTACTTCACTGAACAAATTCAGATCATTAATCCTGAGGAAAACTGATCCTTTTTATTTATTTATGTATTGCTGGGGCAGTTTTCTTCTTAGTTATTACTGAGAACTGACTGACCACTTAGCTAATTTTAACCCAGGAGGCTCCAGGCACTTACAAAGTGCCACATCAATGATATCTCAAATTAGAGCTAACCTCTATTAGCATATCTGCTGGCATCTGCCCTAACTGAACACTTCCCTGAGAGTTAGGATGTTGGGTGCAAGGGTAACCAGGATGAAATAAGCACCTGTCTTTCCCCTTCTCTTCAGGTTGCTTCACTCATGCCAAGTAAGTCTGAACCAGTTTTGGTACCAAGTTCTGACCTGCTGCAGTTCACAAGCAAGCAGGTAAGCTTTTAATTAAACATGTAAGGCTACAAGCTGCAGTGGCTCAGAAGCAGCTCCTTCTTCTGTACAGTGCTGATCTTCCAGAGCAACAGTGAGGAAGATGGATGGGAAATACCCACTTCAGCCAATCCACGTCAGTTCACAAAAACATATCAGCTGACACAGTTTCATCTAAAGGTGGTCTAAGACTCCATTCTAACTAGTAGAATAACAGTACCTTGTTCTGCTCATTAACAAAGCGATGAAAAATGGAAAATAACTCATTGGGAAAACAATAGCTAATTTGTCACTGTCATGGTTTAACCTGGCAACCAGGAACTACGCTTTAGACAGCCGCTCACTCACCTCTCCGCTTCTCCCCCAGCAGGATGGTGAGGAGAAATGGACAAATGGGGAAACTCATCAGTTGAGATAAAGACAGTTTGACAAGACAACAGAGGAAACACTAAGACTAAAATTACTACTACCAATGATAATAACGAATATACAAAACAAACTATACACAGTACAGTTTTGTCACTGCCCAATGACTGCTTTGCAGCCAGCCCCCTAGCAGCAATCACGGAACATGCAGGTTTCCCAGAACTCTCGACTTTCACAGATTTTGCCAAACTCCCGAATTTTACATAACTTGCCAAACTCCCAGAAAAAGACCAAACTCATGGAAAAGATCAAACTCCCGGACAAGAGAGGATTCCAGCTCACAGAAAAGAGAGTTAAAATATGAATTCCTTCCCCCCAGCCAACCCCCATTTATAAACTGAGCTTGACATCCATGGTATCGAACATTTCCATTGGCCAGCTTGGGCTAGATACCTGGCTGTGCTCCCTCCCAGCTCCTGCATGCTTGTTCACTAGCTGAATACAGGACACTGGAAAAGTCCTTGATTTCTTAGCAACAACTAAAAACATCAGTGTTATCAACATTCTTCTCATACTAAATCCAGAACACAGCAGCTACTGGAAGGGAAATTAACTCCATTCCAGCTTTAACCAGGACAGTCACAAATAGCAGGCTTTTCTTACAAGACACTTTTGAAACAGAATATCAAATGCTCTGCAGTAAGTACTGCTAGCTGCTTGCATTTCATTGCTATTTTCATTTTACTGCACTAGAAGTACTGCATCTATGTATAGCACAAAGGGCCTATGGCCATTGTCTAAAGATGCTCTGTAGTCTCAAGACAGCAATAAAACCATCAAGCAAAATGTAATTAAATTTAAATCTAGTCCTGTATGTTGAATTGTGTAGGACAGATTTTTGGGAAGTAGGTGCGGCTGCAGACTGTCATTACCACCTCCTGGCACATGGTGCATTTTTAGGGGGGTTGTATGATGAGGGAATTGCGATTGCCTTTTGCAACTCCTTTCCCATCCATGTCATACCTGCCACAAGTGATGTTATTGGAATCTTGGCAACTTCCTGACTGTGGCTGGCAAACATGATCTGATACTAAAGAAATAAACACTATGATGAGTAGCTCCTTTCAGGAGCAAGAAGCACATTTCAAATTGTAAAAGATGAGATGCTATTTTCTTCAGGATACAAAAATCAATATCAGTATTATTTGTACTACAATGACCATAAAAAAATCCCTGCAGAGATCAGAACTGCAGCACGTCTGGAGGACTGTGCGTACAAAGGCAAGACCCACACTAACAAACACATAAATACATGGGGTAGGTAAAATCCATGTTCTCATGAAACACAGAGAAGCAAAAGTAGGATTCGTGTCCTCTAACTTTAGCTGTGCAGGAATTAAGTGTCTTCTCCAAGGCTGTTACTTGAATTGTCTTTCCGGTCAGGAGCCATGGGTGGAATCCACCCAAGGGTGAGTCAGTTTGTTGTAAAATGGATCCCGAACACAGCTGAAATATTTTGCCCTGTGGAGGTATCTGCTATCTTCAGTGCTCAGTTTGGTAGCTTAGACTAGAAAATTTCTGGACAGCTAAGTGAAGTTTGCTGCACGCAAGTCAAAAAATAAGGTCACAGAGCAAGATGCTGCAGGAACAGAACCACGGACTATGCCGTGTCTGAGATATCAGATACACACCCAGGAGAGTCTTTCAAAGTAAAAAGAAAAACTAAAATAAAGCATTGCCAAGTACTCTTTCATTTAACACGGTGTGGTAAGGAACAAGGACAGGTTTTGCAATGCAAAGCCACATAAAAGGTCTTAAATCTGTAAACTCTAGTACTTCTGTAGCTGTCTTCATTGAGCCACACATGTTCACTGTTACTCCATGCATGAGGAATCTCACCTGGAAATTATGTCAACCTCCTCAAACACAAATTATTGATGGAAGTTATCGAAGAGTAAATGTCTGAGAGGGTATTTCTTTAACATCAGCAAATGCCTTAGGGACATTATCAGTCTATATCTTCCTTTCTCAAGACATTTTGTGTGTGGAGAAGGGTGATACTGCAGTACTGATTCACAGCACGGATGCTGGATGAAGATCCAAGCAGGTTTGACTCAAGATTGCCTAAAATCAGACATAACACAGACCAGGCTCTGAGATTCCTGCAATGAAATCGATGTAGATGGAACCTTCTGATGGTTATTTCCCCAACTAACAGTGTGTGATTGACTGGCCTTTGATTTCTCTACTTCTTGGAAAATCTAAAAATCCCACTATGTTTGGTCAAGCTGCTAAAATCCACAGCAACAGCTCAGTGAACTGAAAACTAAAGGAAAAAAAACGTAGAGTAGATCAAGTATTTTAATGGTCTCAAGATTCCAACCATTTTTTTGGGAAAGATGGCAGGAGAGAAGGAAGGTCACATCAAAATGCTGAATCTGCAGTCTTAAATAGTGAAAATGTTTCCAGAGAGCAAACTGTGTTCTCTTGTTCCTTCAAGCTCCCCTGAGCCATGGAGTGCAGCACTGAAGACTGCGTCTTTCATCTCAACTATGTGTGCTATGCGGTTAGTGACAGAATGCATTACTGATGCCCAGCAAATGTTCTGCACTGAGTTAATCCTTACTGAACAAAAGAATACAAAGTCAATATGCCCCATTCAAGAATCATTACCTCTCTCTACGGAACCAGGTAAAAAAAATACTGGAGGTCTCCAGTCAAAACTCAACCTAAAGCCACTGATCTCTAAAAAGGCATCTATGAAGGTGTTCAAGGTTTTAAACTGGGTAGACAGAGCAGTGACTGAGAAAAGAATGAGAATTTACTGTCTTTCTTACAGAACAAAGCCCCAAAATCCTAACTGTGAAAAAGATATAAAAAGGCTGTAAAAAGCACAAGACTGTTTGTGAGGAGACAAGACAAAAATCTTAGAGTTTAAGTGTCAACAAAAAGAGGGTAGGAACTGTGAAGAAATACGTTATCCTCTGTTGCAATTTCCTCTTGGGTTCAAGCGAACATAATTTGTGAGTTCTTAGCAAATAAAGATTATGCCCCAAAGCAATAACTATAATTTTTTCCTCCTAGAGGAAACAGCCCATAGAACCCTAAATTCTGGCTAACCACATGGGTTAGACAAAACTAACAGAAAAACCTCTGAAGAACTCAAATAATAATGAATGAATTAGTATGGTTTGTATGTACATATAACATACTAATAATATAGATCCATACATGTAGCTGCCTTTGCTAAAATACAAGCTGTAAGTGAATTGAAGTGTGAGACATAGAGTGAATAGGGTTGAGAAAATTGCCTGCTTTATGTCCCCTGTACTGAAAAGTAGGTAACCAGAGTACTAGATGACAAAGTCCACTTGCTACAGAAGGTAATGATTTAAGCAGGAACCTAAGTGGTCCTAAAGGTATTGACAGACACACGTCTGGAAAATCACTATCTCCCATAATATCCTCCTAGGGAAGCTCAGGAAGTGTGGGCTGGATGAGTGGTCAGTGAGGTGGATTGAGAACTGGCTGAATGGCACAACTCAGAGGGTTGTCATCAGTGGCGCTGAGTCTAGTTGGAGGCCTGTAAGTAGTGGTGTCCCCCAGGGGTCAGTACTGGGCCCAGCCTTGTTTAACTTCTTCATTAATGACCTGGATGAAGAGTTAGAATGTACCATCAGCAAGCTTGCTGATGACACAAAACTGGGAGGAGTGGTGGATACACCAGCAAGGCTGTGCTGCCATCCAGCGAGACCTGGGGAGGCTGGAGAGTTGGGCAGAGAGGAACCTGATGGAGTTCAACATGGGCAAGGGCAGGGTCCTGCACCTGGGCAGGAACAACCCCATGCACCAGTACAGTCTGGAGCTGACCTGCTGGAGAGCAGCTCTGCAGAGAGGGACTGGGAGTGCTGGTGGATGACAAGATGACCATGAGCCAGCAGTGTGCTCTGGCTGCCAAGAAGGCCAATGGCATTCTGCGATGCATTAAGATGAGTGTGGCCAGCAGGTCGAGGGAGGTTTTCCTCCCCTCTACACTGCCCTAGTGAGGCCTCATCTGGAGTACTGTGTCCTGTTCTGGGCTCCCCAGGTAAAGAAAGATGAGGAGCTACTGGAGAGAGTCCAGTGGAGGGCTACGAGGATGATGAGGGGACTGGAGCATCTCTCCTATGAGGAAAGGTTGAGGGAGCTGGGCTTGTTCAGCCTGAAGAAGAGAAGGCTGAGAGGGGACCTAACATATGCTTACAAATGTCTGAAAGGTGGGTGTCAGGAGGATGGGGCCAAGCTCTTTTCAATGGTGCCCAGTGACAGGACAAGGGGCAGCGGGCACAAACGGAAGCATAGGAAGTTCCGTCTGAACATGAGGAAGAACTTCTTCCCTCTGAGGGTGACGGAGCACTGGAACAGGTTGCCCAGGGAGGTTGTGGAGTCTTCTTCTCTGGAGATATTCCAGACTCGCCTGGACAAGGTCCTGTGTAGTCTGTTCTAGGTGACCCTGTTTCGGCAAGAGGGGGTGGACTAGATGATCTACAGAGGTCTCTTCCAACCCCTACCACTCTGTGAATCTGTGATTCTGTGAAAATTTGAAAAAAACACCAAAAAATGAAAGAAAAAAACCACTATCCCCTTAGAAAGCTGAATAGCAATTGTTAGGCATGCAAAATATGGCATACTGCTTCAAAATAGGCCATTTCTGTTATCATAAGGCAAAAAGAAATTGAAACCATGAGAATATCATTTCTGGTAGCCCTAAAAGTAGAAGAAGCATAACCAACTGAACCTTTTTTATCCAGGGAAAATGCACATATGGGTTGTCAAACTGTAGAACATGTTTCAATGACACTATCATCAAAATTAATCTCTGTATGATCAGCTGAGTCTCAGTATTTTTTCCGCTTCTATATGTATTTTAACTCCTTGAAGTATGGGCATGAAATGAGAGGATGCACAATAATTAACTACCATAATTTGTGTGCCTGTCTCTAATTAGTGAGGAAAATAGATTTCTGTATTTGAATAGCAGCTTTGAATACTCATCCAGTATTTCTGTGAAAAGTATTCCAGGACATAGGAATCATTTAACAAAACTTCAGTCCAGAATCAACTATTTTGGATATGAACGCATGTGCCACTAGGCTTCTCTAGCACATATTGGTTTCACACTTATTTGCAGGAAGGCTTTATAGTCAGTAAAGCAATGTTCTCATTACTGTGAGGTTTTAGGGCACCTGTCCTTGATAAGGTCTCTAACAGGATAAAGCTGCAAAAAAAGGGCCATCTGCCTTCAACAGTCCTTCTGATGATTGTGCTGGTAAAGTGTGCTTTTACTACTAGCAGCCAGCTGGCCTCTTACATCATTGTACATTACAAACATTTTACAGCAAGACAATATAACATCAACTGACATTTTTAAAAATCCATAGCGTGCTTTGAATTATAAAAGCATCCTGACAGAGCGGGATTTGCTACGATCATCAAGGCAGTCTATCCAGATTCATACTGTTTAAGCAAGTCTTCTGATTCTAACTTTGGGTACATCTCCTCTTTCCAAAAATATAACAGTTCCTTTCATGCATGGAAAAAAACCCATGCTGATGGAAGAAAACTATCTAACAGAAGTTGTATATTGGATTAGACTATAAGAAGTACTGCTCAAAAAATTTGGCTCTTGGTCTTATTTTTGCTTAATGAATGTCACCGTTCAGAGGACAATGAAATGTGACTCTCTGTTTATGTGCCCTGATATGGTAAACCTGTATACAACAAAGGAGAAGTAATCCTAGCAATGTTAGAGGCTGAGAGGCACTGTCTTACACTAGCCACTAAAAAATCACATCTATCTCAAATAAAAAGGAAGTGTACCGTCGTTCGCAGTTCTGGCTTTGCGACACTAGGCACATAATTTGTAATCACAGCAAAGAAAGCCCTATCAGATGAGCAGTGGAAAACTACTGGGAAATACCATATGAAAGTTTTAAGTGATAGAAGAAATACAAGGAATACGCTAATATCCTCCATGTCTCGAAAAAAAAACCCTTTTGTTGCTTTTCAACAAAGAAATTTTCAAGAAAAAAAATGCCTTTGAGATCAGCAGATCTGCAATCATACCGATGAACTCTGACAAAAAGAAAACTCCATAAAGTGGGAGATAGAATTCCCTTCAAAAAGTGTAAGCAAAAAGTGGGTTTACTTTGTTTTGCAAGAAATGAAAAATTAGTCTTGACATATCATAATTTCTTTCAAATTATAGTATTGCTGCCCTAGAGAGAAAATAAGACAATATTTAAGCAGACAAAAAGGATCACTAAACTTTCTTAATTTATTTTGTAGCTTACTGATTTTTTTTGTAATTGTTGACGTAACAGAATAAATTGGGAGATTCCAGAAAAAAATCCTGACTGTGAAACAAATAAAGATTTTCTTAAATTTTAGGAAAAGAAGTCATACTTTGCACCAAAGAAATGTTATGCTTGTGCTGAGATGAGAAATGGATTCACAGTTTTAGAAGAACTTTGTTTGTATTCTGAATAAGTGTCTCGTCACAAGTTTATGATTGATATTATTTTGTAATAGAAGACACTCATTCATGGCTGCTCAAACAATCGAGCCATCCTTCAGTGTCCCATAAGTACATGAGTCGTTATGCTGCTGATTACTTTGAATATCAGAGGCTGCTCTCCCATTTTAAATGGCACTGAAGTGCCGTGAAGAACAGCGCCTTTATGTAAGATATTCATGGCCAAATATATGCAGCCACTTTACTCCTTTGTGATGAATTTTAGAGGTCATTGTTATTTATTTCTTTTCAGAACAGCCTATAATGCAGTAGGTCCAGTTCAAATATTAAAAAAGGCACAGTCACAGCTTGTTTGTTTTTGCATTCTAAAAATCTCTACAGGTCTACATCTGGAAATAATGGCAGTTGTAATAAAGCCAGCTTTTCTTTGAAAAATGCCCTTGCTGGGCAGAGATTTCATTTTATTCTTATTTCGGCTTTGTTGTTTAAATAGTGCTATCACTGCTAAAGAGAAAAATAGAGGTTGAAATGAAAGGAGGGATACCTCTGACAAGAAGAAAATCGCCAAGAAATACCAGAGTTTCCTTGAAAAGTCTACAAAACCCTCATTTACAGGGGCACAGAAAAATATAGTCCTTTAAGAGTCAAACAACCAATCAGAATCAAATTGTTCTGGAAATGCTGCAAAATGACAGTGTGGTGTTTTCCATTTTTTGATACTGTATAACTGGTCGGGAATTCAGGACTTTCAGTGTGCTCGCATGAAGAAAAACTAACCCTGGAGTCATATTCAGTGTGGCATGCTGGACAAAACCACAAGCCTGGGCTTTGCCACAACCTTGTTGCAGCTTCTGTGTAATTTTCTATTTTAAGTGAAAATTTTTCAGTGCTCCAAGCATGCATTCAACTTTACATTCAAAGCAAATCCACTTTTGTTTTGTGGTGAACATAGAAGGTCCGTTAAGAGCCATGGAACAGTGGCAGTAGTGAGGAATTGCCCCAGTTTTCTCGTTTGTGGTCCTGGTCAAGTTGATAGAAGCACAAACTGCTCCCTGTGATCCTGTTGCACTGTAATGGGAAAGGGTTTGAGCAATAATAGTCTTTTATATGTCTTTGTCCCCCCAAAAATAGCTTATTTTCACTAGAGTATGTGTGACTAGTGATTCCATTTCATAATACATACACTACAAGAAACTGTCCTTCTCTGATGTGTTTTACTTCTCCTCCTAATAATATGATTTTTTTTCTTTTCTAGTTTATTTATTACTGAACTGAACCAGCTCACATACAGGGATTAGACAAGGTCCATTGCTGTAGGTGAGGAAGCAGTAGCAAAGAAAGGGGATTAGGGAGTGACATCACTTATTTTTCCTTTTCATATTCAGCATTCTATTTATTCTGTAGGTTTCTAGACTTTGTCAAAGAGGAGCTTGGCCTTCCTTCTGTGTCATACAAACCACAGATTGTAGAAGCTGACCCGGAAATTTCTGAAACAAGTATTAGTGTCTTCTTGATTTGGTGTATGTGCAACTGAAAGATATGCTAAATATATCTGGTATTGATTAAAATACATCAAGTGGTGAAATAAAATTATTCTGGCATTAAGTGTATGTTCCCTGTTCCTGGTTTGAACTCACCATCAGCTTTCAGGATTAGACTTTAGATTTTTGCCTTGTTAGATTGTAGTACTCTATACTTGTCCCATAATGGCATGTCACCCACTGGTGCAGATTTCTCTATAAAACCGACCTGTTCATGCGAGTATCCAACTGTCTGTAGAAAGAAAGCTGTCTTCACATATTTTACAAAAGACAATTTGATACTCTCTACAGAACTTTAACAAGGATATAGATTACACTTGAACCAGTTATGGACCCAGATGCAACCCATTAGAAAGCTCCCTTATGGGTGATTACTTTTTGTGAGATGTCCAGTTGGTATAATTTGTCCAAATGTGATTTTTTCACTTTAATACTCAATGGAAGGCTCTGCTGTACTAATGAAAATTTCTTGCTAGTATCTGTTATTTCAAAGCACTTGCCTAGTAAGCGAACTCGTAATCTCATAAACATATATTTGAAAGCTAATTATGATAGAAACATAAAGAATCCTAGTATTTGTCCACCTTGATTCTGTAAGGTATTCATCAAGTTTATGAGCATGCTCATGAAAAACACTGAATGCTTTTGATTCCTGGGGATACACGTACCCTTCTGAGATCAGAAGCATTTGGAAAGAGTGTTTGTTTGCTTGTGCTGGCATAAGAGTTTGCTTGCAAAATTTTCTGCAGCAAAACAACTGTAAAACTAAATAGCTCATGTGCTTGCCATGCCAAATGGCAAAGGTTTGCAGGTTTTTTGAACTCTAATGAAAATCTTGCAACTAAATCCAATGTACCACCAGCAACTCATAAATTGATCAGAATACATTTCTGCAGTGTGAAACATCTCTGCTACATACACTACTGAAGAAATGGAGCAGAAAATATTTGGAAAGCTACTGCTCTTGAATGTTAGAGTGACTTCAGCACTGCTTTTAGCTAAACTTTGGGTTTAGTTACATTTTCAGTGACAATGTTGCACTTCAAAATGTGTGTGTTCCCTTAATCCTTCTACCCCTTCATGGCATGTAAGAGAGGAGACTGACACAACTTCACCCAACATCTTTCAGACCCTTATGGAAACTGACATTCTGTAATTCAGAAAAACAAAAACAGCGGAGAGTGCTGATAAAATTGAAGTAGAAAAGGAGAAGTAACAGTTTCACATCACTACCCACTCCAAATAATCTATATACACCAGCTGGAACATTTTAGATGTGAGTTTGCAACAAGTCATATACCTGTCAAAATCCTATCTTGAAGCATTTGTTAATGCGAATAATACGTTAATACGAAAGTATTGGTACCATATTAAATGTAACTAGACAAACAAGTAGAATAGGAAAAGTTACACCCTCCAAATTCGGGAAGATGTTCTTCCCAGGAGACATGGGTCATCTGTTGAAAGCACAGGACAGTAAAGCTGGGAAAGTCACTAAGAAGGGGATGATCTCTTCTGCCACTGGGAGACACCAGGACTTGCAAATCCCCCAGTTTTTCAGAAAATATTGAGATTAGCTGACTTAGTTGAGAGTTATAAATAGTCAGAAGAGAGAGAAGAACAGGTACAAGACTGAAGATGTAGAGAAGCATCTATAGAGGAAAGAGAAGAGAAAAAATAGACCATGAAGAGCAATGGCAAATACATCTGGAGCCTTAAGGCCTGGGAGAGAGACAGAAATTAAAAGCTCTGTTTTTTCAGGACCTGCTTTTCCAAAGATAGAATAGCATCTAGGACTTGCTGGATGGTTTCATGTGAGCATTGCAAAGCTCTGGGTTATAGTTCTTTGCTTTTTTCCTCTTGCTTTTCACCACAAATAAATAAATCATTGCAGGATGCAAAGGAGGACAATCCCTCAAACACCTTCCCGACACCTTGCATCTCAAAGTCTTTACAAGTTATCAGCCACCTACAGTGTGTCACCCTGAGTTTCTTGTTCCACATAGGTACGACAACTTTGCAATGATATTCATGCGCCATGCTTTTCTACATGTTATAAGGTCACAGTTAAAGGCAAGAATCTCCTTTATGTGACAGTTTCAGGTACATAGGCACAACCCCAGGTCTCTGAGCAGTGTGTGGGGAAAGAATGGCTGGTCTCTATTCTAGTAAATCAAACAAGCTGATTATCCTGCCCTAAAGACAACTGCCTCTGCAGGGCTGTAGCCATACAGCCACAATCTCTCACCTTTCTCCTGAAAAACTGTAGACTTCCAAATGGCCCTCACTGTTCTTAAACCCCAAGTGTGCTCAAAAATTTCTCACTCCAAAACTGCGCCAAGGTTTATGCAAACTGTGTCATTCTAAGGATGGTTGGAGCCATAACCCTCCTCCAGTTTAGATTATCAGAGCAGATAGGACTGTAGGATACTTTGAGGCCACTGGGCAAAACCCTGAGCTGAATTTTGAAACCAAGATGTCACAGTATTAAAGTGAAAATAAACATATAAATTATGAGGCTACTTGTGAGGGAAGAAGAGAGATCTGTACACATCACTTAGTCTGGCTGTTAGTACCACTGGTTTAGATCAATAAAATCTATTCTCTTCTTACATCTGTGGCTAACCTTACATCTTCCCTGTCCACAGGGAAAAAAATGCACCATCTGTTATACTGCATCTCAGCTCTCTATCGGTCTCTAGGGTGGTTTTCTTTGCCTTGTAGATCTTTGAAGAGAGATGGTTGCAGACTTCGGTTACTGCAGTACTCCAGTCAGCACTTTCCCACAATGTTGTCTGGGTCTGTGGCTCCTCTGCAGCCATTTCTTCCTGTCTGCTCTGGAGCAAGTGCAGGATGTCTATTACTTTTTCTACTGGCTGGCCCTCACCAAAACAGAACCTTCCAGAAAATATGCATATCTTCACCAGAGCTGAAAATTCTGGTGCCTGTGCTCTGTCATTATGCTCACAGACAGTGTCTGGAGGCTAGGAAGGCATTGGAGTCGTGTGATCCTTTATCAGAACATACATTTTGCACTTGCTGTCTCAATTTGTTTACACCAGATTGCACTTCCCCCGTTTTCAGCGCGATATGCTAGATCCGGAGGAGGTCCAACTTCTGGTCTCTACTGCTAGCATCTTCCCTTATCTAATACTGGTTTTGGCACTTGCCTGATCATGATACCTAAGTCAACCTATTAACCTGGCAAGGTATTATCTGTTTTTCTTTCTTAGGTTAGTTTTCCAATGCCAGGTCAGGCACCATAGCAGTGGCGTGAGTGTACATCAGTGAAGCACAGGGAAGGGAAGCATGATTCAGAAGGATGGGAGGTGGGAAATAAGAAGAGGATCTCACCCTTTTGATTGTGGAGTATTGTTAATTCAGTAATACGTGTTATGCTGTGTTATGAAATTGCATTCTAAGGTTCAAGGGAGGACTGCCATTCCCTGCCTGTTATGTTACTCTGCATTTCTAAGGATTGTTTTGAAAATTTCAACACATTTTTTTGTAATACCAGAAGACTTTGTGTGTCTTCAGTTCTACATAACATGCCTAAATCACACATTTCTTCAGAATGTTTAATCTAGTGGAAATCTAATTGTAACCCTTTACCTATCATTATCATGGTAGGGATGTCATATATAAACAAATCCAGATCTTACCGAGATTACATGTCTGAGCATCGTTTTCTGTAATAATGATGTTTCTTGATGGTGAGAATAAGAATCTAAAAACAGTATGCAATTTTTTCTCTAGTGTATAATACCAAATGTGTGCCTGTCCTGAGCAGGAGAACCACAGTTTTATTAAACTTGCCTACTTGCATAATACTGAACTAGTGATTTTCTGCCACTTCATTCATGTTCTTTAACAACACCAATGTTTTTAGCTCCTAGATGTCAGTATGGCACTTTTCATCTTTGGGGATTTTTTCTCTTCCTTGCTATGTCTTCATTTCTTTTGCTTTAATCTCCATTTTTCTACATTTTTCATTTTGTCTTGATGGGCCTCTCACATTTTCTACATGGCACCTCTTTCAGGGACTCCTGGAAGGTAGACACACCTTACCTCACTATATCTCCAATACAGACATTTTAATCTGAACTGATCCTCTAGAATCCATTTATAGTAAATGGAGAGAAACAGGCATATCCTTTAATATAACCTCAGCTATTGTTATAACTGCAGTGCCAATACCTATCTCACAAGAAATCAGAATTTCAGTTGTGTTCCAGTTTGCATCCCAGCTAATGATATCTCCATCAGGTATTCTTACAAATAGTTTCTCTTCTTTTGCAAATTTGTTTGTTTCTTCAGCTCTGTCCAAAGTCTGGACAATACTTAGTATGTGTTTTCTTCCACATCTTCTGCTGTCTTCTATGTTACCTCCCTTTGTGTTCTTCTCCTTTGTTTTGTTGAATATTGCTATGATATTGCGCTGAGATAGCACAGCTGTGTCACACAATTCGGTCTGCCTCTGCTCTATAGTCTGGCAAACTCACACTGGTTTTCTACTTTTAATTCATGATTTTCTAACATTATTTTTTCAGTTGCTAGTTCTTGCTTTACCTGATGCCAGATTCCACAACACTCTGCAGATTGTACGTTTGACTCTACAGACTGAAGTCTGTTCTAAATGTCCTCAGAGCTGCTCCCTCATTTAATTTTTTCACACACAGCTAACAACCTCCCAAAGTTCATTGTTGTAGGTGTGCAATATGCTTTGGCTATTATACCATTTAGTGTTATCCTAGCTTGCTGTTCCTCTGTGCTTTATTGTTAAAGAAATCTAGAGTCTCTGCATCAGCAATGTTAAAATAAAAATCTTCTGGCAGCAATCATTTTCATGAAGAAACAGAACTGTCTTTTGAACCTCTTCCAATTTCTGGAGAGGAAAGAGTTATGTTCTTGATACCAGCTGTTCTAGTATATGGCTAAAGAAAGCTCTGGACTGGCATTAAAACTCTGAGGTATCTTCCTTGCAATGGAAGATGAACAAAGCAGCAATTAAGGGGACAGAGGTAGGAAGAGTGACCCCTGTGTTGTTTAACACCTAGCAGCTCAAACTGCAGCTTCAAACCAGTATGTTCCTTTTCCCTCAGAGAAACCACCCAGGTTATCTTTACGATAGTGGCATTTTTTACACCAGTTTGGCTGCTGTGTGAAGTACAAAATAAAATGGTACAAGCTCTACCACATCTTCAATCCAATGTTTAAATCGCAATAGTGTTGAAATGGTTGCCTGAGCCAGAGTTTAGCCAGTCAGCTTCCTGAAGACACTGCCTGCTGCCCTGAACATCACGACTTCAGCCTTATCCAAAATCCCTGCGTTGTGAACATACTGTATGTATATCACCAAAAGCTCACAGTTTCAGGAGAGAATAAAGATTCGAAAGCCTTGGACAGAATACCCCTCAGGGGGTCACTGTCCCTTTTGCTTTGAAACAAAGGAAAATACAACTTGAATATTCCGGTTAATTTAGCTGAAGGTCATATTTCTGAGGGGAGCTAGGAAAAGTAAGGGTCTTGCCACCCAACACCACACACCAAGCCTCTCCTACCCCTTCCCCACTGCTCTTTCATTGTTCAGCTGTTTTCAGTTTTGGGATGGCATTGGAGAGTTGTGGTCCCTCAGAGAGCGTAGTTCCAGGCAGTGTACCATCATGTGCAGTAAATTAAACGTGTTCTCTCAATTTGTGTCCTTTCTATGCTACTGTGTCCCTGCCTGCTGTGCTGTCCTTGAAATGCAATGTGAAATTAGCTCTCGATAGTGCAGCATGGCAGAAATCAATAACAGAATTATGCCAGTGCGTACAACGGGCTGCTAAACCCTGGCAGCCCTGGCAGCATGTCAATGCACATCATGACGAACGCTGAACTCTGGAAAAGAGAGGTGTCTCTCTTCTTAACTGCTTTGGTTCTGGTTGATGTGTTCCCAGAATGGCTGAGATATTGGAAAAATACTGAAATACATCACCTGGTGATTTCTAGCTTTTATAAGTACATTTCCTGGCTATGTAAGCAGACTTTAACTCAGCGACATAGAAGCCTCTGCTTTATTACTACACTGAAAATAATCAGATTAAAGCTCCTAGAGATAAATATTTTGGAATATGTTTGTGTGTTCCTTCAAGAAAGCAGAATAATCTGTCACAGTAGATGAAACTTCAATCCAATTTGATTACTTTTACATCAATTTGCTACGTAATCTGATTAAAGCCTCAAAGTCTTCTCGCTATGATATTTAATGACCTGTCCTGGGAAGAATGTAATACTGTCTAAACAGATGTGATTAGGACTTGTGGTTCTTTCTGGCTTTAAAATCCCCAAGGTGAATGAATAAAGATTAATTTTATTGATATAAATAATAGAAAATATAATTAAATTATTTGATATTTCTGTGTTACTGTAGCTACAGAGAGATACAAAACTTAGCAGAACGTGTTCTTTTCAGTGGAATGAATTCTGTAAAAAAGAAACAAATGTTTTAATTGTAATGCAGAGGGCCAAATTCTGTCCTTGCAAGAATCATTTGAGCCAGATCTCTGACCCTTCTCCAGTAATTTTGTGCCATAAAAAAATGCACAAATCATTTTAACAGGCCTAGCAGAATTTCAAACTACTGCAGAGACTGCAAAAGTAGATAGCAATCTTTTTAGCAGAGTGTTAATCTGCTTGAAAACATTAACAAACTGAAGCCAAAACTGTTGGAGAGGAGGGGCTGTTTTGGAAAAATTACTTCCGTATATTATGTTATCTGAACATAGATGTTGCACAACTTTGGCAATGTATATTTATTGAGCTAGTCTTGTCTTCAAGGGGATGAAGGCAGGCACTTGTATTTTCTCCATTTCTGATTTCATCAGGGCTTCCAGTTTGATATTTGGAGCATTTATTTGTGGACGACTATGTATCTGAGGACCACCTTCAGAGTGTTATAAAAATAAAAACCTGAAGATGCCTGCAGGAGCCTCATTTGTTGACATGTCAAACAGCCATGGTGAGAAAAGGAGAGGATTTCTTCTGTTCTCCTGTCTCTTCCCTACCACCTCTTCCTTTGCACAGTCCTGTATCGCCACTTTGGCTGATTTGGTGTAGTCCTGTGTTGTAAACTCAGCTTCTAGATGAAAACACAGGAAAACAAGCAGATGCACCAGCAAATGTCCCCAGGCAGGCAGGAAGCCACCTCATCAGCCTGACTTCTGCACCTGCCAGGCTTCGAGGACTTCCTAGAGTGACAAGTCCTGTAAAAGCAAAAGGCATGAGCAACTTCGTTAGGGTCAGGAAATGGCCAGAAATCCTCTTCAGGAAAAGTATAAGGCTACCCTTACTCTTTCTTGCAACATCAATTTTTCAGTTGCCTTCTCCGAATACTGTCTTGCTGAACTGAGACCTCCAGTGCAACAATCAACCTTTCTCAGTTTCCCTCCCATTTTCCTTCTTCTTCCTGACCTAATTGCCATGAGGAACCCTGAAATAGCTCCTGACGGTTCTCTCTTCCCTGCTGACTCTCTCCTGCCAAGTCAGTCAGTGAGGGAGAAGGAGGAGAGTAAAGGAGGCAATGTTCCTGCACCTGCAGCCCCACGGCGCTGGGGCCAGCAGTGGCAAGAGCTCTGCTGGCCTCTGAGATCTGCACTTACACATACACCTTCCCACAGGGCGGCCAGAATGCCTCAGTGCAGAGCCAGAATCCCGGGGAGCAGGCGGGGATCTAAATTATTTCCCTCAGACAACATCCAAGATGTTTAACTGAAGCAAATCAATTCTGATTACTACCAGGTGGATTTCAGATGGAAATTTGCTCAGCTTTCTGCCAGCCTGTCCCACCTCCTGCATCCCAAGGCAGCCCTGCCAGAAACTCCCATCTCCTGGGAAGCTTACCAGGCACACGGCCAAAGAAGTCCCTTTGACTCTGGCTTCCAGATTCTCCTGCTCTCCAATTCCCCAGACATTAAGGCTCCTGTGCCGCCCACCAGGAAAGCTTTTAGTGGCACAAGGGATTCATAGCCCTGTTGGTGAGCTGCCAGAGAGATGAAATTACTAAATTCTTTGCAACTTACACTTCCAAATATATTTTATTCTCCCTTCTATCTTCTTGATCGAATCTGAACTAAAATATAGTTGGCAATGCAAATGTCTCAGGGTTTGGAGATTCCAGTTTTTGCACAGATTAAGTTAAAAGTTTAGTTTGAGGACAGTGTTTCAAGATATGCAGTAGATTAGCTGCTGATCGTTTTGGCAGATGGAACAGTGCAAAATCCCCAGCACTGACATTTTCCAGGGGGAAGGAAATGCTGTAGAAAAACTAGAGAGACAACTGAGAAAAACAGAGAGAACTAGAGACAGGAGGATAAGGAGTTAGAAGACAGAGGAAAAATTCAAGGTGAGAGGAGGGCACAGCTTTTGAACAGCAGTATGAACTAAAAATCTTTGGTTTTGTTGTCCTTTTCTTTTCCTACTATAAAACTTGTTATTTTTTCAGTTACAAGAAATAAAGATCTGAAAAAAGAACCTTAAATACATTTAAGACAGATTTGCAGAAGTTTTACTATATTGAACCAGCTCTAATTAATGTCCCAGGGTGAGTCTGAATGAGCCAATAAAGTCTGAATAATAAAAATATAAAAGCTAGAAATTCAGCTGCTACTCAGAGACAGTGGCCTTGATTGTCATACAAGCCTCCTTTTGCTATTACTAGGAGAGATACAATGGTAGATTCACTTTATTCTAGCATGTTGAGTTTATATCCGGTCTCCTGGATAATAATCAAGGAGAGAATCCTGCCTTTTTTTAAAGTAATTTTGACTTTGCTTACATAAATGAATCAAAGAGAAGAAAAGGCTTTTAAACAGAGACTCTATTTGTGCTTGAAAATGAAGGTGTGAAAAATAAGGCTGTGCTTTAAAAAATCTGTCTTTGTGCAGTCTCAGGGCCAAATTACAAATTGATTTACATTCTCTCTTAACCTCATGTCAGGAAATCACTTATATTTCATGCAACTCTTTTTTTCTCTCTGAACTGTTCCAAGTATTGTCTCTGGTGATGTCACCCTGATCCCAGTTCTTCAGCTGCAGACTTCCAGGCAGAAATCAGCAAATTCAAACTACGTACAGAAAATAAAGCATTCAGGCATTTTCCTTTATTGAAAATCAAAGTAGAAGAGATGGGAGGAGACAGGGGATGCAAGAGATGTAAGCATAAACTATTTTTTTCCCTTTGGGTATCTTTTAAATTTTTTTATCAAGTACTTTCTGGTATATTCTACCAAAATACTTTGTAAATGTGTGGTTCTCAGTACACAGCTGGGCATTTAATTCTAAGTAACAGTAAATAGGAAATGAATTTCATCAGTTAGCTTTGAGGTACTTGCAGGTCTTTGCTATGCATTTGAAAATCTGAAAGTTGGCCAGATCCCGAGTTTGACTATTTAAAGGAAGTTTCAGCGATTTCAGCAGAGCTGCACACATTTACACCAAATGAAGATTTGACCTATACTTCCTAATATGTTTTCTGAAAAGCGTTGCAAAGGAAGGTTTGGATTTCTCTAAGTAACTCTTCCCTTTTCTTGGCTTAATATTGCACACATGTTTTCTCATTTAAACTTTGCCTCATTTGGCTTTGGTTTTTTATATAGCCTTTGAAACCATTTCTAATGGAAAAATGCAGCTGTTAGCAAGATTTCCTAAAATGTACATGGAACTAATTTCCCAGGCATTTCTCTCAAGGACTCAGATGTATCTATCAAAAACACGCTGCCAAAAGGATTTTTTAATGTAAATAAATGATGGAAAAAGAAGGGGAGGGGGGGAAGGGTGGAGAGAAAACATTCACTTGTAACACTTACAAGAAGGATAAACCGCCTTTTAGTAGTTCACATCTACACACTTGCTTTAAAGTAAATCTTGAAAGTCTCTCTCTAGCAAGGTTATTTGGCATAAAATCAGTGAATTTTTATTGTGAATTAAAATAAACAGAGATAAAAGGGTGCTGTAATGTGATGTGATCTAGAATTGTATAAATATCATCACCATGGAATCTGATTTTATACATTGTCTCTCTGCATCATGTTTTCATGATAGTGTATGGCACAGATGACCAAGGCTACACAGTCCTTAGCACATGACTCAGTAAGAGTAAGCAAGCACATCATAAAGTGTCACCTTGTCAGTCTGTATGGCAGCACAAGATGACCGAGGCACAGATGACCAAGGCTATACAGTCCTTAGCACATGACTCAGTAAGAGTAAGCAAGAACGTCATAAAGTGTCACCTTCTCAGTCTGTATGGCAGCACAAAATGACCAAGGCACAGATGACCAAGACTACACAGTCCTTAGCACATGATTCAGTAAGAGAAAGCAAGCACAACATAAAGTGTCACCTTCTCGGTCTGTATGGCAGCACAAGACAAGGGCAGTCAAAGGAATCAGTCCAGGGAGGAATAAGTTCTCAAGAAGAGAAGATTCAAGAAGCAATAGTCAGCTCATGTATCCTTCCTGTTACAGTCTCTTCTCAGAGACACCAGTGCTGCAAATTTTTCCATGTCCACCTCCATGCAAATCACAATATGAACCTCAGTTACCATAGGTGAAGTTAAATAATAAAATTATTAGGTGAAATAGATGTATTTTTAAAAAAACCCATTGGAAAGAGACAGCCATGCAGTTCAATTTTAAAACATCAGTCTACTCTTGGCTCTGAACTGGCTCACTACCACTTGGGAATGTGTTTCCAACTCTCTGGGACTGATTCTTTACTGTCCTTATTCTGCATTGTAATTTGCAGTTGTTAACATTTCAAGAAAATGAATGGGAGAGGTTAGACTGGAAAGCTCTAGTCCTTTCTTTGAGTAAGTTAGAAATTGCACCAGGAAGTACAAAATTATGGAGAATAATAATTTCATTTCTTTATTAATCCCAGCAGTAAAATATATTTAAGATACTGTCTGACCCCTGTAACTGACATCTATAAACACATCATGAATTTTAATATGTTTATCCTCACAACAACAGAGAAAGTGTTATTATTCCAACAGACGGCACTGTTTCATGTTAATGGAAAACCAATTTGATGTTAAGTTGCTGCCAAAGTTTTGGTCCTATTCTGCCTTCTGCACCAGCTTTCAGTTTCTGCTGCTTCTCTCATGCAAGTCTAAGTGTTTAAAAGTCCCTTATTGCAGCTAAAGTTGCAGGAAGCTTACCCAACAAGGTAGAAAACTGAAGAAATTCTCCTTTCAGCATCATCCAGTCAGTAGATCAATTTAGGCCACCCCAAATGCACCTCACCCAATGGCAAGAAACTATTTCAAAATAAGGAACCGATTTCAGCTTGCCTCAAAATGAGTGGGACATTTGTGACAGAGCGAAAAATTAAACTTGAGATCTCACCTCCTATACCACATTTCTAATGAGTTGGTTCCTTGCTTTTTCTGTATCTACTTTAAGAATGATTTGATAGGTTCAAAGGAAAGACAAAACATGACTAAGAAAATCAGAACTATAAAGGTTACTATACTTTGTTACAAGCAGGAACAATTCCACTGATCTCAGGAGTTCGACTGAGGTCAAAGTATCATGATGCTGTCACATAAATAAATGAGACCAGTTCATGGATTTCATGTCTCCTTCCTGTCTCTGGTGGCCTCCATTCAACAGCTCTTTACTATTCTGTTTTACTGCTGCAACTGTTTGAGGGGTCAAGTGGCAAATGGAATCAATGAAATGATCCAGGTTAAAGAACGACCTTTTTCTGTTTTGGAGATCACGAAAAGGTTACTTTTAAATTACTACATTTACTGCATAGTCCACAGCCATCTGTGTCAAAATAACCTGGAGGGAGAAAGAACAGCAATACTGACCAGGTTGGGCGTTGGAAGGCAGTGGGATGGAAACGGCATAAGTCGTATTTCCATTAAAATCAGAATTTTGCCAAATGATAGCTTTATAATCTCAGAGGCAGAGGTGGCCAGAAGCATTTTTGGGGCTACTTTAGATGACTGAAAGCCTAAATAGCAACACAAATGTTAAATACAATTATGTGTGAGTGCATATAGTAATAAATCTGAATAATTGTTAGTAATAATGGTTATTTCCAGAATGTAAAAAATATGTAGGGACAATATCTATGAGCTTATTGAACTAAAAATGACATAATTAGCCAACAATGTAGACAGAGCAAAACCATGTTTGCTGTTGGTGGTGACCACATGCTAATAGTGGCTTCCCAGTGATATACTTACCATTCTCCATACTGTCTTTCTAAATGACAACAGCTGCAAGGCTCCCCAGATACAACAGAGAACAAGTCATGGCATGCTTTGAAACATATAGAAAGGTCAGGGAGTTAAAGTATCGATTAGTTTCATGTATGTTTGAGGAAAAGTTTGTACTAATTGTTTCCATGAGTTAAAGATGACAATTATTACAAACTAATGATCCAAGGTTTTGGAAATAAAATATAATCAATTAAAATATATTAGACCATAAGCAACCACATTCATAAATAATTGATACGATTCTGACTGAACAACAAAAAGTTTTAAGAAGCTATGTTTATTGAATGTTTGACATATACATTCAGGTACTAAGAACCAAAGAAAGGATCAGGCGAAGGGGCTAGAGGACAGAAAGAGAGGAAGAGAAGAAAGGGCCAGGAAGCAGGACAGAGAAGGAGAGAAAGGCAAAAAGGGAGAGCCAGCTGGACAGGGAGGTAAACTAAGAAACAACCAGACAGGCAGCAGGATAGAGAGACAGAAAAACTGGGGACAGGAAGCAGGACAGAGGGACAGCAAGAGGAAACAAGGGCCAGGGAGCAGAACAGCAGTG
>Ga0065711_1032418_pt1 | contig 27390 bp, 10 predicted proteins | sample Hoacrofraction12_FD_59098 | JGI IMG/M metagenome (GOLD analysis project Ga0065711, IMG submission 59098) | Hoatzin crop microbial communities from Cojedes, Venezuela - Epithelial fraction 12 v2 (version 2) | ecosystem: Host-associated > Birds > Digestive system > Esophagus > Crop | place...
TTCTCTGGAGATATTCAAGACCCGCCTGGACAAGGTCCTGTGCAGCCTGCTGTAGGTGACCCTGCTTCAGCGGCAGGGTGGACTAGATGACCCACAGAGGTCCCTTCCAACCCTGAACATTCTGTGATTCTGTGATGCTTGGAAACAACTTCATGCAGATGAAGTAGGCTTTAAATTTAAAATATACCTATAGATACACGTCAGTGAAGTATGGAAGCATACCATATTTTCAGAATGGTGCAATAGAAACTTGAGAATCCTTGCAGGACTCGGCATTGTGCTTAGAAGTGTACTTACTATCTGCTGGCTCGCAGCTTGGATGCACCTAATCTATGAAAAGTTTAGGATTTTTTAATAACCATCTTCCTCGTTGTTCTTTGAATTCAAATGGGTGAAGCCCTCTGCATGAGCTGCTTGTGGTTTCTGTTAGCTGAACGGCAAAACTGGATGCATCGTCATACATGATACGTGGTTCTGCCTCTGTGTGTATTAGCTTAAAGGAGAGTAAAAGTAATGTGTAGATTCATCTGACTTTGCTGTTGTACGGTGAGACGCGTGCTGTCATTTTCTAAACAGTACTTACAGTTTGTTTTACTTATACTCTGTAAACATACTGCTTGTAGTGACAGGGTTGTGCTAATTGCAGTGCTGAAATATTAAGAATGCAAGTGTTGACAAAGTTTTACCTACCCCAAAAATCTGAAACTTCAATTTTATAGCTTTTTCTTTTTTTTAATGCTGTGTTTATGTTTAAGGGGCACATTATTTTCTAATAAGGTTGCTGTTGCTGTCTCAAAGAAAACTTCTAGCCCATGTGATACAGGGGGAGATAAGTGTAACCGCCTTTGTCCTTGGTCTGTACTTGAACTCATATGTCTTATGATGGCCTTTCATGTTATCTGTATCAGCTGTTCTCTCTAAACTGTTAGTCAGTGATTCTCCGTTCTAGTAGTGCTTAGATCTGGTTTAGGTTTTCCTTAGTTTCTCTTGAAAGGGTTTTTTTGTCAGAATAAAGAGAGTAAGAAGACAAAAGTGAAGGGCGGGGTTATACATATACACACACAAATAGATATATATAAAAATACAAATATTTATATGTACACCCCTTCAGTTTTATACACACGCATATATGATAGTTTGAAGGAGAAAGCAGGGTAAAGGTCAAAGTTGGAAATGCTATCCTGAAGATATTGGAAGCGTCTGTTCCATTTTCCTTTGCCCCATCTTAGTTATGTATGTTTTTTTCGTGTTTCCAAGTATAGGTAAGCATATCTCATATAAACCACTGCAAAGTAACAGAGTCTCCCAGATTAGATCTGTGGAAGTTTGCAGCAGAAGGCATTATGCATGGATGTTAGGAATAGGGAGCCCAGAATTTGCAAAGTCTTTTCAAGTGTGTTTGTCAGGCCAGCACTTTTAGTGCTAACCAGTGTGGTTAAAAAGAGGAAAAAAAAAAAAGAAAGGCAGGGCAGGGAGGTATATTTTGTTCAGAAGAGCCCTGGCTTTGCGGAGTTTTTTAATATAAGTTTTTTTAGGCTGTCAATTTTAGTGATAACCAGTGTATTTAAGAAAGAAAGAGAAAAGTTTGATTTAACTGCTACTCCTCTACAAAGTTTTTTTTCCATTCGTGCCTTTAAGAAGAACATAGTGAGTCACACCTTTGTAACCTCTTGTAAATGAAATATTTTTTCAGTACTGTTCTAGATGTCAATTATAGAATCATAAGATCATACTGGTTTGGAAATTGGGAGTTTTCTGTTCTGCTGTTGTATTGGACTAATCGTGATAGATTTCTATCAAGTTTTTTTCCAGTTATCCTTCTGACTAGTTCTACAAACTTATTTTAATTTTTTTTTCTTGAGCTCCCACTGTATTCAGTTATTCTCAGTGTCTGCAGGCTTTCGGTTAGTTCCTTCAATAGCCTTCATTAAAAAGTTCAGTTATCGCAGATTGTGCTTTATTTTGTTGTAGGTACAAGATGCTGGGCAAGAGATGGTGGCATCTTCTGTGACACCAGGATCAGGCAAATCAAAGGTAATCAGGCCTCACAAACCTAATTTATTTGGATAGCAGTAGTTGAAAGGGTTACAGCTTAGCATGCAAGCTGTGACTAATGTGAAGACATAAAGGTATTTTTGAAGTTTCCTGTCTTCTAGATTTCTTGAAAAATTGATTTATAAACAGTAGGGTAAGGTGTTTTGGAAAACATGGGGGGGAAAAATCTCTAATTGGTTTGTTCACTTCCTGTCGTAATACTTGCTAAAATATTAGTAGCATCTGGTTCTGACAGCAGTCTGTTTCATAATGTATACAGATTTCTTTGCATGTGTTGGAAGTAAACTTAAATGATGTCAATGTTAGGTCAGCATGCTGTTTTGAAAACATTGTTCAAATTATATTACTGAATTGTAACCCTTCCCGACTGAGTTTTCCTTTCTAACTGATGCTGCCCAGTTGTGTGCTCTAGAATGATTTTGGAAAAGTACAGAAATAGAAGTAGTTTCTTTTACTGCACTTGAAATAACAGAATTAGATAACAGAACAGCAGTAACTTGGACTGTTACTGTACCTGCAAATGTGTGGTAAGAGAGTTTCTTGTCCTAAAAATTAACTTCATGGACACCAGATGCTAAAATGTCCTTTTTTCTATTTAACTCTGGATTAGAGGAAGCTGGTTTCTACAATATGTATTTTTTTTTTACAGCTGGACACATTGCCCAAAGAAGATCTCATCAAGTTTGCAAAAAAACAAATGATGCTTATGCAGAAAGTGAAGTCAAGATGTACAGGTACCTTACTGGAAAGAGAACAGTTTCTGCCTTAATGCTTGGTACTATCTGACTTTTCCTAATGTCACTGCATATTTTTGCAAGGTAGATTTTAATTCTAGGCAAATATCCTAGACTCTTTTTCTGCGATTTCACTATTTTGGGGGGAGGATAAGGACTGAAGTCCTTGGAGCAAGAGAGGGAAGAAAAAGAAGCATTGCTTTTGTCACGTGCTAAATTAATTTTGATCTGACAGAGTGGCATGATGGAACAATGTAGTTTGTGCAAGAGCTGAAGTGGGACCTGTCATTGTCTGTTCCCCATATTGGTTGCAGGGATACTTGTTGCTTCTCAGGAAAGAGATGGGAGGGGGAATGCCTACTGGTAGATTTTGCATAACTAGTGCTGTTGTAGGGTACAGTGGCCTCTTTAAAATACTTAGCTACTTTATATTTGATCATTTGCTTCTTTAACAAGAAATAGTAGAACATACCAAACAAAATTCTGCATTAACCACCTAAAAGTGTCCTGTGTAAATCTGTGCTCTCGTGTGCTGTCCTTCTCCTCTCTGCTGTCCCTTCTCCTCCAGTGGCCCACTGCTTGGACTGGTGTCACTTCCCCTTGTTTGGGGTTACCGTTATGCTGACTGCTGGTAGTTGCCCAGCAACACAGTAAGGATAGGGATAGGCTATATTAGGCTTTTCCTCAGTGGTGTTACTCATAAGATCTAGTTCTTCTACCTGCTGCCTATTTTTAGAAAACCAGTAGGAACTGAATATCTTTTCTCTGGCTTAAACTGATCGTGAAATAGTAGGAAAGACAGTCATCAAAGGAATTCCTATCTGTTGACCCTCCACCCAAAACACGGAAGCTTTGCTTCCTCAGGAAACCATGCTAAATATCAGGACTGGAGAAGTAGTACTGAATGTTTGCTTTCTTTCCAGTCGCCCTTTATATCACTCAGTAACAAACAAAAAGTGATGAAGTAAAAGACGTCTCTGATTTGAATAGGAGTTTTGTTAGGCACTGGATATACTAGTAATTTGCTGCTGTGGTGGAGCATCAGTTCATGCTGTGAAATTTATATACTTCTTTTTTAAGAACTAGAGAAAGAGACTGAAGAACTCCGATCTAAAACAGCTACTGGAGGAGCTGATGATATTATTCAGGTAGGACTGCGTAATGTGTTTCTAATGTATTGCATAATGTTAGCTGAAATAAATCTACAGAAATAATTTGTGGTAAATAGTAAATAGCTTTAAATTGGTTATTCAAAATGAATATAATAAATTTTTAGGAATTCAGGACACTTCTCAAAATGTCTTTTTTCCTCCTCACCCCCACCCTTACTCCACTTTTCAGAAAATACTGTCAGTTCTGTGAGGAATAGTACAATTTCCTCAGCAAGACTTTTTGCTTGTGTAGTTGGTTAGACAGGCTGGTTTTAATTTTTCTTATTTTTAGAATGACCACTGCAGGAAGACTTCAGCCATTTATAAAACTTCTGAGATGGTCATTTGATGAGATTGGAAACAGATAATTAAAGTTGCATGTCACAAGAAATACTTTTAGAAAAGTAAATGGAATTTTTTTTAAGTGGCAATAACGTCTGTCTTTCTCAAAGTAAGGGTCGCAGACAGCATATGGAAGAGAAAGTTGGTAGTGAGGAGGAATTCATCAACTGGAAAATTGTTTTTAATAATTTGGATGGAGATTTCTACAGAAGGGAAGCTTTTCCCCTCCCCCCTCCCTGCCCCCCATTGATAAAAATTATCTGATCAGAAATACGATTTTGAACAGAACCTATTACTCAACATCATTATTTTAGTCTACCTATTCTGTATCTGTCATATTTGGGTTGAATGTAACTTTTAAAATCAGGCTTGATCTGTTTCATTGATAAAATGTCATGACCAACATGTGAGTTGTTACAGTCTGCAAAAACCGTTTGTGCTTCCATTGTTAAGAAAACCTGCTTTCAGTGATCTTTCTCCCTTAAAATTAGGCTCTCACAGAAAGACTGGATGTTGTACTACTGGAAAAAGCTGAAAGTCAGCAGCAGTGTGTAGCTCTGAAAAAAGAAAATACACAAAGAAAGCGAGAAGCAGAGGTACTGAAATGACCAATAGAACATTATTAAAATATTTAAGAACTATGTTTATCCTTATTTCCTAGTTTTGCTTGTTGTGTATTCCATCATATTTGAGAGGTCGTGGCGGTCTGGGGAGGTTCCCACCGACTGGAGAAGGGGTAACATCACCTCCATTTTTAAAAAGGGAAAAAAGGAAGGCCTGGGGAACTACAGGCCAGTCAGTTTCACCTCTGTGCCTGGCAAGATGATGGAGCAGATCCTCCTTGAAACCATGCTAAGGCACATGGATAACAAGGAGGTGATTGGGGACAGCCAACATGGCTTCACCAAGGGCAAATCGTGCCTGACCAACTTGGTAGCCTTCTGTGATGGGGTTACAGCATTGGTGGACAAAGGGCAGGCAACTGACATCACCTACCTGGACTTGTGCAAGGCATTCGACACTGTCCCGCATGATGTCCTTGTCTCTAAATTGGAAGGTCATAGATTTGACAGATGGGCCACTCGTTGGATAAGGAACTGGCTCGATGGACGCACTCAAAGAGTTGCAGTCAATGGCTCGATGTCCAGGTGGAGACCAGTGATGAGTGGTGTGCCTCAGGGGTCGGTACTGGGGCTGGTGCTGCTCAATATCTTTGTCAGCGACATGGACAGTGGGACTGAGTGCACCCTCAGCAAGTTTGCCGATGACACCAAGCTGTGTGGTGTGATTGACACGTGGGAGGGAAGGGATGCCATTCAGAGGGACCTTGACAGGCTGGAGAGGTGGACCTGTGTGAACTGCGTGAAGTTCAACAAGGCTAAGTGCAAGGTCCTGCACGTGGGTCGGGGCAATCCCAAACATAAATACAGGCTGGGTGGAGAGTGGCTTGGGAGCAGCCCTGAGGAGAAGGACTTGGGGGTACTGGTGGATAAGAAGCTCAACATGAGCCGGCAATGTGTGCTTGCAGCCCAGAAGGCCAACTGTATCCTGGGCTACATGAAGAGAAGCGTGGCCAGCAGGTCAAGGGAGGGGATTCTGCCCCTTTACTCTGCTCTGGTCTGGTCAGACCCCACCTGGAGTCCTGCGTCCAGCTCTGGAGCCCCCAGCATAAGCAGGACATGGATGTGTTGGAATGGGTCCAGAGGAGGGCCACAAAGATGATCCGAGGGCTGGAGCACCTCTCCTATGAGGACAGGCTAAGAGAGTTTGGGCTGTTCAGCCTGGAGAAGAGCAGGCTGCGGGGTGACCTTATAGCTGCCTTCCAGTACCTGAAGGGGGCTTACAGGAAGGACGGAGAAGGACTTTTTACAAGGGTGTGTAGTGATAGGACAAGGGGGAATGGCTGTAAACTAAAAGAGGGCAGATTTAGATGAGATATTAGGAATAAATTCTTCACCATGAGGGTGGTGAAACACTGGCACAGGTTGCCCAGAGAAGATGTGGCTGCCCCCTCCCTGGCAGTGTTCAAGGACAGGTTGGAAAGAGCTCTGAGCAACCTGGTCTAGTGGAAGATGTCGCTGCTCATGGCAGGGGGGTTGGAACTAGATTATCTTTAAGGTCTCTTCCAACCCTTACCACTATATGATTTTCATTTTAATCTTTTTCTTCAGTTACCTGTGTTCTGTTTTATCTTAAAAAAAAAAGGCTTCATATGTTAAAGCGTATTTTCTCTATACCCCCTAATTTATAGTTTTTATAGGACTGACAATAAATGTAAAATTCTTACACGCACCAGCTAGATCCACAGCTGTTCAAAAATAATTTAGTCTATTAGTAGCCTACTTAGGTGATGGCTTCAATCAGTCAGCTCTGTCTTTCCATGGGAAATACGGGATTTACATTTGGATGCTCTTGGGAAGGAGCCTGTCATCCAAGGCATCTATATTATGTCAGTAATCTCAATTAATAGTAAAGTGAAGGGTGAATTGGTTGCAATTGATGAACATTGTTTTATTCCAGATGGTTGATGAAGTTAATGTGCTAAAAGTAATTTGGTCGTTAATACATTATTAGAACAGTTGCTAAAGCTGAAATCTGTCATGACCATTTGTGAAATTATGCTGGTAAACATGATTTAAAACTTAGTTTTCCTTTCTCGTTCTGCGGACATTTTTGTATTCTTGGCAGTGTCTTCTGAATTGAGTTGTCCTGACATGGTTAGATATTTCAAAACCGTAGCAATTTTTAAAACTAAGGACTCCTAAATCTTCTAATTTGTTATTGTAAACAGTTTATTTGGAAATTCTGTGTGTTAAATGAGCAGTATTTAATAACTTGCATGTTTGTTTAGGCTGCAGTGGCGAAGACAGAAGAATTGCAGAAGCAACTGGAGCAATCAAGTATTGACTCTCAGAAAGAAATAAAAGCTCTGAAAAGTGAATTAGCGAATGCACAATGCAAACACAATGAGGACGTAACAAAGCTGAAAATAGAATTAGAGGAGCGAGTGAAGAAACAAATGAGGCTGGTGGAACAGATTGAATGTTACAGTGATAGTCAAAAAGAAGTTCAAAGACTACAAGAGGATGTCCAAAGAATTAAATCTACTTATGAGGAGCAAATTTTATGTCTGCATAAGCAGTTGGAAACTGTGAATGAAGACAAAAACAAAGAAGTGACAAATCTGCAAGAAACTATTAAAAGCAACTCTCAGTGTTACCATAATGAAATCAATAATCTGAATGAAGAGCTTAAAAAATTAAAAAATGCTCATCAGGAAGAGGTGTCAGAGTTAATGCATCAGATTGAAATATCATCGAAAGAAAATGAAGAAAAGCAAAATCAGATAAATCAGTTACAGCGCAGTTTGGCAGAGGACGGCTTAATAAAAGAGAAAGATGCAAAGGATGAAATGTGTGCTCGTACTGGCCAGCGTGAGCATGACTTGGAGCAGCTGAGAGAAGTCTTAACTAAAAATATAGAAAGCAAGATAGCTGTAGATACACAAGAAGAACCTTGTGTAGAAGCGAAAATGGAAGAAAAGGTTAGGCACCTGGAGCATAACTTAGAAGAGCTCCAGTCCCAACATAGTATATTAAAAGATGAGTTAACTTACATGAGTAATGTTAAGCTAAAACTGGAAGAGGAAATCCATCGCATAAAGGATGAGTACTTTCATGAGCGGGAAGACTTGGACTTTAAGATAAATGAATTGCAGCTTACTAAAGAAGAATACTGTTGTGTAATTGAAAAACTAAAACTGGAGCTTCAAGCAGGAAGACAGCACTTTGAAACTGCTATAAAAGAGCATAAGTTAAAAACTCAAACTCTGGAAGAGCAACATAAGAGAGAAATTTCTGAACTAAATGAAACTTTATTATCTGGTTCTGAAAAAGAAAAGATGGCATTAGGTTTTGAAGTGCAGGAACTTAGAGAGCAACTTGAAAAGCTAACTCAGGAGAAAGACGAAGCAGTGTCCAATTACAACAGCCTGAGAGAAACAATGGAAACTCTGCAGACGGAGCTAGGAGAATCTGCTGGAAAGATCAGCCAGGAGTTTGAATCAATGAGACAGCAGCAAGCTTCTGATGTCAGTGAACTGCAACAGAAACTCCGGGCTGCTTTCAATGAAAAGGATGTTCTTCTTGAAACTGTGAATCGCCTCCGTGAGGAAACAGAGAAACTGTCATCTAATCAGCTAGACATAGAAGAACTTAAATGTAGAATCATTAGTCTTCAGGAGGAGAATAACACAATAACAAACTCAGTTGACCAAAAAGAGACTGCTATGAAGGAACTGGAAGAGAAGATCATTGCTCTGACTGATCAAAACAAGGATATTTTAAATGAAGTAAAATGCTTGGCTGAAGAGAGAGAAACCCTTCAAGAAAGGTGTAAGCAAGAACAGGGAAAAGTTGAGGAACTTCAGCAAGAAGTAGATGTTGCTAACCAGTACAATAGCGACCTGAAGAAAAAGGTGGAGGAATTAACAGAGAAACTGAACGAAGCTTTAACTAGAAAGAGTGAAAATGCTGAAAAGCTAGAGCAACTGGAAAACCAGATTGAGTCTCTGGTGCGTGAGAGAGAGAACCTTTCATCTGAAGTACATACTCTTCTTGAGGAAAATAAGAAAATCATTCAGGAAAAGGGTGAATTAAGTGAAGAGCTGGAAAAGGTTACAGCTGAAAAAGATGGTTGGTTAGTGTTGAAAGAGCAGTCTGAAAACTTAGAAAAGAAACTACAAACGATGACTGGAGAAAAAGACCATATATCAACATTACTTGAAAGTGAACAAGCGCACAGATCCCTTGTAAGAACTCAGCTGTACCACTTACTCGAGCAAGTAGGGTCCAGCGTGTCAGATTCTAACGAAGAGTATGATTCTCTTAACTTGTTACAAATTGCAAATGAATCCTTGGCAAAAATGAAAGAAGAGCACTGCCTTGCTCTACAGAATGAGGAGAAAATTCTTCATTTGCAGCGGGAAGTTGAGAGACTAGAGGAAGAAAATGCAGTTCAATATACAGAACATAGATCCCTGATTCAGGATTTTGAAAAAGAAAAGAATCTCTTGAGAGAAGAATTGGAAGGAGCGTTGTCTGATAAAGCAGCACTTCAAAATGATATCCAGGAGCTAAAGAATGCCAGTGAAAAAATGAGGATTGAAAATCAAGATCTTGTAGCTAATATTGAAGAGATCACTCAAAAACTTGCTCTTCATGAAAGTCAAATACAAGAACAGCAAAAAGGATCAGAAAAACAAGACGACTTTAATTTCATTCTGGAACAAAAGGAAACTGAACTTAGAAATGTGAAAGACGAACTGAGTTCTCTAAAGGTTATATTTTGTTATTGAAGTATACAGACTAAACCTCTAAAGTCTTCAGAATTAAGGTTCAAAAAATACTTTCAATTCTCTCTTTTTCTTTTTTTTTGTTCCTTGGCCTCAAAGTGAGTTTCCTTTCTAGAAAGCACATGCCTCTGAGTTTCCTAGCACCTCAGAATCCCCTCCCTCCCCCCAGGAAAAAAACCAACAAAACAAAACCAGTCATAGCGCTATCTTGATGAAAGTTGCTTGTACTTGAACCAGTCTTCCTATCAATACCCCTCAAAGTGATCATTTAACTAGATGGACTAACTTGACCTCATAATCTTTCACCTCTAACTTTCTATGGTTTCATCCTATAAAAAACTTCTGCTTGATCTGCATTAGCTACTCATAACTTCAGGTCCTGGGAATTGATGATTATGTAAAACTGACAGCTGCAGAATTAACAGTCTATCATTTTCTGCCCTCAGACAGGATGGAAAGCAGCTGTTAAAAATTTGGAATATTTTCCTTTCAGCATAAGTATACTTTTCAGTTACCAAGCTGATATGAAATTGCACATAAAGGCTTTCTTGGTAGTAAGAATGTGGATGTGTCCAGCTGTAGCTGAAACGTCTCACGGCTTGTTAGGGGAAAAACAGATATCACAAATAAATTTTTGTAATACTTGTATCTTTCTTTATAATACAGAACTTAATGGAGACATTGACTGAGAAAACTGATCAACAGTCCTCAGTAGCAGAGCTTCAAGAAAAAATTGGTATCTTTCTTGCTGTTCTCTTTTGTGTAAACAGTTTGGGGGTTTTAAATTGTTAGTTTTTCTTTCTCTGCATAATTGTGCAATATTTGCTACAAGCCAAGGAAAGTGAGGAAGTAGATGTCAGTGCAGCTTCTTACAATATTCCTTCCATTAGAGATTTAAAATATTGCTAGCAATCTTAAGTCAGTTATCATTTGATATTTCATAAGTTTTTTTCTTCCTGTGTATATTTGGCTATAAACAGTGTAGTGGATTTCATCTTTATTTTTTTAAATATGGGCAATAATTGTGTCAATAAGAATCCCCAAGGCTGCCGAGAGGAAAGTGGCGCTTTGCCAAAACTACTGTTGCCTCATGGCAGGTATCCAAACACATTAGGAAGAAGAGCATTCTGAGCTGTTACAACTGTGTGTAGAAGTAGATGGGAATATGGCTTTTAACTTTAACTGTGGTGGCAGCCTCTGAAATAAGGAGAGATTGTCCCTAAGCTGTCTGTGCGGCTGGATGTTCCAGCTTCAAATTAAAGTTAAATTCTTAACTGAATGAGATGTTCCAACATCTCCCCCTGCTTTATATTTTGTTTTGTTTTGAAGTCATGCTGGTATATGTGTTCTTACTTCATTTAATTTCATTTCTTGGGGGAGAGGCAAGGTGTATTTTTTTCATTTTCTTATTTATTTATTTTAGGATGGCTGGAAAAAGAATCTGCAGAAAAAGGCGAGAAGCTAAATAAAATTAAGGTTGTTGCTGTGAAAGCAAAGAAAGAATTAGATGCCAGCCGAAAAGAGGTACCCTGACTGCTTCTTAATATGAATAACATTCTGCATATGGGGTTCTGTTTTAATGACACACACTTCTTTGTAATAAGATGCAGACCCTGAGGGAAGAATTGGAGTTGGTTCGATCAGAAAAAGATCAGTTGTCTGCTTCAATGAAAGATGTCATTCAAGGAGCTGAAAGCTATAAGGTAAGAATAGTGCTATGTTTACGAAAGACAGTTAACTGTCAGAAAATACTTTGCTTTTGAAGCCTGGCCTGGATATATATATTGCTATTTACTTGCACAAGTATGTTTGGCAAAAGAAATTATGCCAGTGCAGTTGAGTACCCCAATCAAGAAAAGTGAGGTTCTAGTAACAGAATTGTGCGGCTGCTGTCAGAAGAAAATAAGGCAGTTCCTTTCTACTGGATGGTATTTTTAAACCTTGTAAATCTAGCATCATATGTATCAATCAATGTATTGCTGAGGCAAAACATAAATCCTTATGAATTCTTCAAAGTACATACATGAAAATGAGGATCAGTTCGAAAGTCCTTAAGTGATAAAGGCATAAACTAACAATTCCCTGGGAGCGAGTCCACTTGGAGCACATCTCTGGGCACATGAAGGAGAAGCAGGTGAGTGGGGATAGTCAGCATTGATTCACCAAGCGTAAATTGTGTCTGATTAATCTGATTGCCTGCCATGATAAAACAGGTGGGAGTTGTGGATGAGAGGAGAACAGTGGATGTCCCTTATTTTGACATTAGAAAGGCTTTTGATGCTGTCTTACAGAATTCTCGTATCCATGCTAGGACATCATGATCTAAATGGATAAACAACTGAATGGGCGCTTAAAAAAAAAAAATGCATGGTTTGGCTCAGAGAATAGCAGTTAATGGCTTGTACTAGATGTCAGTAACAAATGGGGTACCGAAGGGGTCTGTGCTGGGACCTGTCCTGTTTAACAGTGACCTGGAGAAGGTGATGGAATACACATTCGTCATGTGTTCTCAGATTATTTCTAATTGGGAACAGCCAATAGATGTGAGGGCAGGGCTTCCATTAAGAGAGACCCAGACAGGCGTGAAGAATGGGCTGACAGAAACCTTCTGAAGTTCAACAAAGACAGCTGCAAATCTCTTCATGTGGGAGAGAGGAACTCCTTGATATAAGCTGGAGATCGTGTGGCTGCTGAAAAGAATTTCAGGGTTTTGCTAGGCAGTCCACTGAGAATGAGAAAACTGTGTTCTGATACTAAAGGTGGATGCAGAATCCTGGGCTGCAAGAACAGGAGTACAGCTAGAGGTCAAGGGAAGTCATCATCTGTCTTCAGTCAGCACTCCCGGGAAGGTGAACAAGTCTTATGAGGAGCGGCTGAGAGAAATGGTGGTGTTTATCCTGGAGAGAAGGAGGCTGGGGGGAGACCTTATCGCTCTCTACAGCTACCTGAAAGACAGTTGTAGCGAGGTGGGAGTTGGTCTCTTTTACCAAGTGACAAGTGATAGGATCAGAGGCAATGGCCTCGAGTTCTGTCTGGGGAGGTTTAGATGCAGTATTAAGAAAAATTTCTTCACTGAAAGGGTTATCAAACACTGGACCAGACTGCCCAGGGAAGTGGTTGAGTCACTATCCCTGGAGGTATTTAAAAGACGTGCAGGCATGGCACTTAAGGACATGGTTTAGTGGTGGACTTGGCAGTGTTAGGTTAATGGTTAGACTCAATCTTAAGGGTCTTCTTCAACCTAAATGATTCTGTGATATCATTGAGAGTATTGCAACCAGTATTGTCCATCTTCTTCCCCCCAAATACAAGACAGGTATTGATAACCTGGAGTGATTTCAGTGGAGGGTGGCAAGGATGGTCAAGAGACTGGCGTGAGTGATGTACAAGGCTGAGATACTGCTCAGGCTGGAGAGAAGACTTTCAAGGGACCTAATAGCAGCCTTCCAGTATCTTCAAAGACATTATCAGGCAAATAGAATCAGGTTATTAATGGCAGTGCAAGATGAGAGACAGTAGTCCTAAACTGAAATGAGAGATTTCAACTGGATACATGGATAAATATTTTTACCCTATGAGGATGGTCAAGCTGTGGAACTGGTTGCCCGGAAGTGTAGTGACATCTTCATCCTTGGAGGCAGGTCCTTGGAAAGACCTGACTGGACAAAGCTGTGAGCAACCTGGTCTGATCTCGCTGGTGACCCTGATTTAAGTAGGAGGTTGAACGTAGAGCTTTGAGGTCTCTTCCAACCTGAATTATTCTAGAATTTAATGAACTGAAAAGGGTTTCTCCCAGAGCCTGTAATGGAACAAGAGCTTTAATTTCATTCTGATATTTCTGATGTTGCAATAAGACAACTCGTGCTGAAATATTAGCAAGATAAGGAAGTGTCTGAGGTATAGAATGTGCTTATGGAAGGTATATTTTAAAATATGACGGGTTTGTGTTTGTATGTGTGAAGAATCTTTTGATGGAATATGATAAGCAAGGAGAACAGCTGGATTCTGAAAAAGACAGAGCAAATAATCTCGAACGTCAGATAGATGACCTCACAAGACAGCTACAGGTGTCATCCCAGCAGGTCAGTTCTGTGTGTGTGTCTGATCTATTGATAATTACGGTAAAAAATATTTTACCTGTTGAGTGTAAGTTTTACTCCTATGATTGTTGCTATATATAGCTTTATAACCTAAGTGCATTTTGGATATGATCTGAAATTCCGTGGTTTAGTTTTTTCCAACACCTGATATCTTATCTGGGCCATGACAAAGGTAAATATATCTAGAATGTCTGGCTTTTTTAATAGAAAGGGTTAATTTACTTGAGGTCAACTCATAGAAAAGAGCAGATGATCACGTCTGGCTTGGTTTGCACATACAACTCTGCTGCATGTAAAAGATATAAAAACAAAGTATCAAACTTGCACTGTTTCTCTGATTTCACATTTATACTTCTCATGAAGTACAGTAACCTTTAACTGTTACTATTTTTTTCTTCTGTTTCTTAGACAAAATGTGGTTTTATTATTTAATCAACACAGTGTTTAAACATAGTAAATTAACAATTTTTTTTTGGCCACCTTTCACAAGGGTGAGGCTTTAGGATGCATTGTAGAGTACTACAGTGGCATTCAGAAGAGTCTAAGATGGTAATTAAGCAGCTGTGAGACACATTTTTGCAAAGCTAACTGCAATGGGGTGGGGATTTAGGATTTAAACTCCCAGGCCCCGTATATACATAATTACACTGAAGATCCACGTAGGCCACTGTTTCCTTATAAACGGAAGCTAGTAGTGAATAGCATAGGAATAAATGACTAATAGTAGCGTATATGCTGCTGATTATGCAGGCGTTTAATTTTTCAAGTTTGTTACAAAGTATTTTGTACATAAAAACACTGCTTAGGTAATCGGCTGCTGCTTTCACTTATACTTCATTATTAATCTGCGTAATAGTGACCGAGATAAAACATTGAAGATGTCAAAATTAAATCTGTTAAAATCATTGCAAAAATAGCCCAGATACAGGAGGAATTCTTACTGTGTACTGATGTGACCTCGTTAAAGGCTTGGTGGTGCTGCAGTTAAATCTTTTTTAGGAATTTATAGTATGATCACTTATTTATAAATACAGCAGCTGAAGTGGGGCAGTCAGTACTGGAACGTTGCATATTATTGTGGGAGGAAGGTGATTCTTGCAGAAAGTATAAATTTTGAGGGGTGGGAATTGTTTTTCATATTTCTTGTAATTCTAGCCATCTTACAGAAAGCTGGAGAAATGAACTCTGAACAAAATAACCAAATTGTGCTAGTGACTTTAGTCTGTTTATTAATCTGGTTTAAAACAATTACGATGGTCAAGACTCATCTGTAGGAGAGCTGTTTGTAAGGGAGTCGGATAGAAATAGGTGTTTGTTTTTTAAATATAGACAATACCTTATCTGTCAAAGTCCCACTCAAATTCAGCTTACGTTTTTATCTTTCCACTATGATCATTTCAGCATGATCAGTTACACTCTGCTAATGAAGACCTCCTGGCTCGTGTTGAAACACTGCAGTATAATGCTAAGCTGCTGGAAGCTCAGATACTGGATATGCAAAGAGCCAAGGCAAAGGCTGACAAAGAACTGGAAGCCGAAAAGCTTCTGAAAGAACAGAAAGCAAAGGTAGTACTCTGTAGAAATGGTGAACGGGCTGAAGCATTACTTTCACTGGATGTAACTTCTGTTGGACCTTTGTAAACTGTGTTTTTATAGAACAAGTTCCATGCTTTCTCCTCTTGTTATTTGACTCGGTCTTTTTTTTAAGACTTGGTCTGTTTATTGAAAGAACTTTGCAAGGCTATCACTCTGAGTAGATTGCAGATTGTTACAGAATGTGAAAAACACTTCATAATCTTCTGGATTTTTCTTCGGTTCCCAATGATTTCACAGAAGAGGAATCGGTTACCTTTGTACAACCTCAGTGTGTGTGTGTATTAGTGTAAATAGATGCTGACATCTATTTTGAACTGCATATTGAGTAGTATTTAAATTTCAGGAACATAATGGTGCTCTCCGTGAAATGGAGGAGCTTCAGATGCAACTTCAGAAGGAAAAGAAGCATCTGCAGAAAACTATGCAAGAACTAGAGCTGGCCAGAAAGGTAGAGTTGCTGTTCATGTTAGTGCTTAATAGACTACCAAAGATTTTGTCCCATCTTGCTGTGTTGAATGCCTCCCTTTCTATTCTGAGAATTTCAAAGCTGGAGGTTTGCAGAAGGAAAAACATGAGGGCTTTCACCCCTGGTTTTGTGTTTAAGGAGCTGATCTGTGCTTTTGGGTTTGGTGGTTTGGTTGGTTTGTTTGTTTGTTTTAGCTTGTGTTATGTGGCCTGTCACGAGTAGAAACAGAAATAGAATTCAGGTGTCTGGAGTACTTGTATGATGCACCATTCAGAAGCTGCCCTTGTTGTAAGGACTGAAGATGATAGAAACGAGTATCTGCAAAATACCTACTGGTAAAACTGTTAAAACTAACAATAGGTTTTTCAAAGCTTCTGGTTCTTGTTTGAAAATAGATTATTTACTGAGGATATGGAAACCTGATGGATGGGTATTGCTTGTGGATATGGATAGTTATAAAGTTTTTGTTAGATGAGCAATACAGTTTTTTCATACGATTAAAAAAAAATTCTTGGCAGCCGAGGCAGATAATAAGCTGTAACTTCATTGTGTGTAACTTGCAGGATGCTCAAAAGAGTACGCTGATGGATATGGAAATAGCTGATTATGAAAGGCTAGTAAAAGAACTTAATCAGAAGATCACTGATAAAGACAGCAGAATAGAAGATCTCGAGCAAGAGACTGGGATTCAGAAACAGAAGCAAGAGACCCTACAGGAAGAAATAAGTGAGTAAACTATAAACAGCTGGAGTCATTATGGTATAATTAGTAATGGTGAAAAATACAATTCAGAAAACTTCTCAAGTCGATGAGTGAGAGTAAGTTTTACAGGGAATACTGAACAGTTATGTGGTCAAAACTACTTTTCCATACAGGATACTTTACTAGGTTATTAGTCACTTGATCTGTATTCAGCAAATAAAAGCTAAATGGCCTGCATGATTAAGTTAATCATAAGTTCTGAAAGTCGGTGACTGACGGTTTTCATTCTGACATACCACACTCATAAAAGTTTATTAGTTAGGATGTGGTTAAAAATTTTATTTCTTCCTATCCTTAAGTGTAAGTTTTAAAACAATTTCATTTATTTGAAGATCTTTGTGATAATTGGAAATAGGATACTAAACTTAGTGTAAGCTACTTGTTTGTAGCTCGTAAGAAATCTGTCAGAATTTGCTTAAATATTTTCCAGTATTTTTAAGGGAATATAGGAGGGGAAGTTGCCTTTGCATGTAACTGCTGTTTTCTGCATTAGAGTCACTTCAGTCAACTATGCAACAGGATGAGGAAAGAAATGCCAAGATAAAACAACTCCTGGTGAAAACCAAAAAAGAACTGGCTGATTCAAAACAAGCTGTAAGTCCAGATGTTAATGACTGTGCATTCTGTTTTTAAACTAACTTTTAAAAAATGGGCTGGTAACTGAATTATTAAGTTGCTGAGGTTTGAGGGTTTTCTAATAACCAGATAATTTTATCATGCAGGAAAATGACCATCTAATGTTGCAGGCATCATTAAAAGGGGAACTGGAAGCCAGTCAGCAACAAGTGGAAGCCTATAAGGCAAGAAACTTCACTTCTTTGTTAGTATGTTTCTTATTTAAGTAACAAGGGTGGGATTTTTGCTGGGCGGATGGAATATAGGCTGAAGAATGAAAAATGTGTGCTTTTTCCTACTAGGTTACTGGTTCTTTTTCTTGAATGAGTGTTGTCTGCTGCTTTCCCCAAATATTTCCCCTGTGGTGTTCTTTAAACAGGTTTACCCTTTCTTGTTCCTCTTTCCCTTTCCACCAGATGAGTAGTTTGAAGCTTGCGACTGGGATATGTTTTAAAATAATGTCTTTAAAAATGGAAGTTGCTCAGTTTAAAAATAAAAGAATGCAACATTGTCAGCAGAAGTCTTAAGTGTTGTCCATCTGTATAAATGTTATTGGTTGGGCAGAATAGGAATTGAATGTAATGAAAGGTGGCAGGGAAGGGAGAGGGCTTGACTTTTTTAAATGCTGCCACCCCACTGCTGTTCTCTCTCTAAACAAACATCATATATTTTTTAATTGAGTACATGGTAACCCCTGTCTATTTCTCATTCTGACTTTATTGGATTTTAATTTTGTGTTCACCAGTTCTGTGCAGGAATTACTGTAGTAAAATCCTGTGTTCTCTGTGGTATGTCCCCTTGGAGACGGAAGAAAAAATTTTGTCATAGTAAAGTTTTCAACTGACTTTTTTCAGATTCAGGTGGCTGTACTAACGTCAGAAAAGCATAAAGTTCAGGAACACCTGCGAACTTCTTCGGAGCAACATCAGCGTACGTTGAGTGCTTACCAGCAAAAAATTGCAAACTTGCAAGAAGAGTGCAAAGCAGCCCAGGTACTCTAGTGGAAGAAATAATGTCAGAAACTTTAGAAGGGAGATTTACTGTGCACTCTGTCTGCTTTTCTAAAAATATTTTGCAGATTTTTCACCCTCCTCTTTGTCTGTCAAGAATTAGGAACTACCCCAGTGCTTAATGTATTAGAGTGGTGGTATAGAGCACAAGCCAGACTCTGTCCTGGTTGTCATGTATCACTTTGGGTGGAACATCTGGACTGCACTCTCACATTCTGAGTAGGGAAAACCTTGTGTGGTGGTAGTGGGGAGTCGGAGTTTATTTAAGATGATCAGCAAGTATACACTGCAGGAAAAAGAGAAGTCTTAAAAGTGGAGAAGAACAAATAAAAAAGGAATAGAATTTTCTCCATATAAAACCAGTTAACACAGATACTACTTAAAAAACGAAAACACTGAAAATACATATTTGCCAAGCACCTTTTAATATACTGCTATATGAGCAGCTTCTTAACTGGCAGCTGAGCTACATGTGAAAGTGACACTATTGCTGAGGATTTTGTTATTTCTGGGGTTTTGTCCATATGACACTGTGTTAGATGTTCCTGGAATCTAGTGTTTGCATTGGAGGCAGACAGATTCAGAATATAGTAGGACTATTACATTCGGACTGTCGTTATGGAGATCAGTGCACCACCACATTATGGCCCTTTTTATATGATAGGTGTGCATCCTGCAGATAAGTAACAGTTGAACTCAGCCTCTCAAAAAACTTCTAAGTTTTAAAAAGGGGAACTGAAATGGACAGACTCTGGTTGCTGCTATAGGAGGCTTGTCTGAGTCGTACTGGTAGGTATGGATCATGGTTTCACAAATGCATTCTTTGTAACTGAGGACTTCACGGTACTTGCCCATGGTGGCTTGCTCCTTGCCCATGGTGGCTTGCTCCTTCATGTTATGAAACCAGAAGAGGGGTGTAGATCTTTCATGACGACATGGCTTGAAGCTGTTGGAAGATTAGCCTTCCTCTTTAGGTGCGCTACATCTAAAAAACAGATACTATTACAGTGTTATTAACAAAGGAAAACTCTGTCTAAAGGACAGGTAGACACCAAAGCAGATAGTAGGTTAGAAGACAAAAGTCATGCTGACATTTAAGTCTGTGTTCCTGAGGATGAGGACTTAGGAATATTCTAGGTCACATAGTTTAACTGGAAGAAAAGAGAATGATTAATTTAAAGAAAATGCCCACAAATCTTAGAGACTCCAGAAAAGCTGGAGTAGTGGCTATTTAGGGTCAGCGCCATGGAATTTCACTCACCAGCTCAGCTGAAGAGAAACTTCCCAAAATCCTCCTCTTGAAAATGAGAGTATCTCAGTCATCTCAAGGATGACTAATGAATCCATGACCTTCTCCTGAGTTCCAGAATGATAACCTGCATCTGTGTTTTCTTAGAAAAATACACAACACTAGTATTTGAAGGATGGGAAAAATTCTTGCTGTATAGTGTACAGGCAAAGATGAAGCTACGATGTTTGTTGTGAGGTAATTTTCTGTATGCCCACAGAAACTCGTGTATCAGCTGACTTCAGAAAAGACGACAGACCAAACACCCTTACAGTCAACTAGAATATCATATCTTGTGCTGTGTATTACCATTACAAGGCTGTCTTAACTCCTCAAAATTGTGCATAACTTTAAGGCACATTAGATTTTTGTCACCTGGGTAGTATAAAAGAAAAACAGAATTATCCCTTTCTTTCCTTCACCTTTGCCTTCATTAAAAGCTGTTTGGTAGAACCTCTTGCTTCTTTAATCTCTGTTCAGTGCAATTTTTGAATTCACAAGTAGTCTTTCTTTTCTGTAATACTGGTGTGGTGAAAATCAATGTTTCTTACATTAAGTTTCACATTTTATGATACTCAGAGTCTAAATGAAACATGACCTTTTATGGTAGTCACAATTTTAGTTATCCATTTAAAAGAAGAAAATGCAACAGGTGTGGGGGGGTTGATGTAAGATGCATTTCATTTTAAAGAAGTAAGGGAGCAGTAGTCCATGGCGTAACTTATTAAGGGTTTGTTTTCTGTGCGATAGGCTGAACAAGCATCTGTTACATCTGAGTTCGAGAGCTACAAAGTCCGTGTTCATAATGTTCTGAAACAGCAAAAGAATAAATCTGCTTCTCAGACAGAATCTGAGGGAGCCAAGCAAGAAAGGTAAAACTGAAATGTTTATATCCATACAGAAAAATACAGGTACTCGAGTTATTGTGCTTGCTTTTCTAATTCCTGACCAACAAGTGAGTTCCACAATTTAACTTTTTGCTGGAATAAGGAAAACATCAGAAGGGAGGCAGTTTGCCTCCCCGGTTACTTTGGTCTTTTTTAAAAAAAAAAAAACACAAAACAAACAAAACCCTCTTTATTTCTGCAAAGTTTATCTGATCTGTAATCTAACTGTGGCTCTGCGTATCTGAATTCAATCAATTTGTACCATGGTGGTACTATGTTAGTTTCCAATTCCTTGATTTGCCTTTTTTCACATTTACTTTTGTGTAGATCACCTGTTGTTACAGCCAGAGGGAGAAGTAAGGTGTTAAGAAGATTCTCATGAGCATAAATTAGCCAGCATCTTCTGCGTACACTTGACACGTCGTTTTCTCTGATATAAAGTACTGTAGTGAAGTGCTATTTCCACCTAAGAAGAAAAGAACAGATTGGTACTGTTCAGCAGAGATCACTTTGAACTTTTTCAGGAAGGAATGGTTTAGTGTGGCTAAAGCTCTGGCTGCCAATTCAGTCATCAGTTCCAGCAGATTTATGAAATACTGTTGTCTTATCAGACTGCTAGAAAAGCTACGCTGCTAGGAGTTCCCTGAAAATCATTTAAGTGTAATTGTAAGGCAGCTAAATTTCAGATTCACTTCAGAACATGTCTGAAGCCACTGCAAAAGTAGATCAGTTTCTGTAAGTTATTTTTCTAAGTTGTTGATAGCCGTCCTTGGTGACAGACTGGGCGTTCACGTGCGAGATTCAAGGCCCTTCTTGATGCGGGTTCTGAAGCAGTACGTGCATCGGCGGCTGAAAATCCACCAGAGGGAGACTGGTGCTTTGTTAGAGGGCTTGGGTTTTACGGTTGGTTTAAATACATTTTACCCCTTCTTTTCTTTGAAGCAAGCAAACTGCAAGAGTTGCGTTCTTTGTCTCTCCTTTTTGCACAATTTTAAGAAGTTCTGGTATTGTTATAATAAATAATATAATAAATAATAATAATTTATTTACAAGTGTCAACTCTAAGGGTTAATGAGATATACAGTTCATGAGATAATTAAGATGTCTTCACATATAAATACAGAAAGCATAAAAGGAGAATGTGTGTGACTTAAGACTTTTTCCTCCTGGTGTATCTGCTTTTGATTAATTTCTGATGGAGTTTATCTGTTTTTATATATGCTATTGCTTTCTAGTCCTTTGCTCAGAATTCCCTTCAACCATTTGTCTCCTGTATTCAGTCTCATTGAACTGACGTGGATTTACTAACCAAACAAAAAAAAAACCTCCACCACTTTTAAGAAGAAACTGTTTCTCCCATCTGCATCCCACATATTATTCTCCTTCTGTGTTGTTCCACCAAATCAGCTTGAAGTAGAAAGTGGTAGCGGTCGCATGTTCTATCCTAATAGTTACACTCCCAGCAGTTCAGATGAGAGGTGATAAACCTATTTGTACCCATATTGAAAAACAATCGCAACTTTCCTCATGGTTTTATGCTGCAGTCACATTCTAACGTTCTTTTAGTTGTGGTGGTGTATTGGTTTTATTATAAACAAGCAATTTGGATCAGCTATGCAAAATGTTGTGGCTATAATATGGGTTCTGAAATAATATTTTCTTTTGAATTGTTTTTTTTTTCTTTTTTTTTTTTCCCCAATGTAGAGAACAGTTGGAAATGGTGATAGGCCAACTTAAAGTTAAGCTGCAAGATGCTCAGCATAATTCACAGATGAACGCGTCTGAACTCCAGGCGTTGCAGTCTGAACATGACACCCTGCTGGAAAGACACAATAAGATGCTGCAAGAGACGGTTGCAAAAGAGGCAGAGCTCCGTGAAAAGTATGGTCTGCTGATGAATAGATATACATGTATTTTATTTTATGTGAACTTTAAGGGCTGGGCATGCAGTGGCCTTTAACTGTACTTCCCAAAGAAAGGGCATAATTATTGAGAAAGTTAAAGGAATATTCAAAATTACTGTTTTTTATGTTTCGTCAGCTTTCAGAATTTTCTGCAATGAACACAAAGTAGTAGCTGATCAGGGAATTTCAGATTTCTGCAAGCTTTCTACCTGTTAACTCTTAAACTTAAAAATTAACGTTTGTTAAGCACGGTGACTGTTTTTAAGTTCAATACTGATCACTACTTTTGTGTTGGACTGCTCAACTAATTGTTATGAATGTTTCCTATTGGAAAAGCAAGGTAGTTAAATGCAGAGAAAACAATTTCACAGACAAAGTATCCAGTCCTGCATCCACCAGTTGCCTTTCTTACAGAAGGTAATGGGTTTTAAGTCTATGTTTGCCACAATGTTAATTTGCTGTTTCTTTCGAAATAAAGGATCTTCCCTTGCCTTTTCTCCTCTGTTTAGGGTACAAAGGAGTTCATATTAAATATTCATTAGAAATTGCAGCTTAGTGTTAGGAACTGTTGACTTCTTGTCTCTGTCTTTTGTCCTGTCTTATCTGGTCCTGATAGCCACATGATGATTCATTATAATCAACTAAATTATGTCCTTCTGCATTTTTCTGGAAACAGTAGGTCACAGTAGATTCCCTTTGTACAGAGAGACTAGCTTTTTGCTGCTCTGGCTATATTTAAGTTTGTATGCTTATAAGGACAAGTCCTATGCTTAGTCTTTCCGTACATGCACTTGTTTAATTGCTTGTGAAAATTTTGTCTTGCTTCTGGAGTACCTCCAAACCAACTACAACTGCTGTGTTACTGACATTTTTCTTGCTAAGAACTACGCTTTTCCACCATTTTTTGCACTGAAAGTTGAAACTTAAAAAAACTAAACTTAAGTTCTTAGAAACTGATGTTTTCATAAGTCCTGCATAAGTGTTTGGTAAATAAATGTTCAAGGAAGTGGAGCATAAGGTAAGTGACATGCCCTGTATGACTCTGTAAACAGTCATGTTGCAGTGTTAGAATTTAATAATGCTTAGACCACAGTGTCTCTAATACTTTAATTTCTCCCCAAAGATGTCTGAATTTTGCATTCTGAAACAGAAATCAAGAGTTTATATAGCACAGTGCATTCATATGATAGGTAGTAAGTGTAACTTTCTCAATGTTGGATTTTCCCTGTAAAAGGAGGAATTTAAACGGAAAAAAAACTGCACGGTCATTCTAAGGTAATCGTACACATTAAAATTGAAAACTACTATAAAATGTAAAAATTTTGAAATATATAAAAAGTGTAAGAAATGAACAGCAAAATACTTACGTTTTGTGTGTACGCTGTTTTCAGGCTGTGCACAATACAATCTGAGAACATGGTCATGAAAACAGAGCATGCCCAGATGTTGAGTCAGCTGACAGCCCAGAACGAAACTCTCCGGAACAATTTCAGAGATCAAGTCAGGAACCTGCAAGAAGAGCACAGGAAGACAGTAGAGACACTTCAGCAGCAACTGTCCAGAGTAGAAGCTCAGCTCTTCCAACTCAAGAGTGAACCAAACACTAGAGGTAACTTCCAGTCATAATACTGGCATCTCACGGGTTTTCTTGGGTTAGATACAAATTTGTGTACCTGCATCTGAATCTAAAATGTGCTTATAGTGTGTGGCTCTGTAATACACCAGAAACTTTTTCTGGAGAATCTTGCAGCATGCCACATCAATCCACTGATACCAAGTAAGGAACACGTCTTTGTTATTACTGTCCCTTAAGAATCTTAAGGTACTTGTTGCCCTCCTCCGGACGCATTCAAAGCTGGTGGAAGGACTGGAAGGCATGTCCTGTGAGGAGTGGTGAAGGACTTTGCGTTTGTCTTGTTTGGAGAAGAGGAGGCTCAGAGGTGACCTCACTGCTCACTTACAGCTTCCTGAGGAGGGGAAGTGGAGAAGGAGGTGCTGAGCTCTTCTCACCGGTACCCAGTGACGGGACATGTGGCAGTGGTTGAAAGCTGTGCCAGGGGAGGATTACCCTGGACACCAGGAAGCATTTCTTCACCGAGAGGGTGGTCAAACCCTGGAACAGGCTTCCTAGAGAGGTGGTCGATGCCCCAAGCCTGTTAAGAGGCATTTGGACAATGCACTCAACAACATGCTTTAACTTTTGGTCAGCCCTGAAGTGGTCAGGCATTTGGACTAGATGATCACTGTAGGTACCTACCAACTGAAAGTGTTCTGTTCTGTTCTAGAGTCTCCATCACTGTCATCTCTTCTGCAATATCTGCACTGTCAGACGGATGGAGGGAAATTACTTTGTAAATATTCAGTGCTCTTCCTATTAGTTTATCTCAGATTTTGGAGCATACAAATGCTCCAGTATGAGGGGTGTAAAGCTAAAGAAAAGTGTATTTAAAGATGTTTTAACAGTGTTTGTTATTGGAATACTTGCTGTTTGACCACTCTTCTAATTTTAAGATTTTACTGTGTTCAAGCTCAAGTGCTATTTTTATATCTGTAAAGTTACTAATTAGGATATAGTTGGAAACAGGTGAAGCAGCAGTGACAGTTTAAGAAGTTACTCTTTCCATATGTTACTGAAACAGCAGGATAGTGCACATGGTACAGAATAATTTACACCTGACATAGGACTGGTTGAAAGAAAAGTTATTTCTGTTTTGCATTAAAAACATTTGACACCCTTGTCATAGCTACAACACATCTTCAGGGAGAGTTGCATTAAGTCATAGTCACTGAAATAAAAATTGCCAATCAAATTTGGATTTAGAAACAGTTTGTGATTGGAATGATCATTTAGAGGTGAAAGGCTGTATTTTCTATTATAAATGTTGTGTATGTATCTGGCTTTCTCTCTTTTCTTCACCTTACCTCCCCTTGCATTTTGAAGACTGTTTTACGTAGTGCTCTCCAGTTTGAGATAGGGCTATTTCATAGGTGTGACTATCAGTTACGTTCTGATGACAAACATCAGTAAGTATCTTTCAGGTCCAGCTGTTCCAAATCCAGCAACAAAGAGCTTAAGAGAACGACGGAACACTGACCTTCCTGTTCTCGATGTGCACACTGTAGCTAGGGAAGAGGGAGAAGGTATGGAAACAACGGACACAGAGTCTGTCTCTTCAGCCAGCACCTATGTACCATCCTTGGAACAACTTCTGAACTCCCCAGAAGCAAAACTTGGTAGGTGGAACATGCCACTTTTTGAAGCACTTGCCTACGTAAGTTGCAGAAGTTTGTGCCCTCAAAATATCCAAGAATGTTGTGTTTTCATGTTTTTAGAATCATAGAATCATTTAGGCTGGAAAAGACCTTTAAGATCATCGAGTCTGACATTAACCTAACACTGCTGAGTCTGCCAGGTGCAAGTCACAAGTCTTCTTGAGTGCCATTGAGTGTACACTCTCCTGAATTTCTGTATGAGTTTTGTCCTTGAGTAATGACTAACAATAAAACACTGCTACAGGTTTTAGGGATTTAAAGATTTCGTATTTGTGACATTCTAAAGGGAAAAGACTGGATGAGCAAGTCAGTGAATAGTTACAGAACTCTTTATATTCTGGACGAGTAACTAGATATACAAAATTTAAAAATACATGGTAGCATCTGATCATGTTTTAAAAGTCTGATGAACACTGTGGAGAACTGTTGAAAACCTCCCATCTATGGGCAGGAGACAAGGAAGAAATTAAAACCATGTATCTTGATGTACTTAGAACTGATTTGCCAATCTCCTTTTAATATACTTGTATTATATACAAAAATAGATCACAAAACAAGGATGCAGAAGCAGCAATGATGCCTGTTAATTTTGCAGTCTGACTTTGTGTGGATTTTCTTTCTAAGAAACTACATGAATCAAATCCTAATGCTAAGTTAGTATAAGGAAGATGCAAGTGCTTTTTCCATCTCTCAGTATTCTTTTCCAATTAATTGCAGAACCATCTCAGTGGCAAGCAGAACTCACTAAGGATGAACTGATTCAGAAACTAAACACAACAGCGAAAAGTGCTGATCACTTGAACGAATTACTTCGTGAATCAGAAGCAACCAATGCAATCCTAATGGAGCAAATAAAGGTTAGCAGACATGCAGGAAATGTGGGCACAGATCTAATTTCTATGGTCTGTTTCCTAGATCAAATTTTTAAAACCAAAAATGTTTCAGAAAATCCCAGTCTATAAAAATGTGGTGACGCAAAAGTTAATTTGGAAGGGCTTTTATTCCATAGGACTAATTAGCGCTTCCAGAGTTGACTTCAGTTTTTTGTTTTGTTTTTTTCCTCACAGTTTCCAGTCAGGGCTGGTGAGGGAGTAAAAGCTGCTACAAAAAAACCCTCAGGAGTTTGAACATTCAGTGTTCAGTGGAGTGACTCTACTGTTTTCACTCAGATAAAAGCAGTGAATTCCAAGGGAAGCATTGTTAGGTTTCTCTTCTTGTAACCCCTTTTAACTGTCTGAAGTTAAAAGAAGATATGTGTTTAAAGATGTATGTACTAATAGAGTTTGTTGATTTGATTGTACTTCCCTGAGTTTTCTGAAAACGTTTTTGAAGTTAACCTATTTTCTAAACATGCAAAGCTTTCTTTTATAAAATGTTTCTTAATGAACGATAATATTGTTAAATCTTTGATCCACTTTGCTTATTTAACTGTTCAACTTTTACTGAAATTGAATAGTTGGTTACAAAGTTGGCTACTGCACAAATTTTATCAAAAAATGTTATTTTTGATCAATAAAAAGTTATTTCTGGACAACATCATCACGTGTTCGAGTTTCACTGGATGTTTGTCCAGAATATGATGCTATGCACGCATTCTTTTTGAAGCAAGCTGCATAATGGATGGGGCCAAACTCTTTTCAGTGGTGCCCAGCGACAGGACAAGGGGCAATGGGCACAAACTAAAGCACAGGAAGTTCCAGCTGAACATGAGGAAGAACTTCTTCTCTCTGAGGGTGACACAGCACTGGAACAGGCTGCCCAGAGGGGTTGTGGAGTCTCCTTCTCTGGAGATATTCAAGACCCGCCTGGACAAGGTCCTGTGCAGCCTGCTGTAGGTGACCCTGCTTCGGCAGG
>Ga0065711_1032416_pt1 | contig 27389 bp, 11 predicted proteins | sample Hoacrofraction12_FD_59098 | JGI IMG/M metagenome (GOLD analysis project Ga0065711, IMG submission 59098) | Hoatzin crop microbial communities from Cojedes, Venezuela - Epithelial fraction 12 v2 (version 2) | ecosystem: Host-associated > Birds > Digestive system > Esophagus > Crop | place...
GGTGAATCCATGCTGACTACTCCTGATAACCTTCTTTTCCTCCACTTGCTTGATGATGACCTCCAGGATTAGCTGCTCCATCACCTTTCCCGGGATGGAGGTGAGGCTGACCGGCCTGTAGTTCCCTGGGTCCTCCTTCTTGCCCTTTTTGAATACTGGAGTGAAGAACTGATCTGCAGTCCTACACTAAAGTTGCTTTACTTTCTGACTAACCACGACTATTACACACACTATGTTCTCTTTGGTTCACAAGAAACAGGTTTTAAATAAAAAAACAAAAACGTAACAGTTATAGGTTTGCCCATTTTTGTTGTTTTGTTTAGTTTGTAGATATTTAATATTTTTTATGAAACCCTGCAGACTTTCTTTTTGGAGAAACATAGTATTTCTACAGATACTTCTAAAAGTAGGTCCTTTCTGTGTTGTTCTGGACTGTAAGCTGAATATTTCTGAAATAAGTCTACTTCTGTAGCAAGAAACTATAAATAGAAGCTAAGTAGTGTGACATTTCTGGGGCCTGCTTATTCAGGTCTTGCCATATTTGCAGTGTAGCACAGCATAGATTTTTTTTTTTCCTCTGCCATTGGACTACTTGGAATATACTGCTTGTATTTAGGACCTTGCATTAGTGAAACGGGTGTACAGTAATTTGTCTTGAATTATAAATAACCATTTCACTTCTCATAGTCAAATGACTGTAAACTTTATGTAAAATTTGTAACGTGAAAAGTCAACTTGACCAGTAGTACTAAGGGGACTGGTAAGACAAACCTGTGCTTAGTTCCTTGCTTGTCTTGTTCCCACCATCTCAAAACCACAGTTCCGATACAGAACTTTACCAGTTTCTCCTTTTTTCATCAGTATTTTTACTAGCCGGTGACTGGATCAACATAAATTTTTTGCTTAAATAGTTATAAAGTAGAAAGGGCTTTGTAAAAGGTTGCATAAACGATCTCCTCACATGAAACTGTAAAGTGTAAGAATTCCACTTTATACTTGGTGACCATGAACGTGTGTTGCTAAGGGATATGCATAGGCCTTTTTCCTTACCCTCTGATTTTATTCTGGTTTTTTTTTTTCTGGTTTATATCCTGTTGCAGAAGTAGTTGATGTTATTTTCTATGCTGACTAATCTAGATTCATATTGGGAAACTCTTGATACTTATCTGGTCGCAAACTGGATATTTTTAAAAAATGTAACAGCATGGACAGCAGCAAAAACCCAAGCAAAATATTTCTATTTTGCTGTGAAGTAATTTATTTGATGGAAAGAAGATTAAATGCTGCTACAGGATTTTAATTCCTAAGTAGTCTCAAAATTCTGAGAGGACTAGACCTGTGCTTTGTTTGCGAGAGTTGTGTGTTCAGTAATAGTTTCCCTCTTGTTTCTTAGATGTTTTCTTTGATGCTGTTGGACAGATTGCTTCAGGATACTTATATGCTGTTTAATCATCAAATCATTGGTGTAAGTAAAGATTGCAGTAATTATTTGTTTAAAGCGTTGTTTCAGGTTAGAAAATGTTGTGCTTTGGTAGAATATGTTGGCAGATGAATGTAAGCTCTAGACTGCCTAGAGTGTTTGGTTTTGTTTTTGCAAGTGTTTTTTCCAAGTAAATTATTTTGTTTTCAGCAATTTTAGGCAAGCTTATTTTGTTTTATAGGAAATTCTTTGAAATTATGAACGCGATAACAAAAAATAATAACTTTATAATAAATTTTCTTAGGTTCTAGGAATTGTTGTGCTTTTTTCAATTTGCTGCAGCTTTCAAACTGTGTATGAAATATGTGATCTATGGAACAGTTACAGGAAGGATGTTTAATCTTTGTCCTGACTCACCTGGTGTTGAGTTGATCTGAAATATACATCTGAACTATTCCGCAGTTCATGCTTCTCATGGGATTTTGGGGGTGGGGTAGGATTGTGAGATTAGTAGTAATTTTATTTTGAAGAAAGACGTTTTTAATTCTCATTCCTTTGCTGTACAACTAAATAGAAAATCTGTGTATATTCTTTGTGTATCAGAATTGTTTTACAATGTGAATAGATAAGATTACATGATACTAGAAGAATGTTTACATAAGGCTGAGACTGAATTCCTGGCAAGTTACTGGGCATCTACATGCAAAACAGTCTTCCTCCATTTCAGTTTCCGTTGATGCTACTCAGTGCAGGCCTTAAACGCTTTAATAAACCTGGGAGGCTGATAAATCTGTAACAAACTTGTTTTTGAACTATATTTACATGGTATGAACTTTTAAAAAGTTTTATATCTTAAAGCTGTGCAAAGGATACACTTTTCCTCCTGACAATTAGTAAGTACTTGGCTTACGTACCATATAATTTCAAAGCAGCTATACCATACCCTTTAAGTTAGTTGCCAGCTCTTGGCACAAAATCTACTCTGTCAGCTAAGTGCTTTTTTTCTCTTTGAAGAAATCTGGAATAGTACCTGAAACAGCTATGGTTTATATGACATCTGTGGTTTTATGAGGGTTACATACTACTACAGGAGTCTTGGCAAATGCTACACAACCTATGATCAACCCATGTTTATGTGTACAAATACTAATGGATGTACCTAGGACTTGCTCAAGCATGGTGGAAATATTGCCTCTCAAAATCTGATTTGGAGGTATATGTAGAGTTTGCAAGTTGGAATAAGTAATGGAACTCTAAAGGGCTGCTAATGGAGCATAATTACACCTTAGAATAAGGACTGAAGTATATGAAAGAAAGTGTGTTTGGAGATACGTTTGGTATGTAGGAGTAATAACTTTATGCTTGCTTATAATCCTGAATGCATTGCAGTGAAGGTCTTCACTGAATGAGTAGTATTCTTTTTTTAAGATCGCATTTGCTATTTTTAAGACCACACATTTTTATAGTTTGTACTATTAGGAGGTTGTGTTTTTCTGTTGAATTTTAGTCTTAGACCTTAGTCTAGACTCAAAATTTTTAGTTTCTGCCCCTTGAACATTCTGTTTTTCTCTATCTTTTATTGCACCTCTGTTTGGAGGAATGGTAATATATAAATACACACTTCTATAAAATACTACATTGTGTTTATGAAAGACATGTTCACTTAGTGTACTCTCTTCTTTTATCTTAAAGTTTCTGTTCTTAGGTTGGTCCGTTTCTTAGAAAATGGAAGACAATGATGTTTGAGAGAACCTTGTTCTTTGTTCTCACTATGACAGCTAAAAATGGTCACAAATTTGGGTTTTCCGTGTTATCAGTCTAGATGGTGGGCTGCTCAGGATGCAGTTTGTCATTTATCACTCTGCATATTTCTTTTTCATATATCTTGGGATCCTTTCTTGTCTGGATGTCATAAAGATCATTGTGATCTGATCTAAGGTAGTTTTACAGTATCTTATGCAACTAATATGTGCAAACATATATGAAGGGAATGACTAGTTTCCTAATTCAATACTCATATAGTCAATACACTTCTGTAAGTGAATCAAATGACTGCACAAGCATAGACACTTGATAGCTAACTGCGCATGTATGTAAATAGTGCATGTGACTATCCTAATGTTTCACTACAGCTAACAGTTTTGACTGACTCCAATGTCTAAGAAAATAAATTTACATATGTGCATCATTATTAATTTTGATCGTGACCTTGCTGCTGCTGCTGCACCGACTATTCCAGCCGTTCAGTGTGAATGCCTAAGAGCACTGCCCGCTAACAAAATCCATTTAAATTGTTCATTGTAATTCTGACGTAGCCTTCTAAAGGCTTGTTGCTGACTGCTTGAAGAAGATGCCAGGAATTTTAAAACAGCTTATTCTAATTTTGTCAGTTTCTCTGAAATGTTTCAGTTGTGTTCATTTTTCTTCCAGTTATTCACAAGACACGCATAGTTATGTACAGTACCCTCTGAATTTGGACCAAGTGCTGGATTTTCTCATGAAGGTTATAGATGGAATGACAGTTCTAGCACTAGATGCAGAGCTAGTGGCATAATGGAAAAATGTGTTGTATGTCAATCTATGAGAAGTATCTAGGGGAGGGGGATTAAAAAATGAAAGTATATGTGTACTTCAGATTAAATAAAACTCTTGAAGAGGTAGTGGGAGACTGTGAAAAGAATACATCTCTAGAAAGAATAGGGAGTAACACAGACAGCATGCTTGACACTTTTCCTAGCAATATTCTTCTACACTACTTTTACGTAGTACATGTAAAATGTGCGGTCTAGGTTCCAAGGATGGAGTACTATATTCTCAGAATGACGAACTAGTAGCATCGAACAGTGAACATCTTCAGACTGCCCATTTGGGAATGCATCATCCTTCTGTTTGACTGATATACTTGGGAATACAGTAGGAATTCATTCTATGAATTTATCTGGTTGTATGAGAATGAGAGTAAAAGTATATATTTTTACAGGACAATTCTCGCTGCTAGTTGTGATGATCTGCTATTCCTTATTTCTGTTTCAAGATCGCTTCTCTTATGCTTGCACACTGTTTCCTGTCTGGCTGCTTGGCTGTCAGAACTGTAAAATCTTAAAAGGATGTTATGCATAATAACCATTATGTAAATTGATTAAGACTTGAAGCTTTCTATGGAAATTCTAGGAATTCTTTTAATTGTTTTCAAACACTTTTCCTTAATAATAATAGAGTAGCTTCCACACACACCCCCTTTTTTTTTTTTCCTGGTATGTTTCTGCTTCTGAACTGGGATGTAATGCCACAGAGCAAGTTGCCAAAATCCAGGGGCCAGATAACTCTCATGAAGCCAAATTTCTTTGTAATCCAAGTGGTTAAAGTATTTGGATAAACTTGCAAAAGTATCTTTGGTGTCTTCCCCCCCACTCCCATATTCATGACCATATACCTTTTGGAGTTTTGGTCAGTGTAGCCCACAAATTCCTTAGGTTTCTGGTTTAAGTTCAAGTTAATCAGTTTTGAGGGAATGTTTTGGAAACAAGTAAGTAGACCATGTGAATTGAAAGGTGAAAAAGCTGGAATTTCTGTTTTAATACAGAGGCAGTTTGAAAAGAACTACTGATAGCTGTTCTAAAGAGCTCATAACAAGTGGGAAAGAGCAAAATTTCAATATGGAGAACTATGAAGCATGTGTTTCAATTTTAAGTATGTTCTACTTTTGACTTGGAAGCCTATATAAAAGTGAAGGTAATACTTTTTGGAATCCATTTGGAGGATAGGTGTGCTTTTATGTAGCTTTTTGATAAATAATTTATTGGTCAAAACAATCCATAAATTAGTAGCAAGGTTTTTCAGATTGCTCTACAATATTTCAGTGCTGACCTGGAATTATCTGTTTTTTTTATTGCTGGTCTTTGGTGATCAGAATGTGTTAATGAGACAGAGCTGTGTCAAATTACTAGCTTTTGGGTTGGTATCTTCTGTTTTACTGCCAAAAAATATCCGCAGAATACTGCTTTATTTTTATAATAAGGTCTAGCACTTACTGCCACAGGTGGCAAAATGTGCCCCTGTTCCTTGTTAGTCAGTCAGTGTTTTGCCTTGTGTTCTAAACTACCTGAATTAATTACTACTGCTAAGGCACATTTTTCTCATTTCATTTTATGATTATTCCTTCATAAATCTGGTGTCTAATTTGGCTTTTGACATAAATATGATGGCAGAGGTCCCATGTTCAATTAAGATGCATCTCCTGTTAACTAATAGTCGAATTCCATGTTTTGTAGTTAAGTCTTTAAAGGTTTTGAGATGCTCTAGCTGCTCTGGCTAAATTCCAATCACCACAGCTGTTTCTCTCTCCTTTGTCTTTAAGCCATTGTTTAAGCCTTTCTTAATCTCAAGTGCAGTTTGGCCCTTGTGGTTGAAGAGCACCAGAACATACCCCTGGAATTGTAGATCCTCATGTGTTTTTCAATGTCTGTGTCACTGTCTCTGTCAGCATCTCAGTACAACATTTTCTCCGAGACTTTTGTACCTACTAAGTAACAGGTTCATCTCGTTTCTAAAGAATATAAAATTTCGTCATGGGAATTTTTTGTCCATTGATCACAGCAGTTGGATGATTTTGGGTTACAGTGCTTGTAAAGACTTGAGTGCGTTTTAGAGATGTGACTTCTTAGTAACTGCACATACAGGAAGGATGTGTGCCTAAAAGAGGGGAACAAGTTGTCAACTTCTGTTACTGTCAAAAGTTCCTCAATGTGATTATCATTATGAGATCTTGTTGTTAAAGTAACCTGAAATTCTTTTACTGTTCTGATGATTGCTGAACTGAAGTTTTACTGGTATTTGGAATAATGAGAAGGTAGAGAGACAGTCTGAATATTTTTGTTAAAACTTGAACCAGGAAAAAAAAATAGTTGAATGTTCTGTCAAGAGATTGTTACTTAAAATAAGGATCAGCAGGAAGACTGGACTTCGATTTCCTAAGTGTCCTGTATAGGAACATTTCACTAGCTGGAAAGTTAAGACAAGCTTATAGAAGTCAAGAAATCAATGCGATGGTGTAACATATTACATACACAGCACTGCCACTTGGATGTATCCTTGTACTTTAGCACATATTGTAGTTGAAGTTAATTGAACTTCATTATTATTTTTTTAAATGAAGTGCTCTTTTTGAGAGATTATGTATACTAATTCCTTGATTTTATTGTCTGTTACCATTTAACTTGTATTCTAATACAATGATGAGGGATCTCATCTTAAGAGATTATTGTAACTAGTCAAATGGATCCAAATTGTATGTGAGCATATATACAATGGTGAAGTCAATTTCCATTAGGATTGGTAACTGTAGGTTCTGCTATCAAAATTTTTCTGTGATGGACTTAGACTTAATTAAAACACACAGAACTATTCTAGGATTCTATATAATTGATGACTTCCCAAATAGAATATAAGACTACTTTGCTGAACAGAGAAGAATTGGATCAAGCTTCAGCAAACAACTGAGATGCTTTTTAGAAGTTTGTGCTGTCCAAAGCTACTCATGTAAAAAAAGTTATAGTAAGCATGCTTTCCTGTCTGAAATGCCAAAATCAATAGAGGAAAATGAGTTTTCAAATGAATAAAGAATAATATATTAAAATACGTAGACTAGTCTTCAGGATGGCTTTTAAATTTCAAGTTTTTTGAGGCTTATTTTCAGTGGGATAGAAGTCAGAGGTAAGGTTTTCCTTACTTCCTGCAAAACCATCGCAACCAAGATAATTTTTAGCATGGGAAATGCATGCCTTTGAAGCTGATGCAAATCATATATCAACATGCTTATAGAGTCAAGCTTTTCCACTGCTCTCTGAAACATCCAGGTATATTAGTTGTTTGGCTGGGTTAGAGAAATACATTTATATCTCTTTTTTAAAAAATCTTTTAATGTGGGATGAATGGATCATTTCAATTCTATCAAGTTTTTGTTCTGTGTTTCAGGTTCAAGCTTCTTTTCATCATTCTTTAGAATACTTTTTCTTGATCTATTGGACTTCCTCTTATGGAGTACTTCATGTATGAATTTGAGATAATGTATGAATTTCGTTATCTTCTGAAGTATTAAATAGCAAAATCCTTTATTGGATTTCTCCTTTTATTATGGACATCTCTTTATTTGGAATGTATCTAATGATAGAGTTCTTTTTTTACTTTAAGTATTTTTTGTGACTTGCATAGCTCAAGATCATTGAAAAGCTGACTAGAAATAATGTTAACTTGTCCTTTAATTTTTATGAGCTTTTCAATGTCTTGACATTATCAAGAAATAATAAGGAAACACACACACCGCACACCCCCCAAGCTAACTCAAAACGAATCCAAAAGCACCTCGCATTCAGAATGAAACCTTCAGTTGTTACATTTATTGATGCATAATTCTGTGTCTGCAAAATAGAAGAAAGGTAACAGTTAAACTATTCATTACTACTCTGAGGGGAAAAAATCCTAGAATGACAATGTGACTAATGAAAGGGCTGGTTTAAAAAGATCACAGCCTCAATTAGACTTTCATTTACATTCTATTTTGTTTGCTCTGCAGATATCACAAAATCCTTTTAAAAAGCAACGTCACTATTCTGAATTTCTGTGATATATCTTTATATATTAGGATATAATAGTGACAATATTTTCATGTACTTACATCTTTCTATTTGTAACTTTTAGACCCTGATTTCTTCACCACACTGCCTCTATAATTTATAACAGTTCTGCATCAAATAGCAATCCAATTACTAAATAAAAACTTTTCTCTACCAGTTTTTTTGTTTCTTAATGTTCATGTAATTAATAACAGTGATTAGTGAATACTTTTATTTTCTGTCTTAGTATATTGTCCTGGTTAGACATATTAAAGGTGCTTTGGGAGAAATAGTTCATTTTCATTCAGAAGTAAATTAAAAGCATAGTTTAAAAAAAATCCAGTTATCTATGTTAAAGAAAGCCATCTTCAAAACTTTTTTTGTTTTCTAGAATTAGAAGGCTGATTAAAATGTAGAAATACTTGAAGTGCTACAGCCTTTGCCACTTTTAAAAAGAAATCAAGGAAATCTGAGTGTTTTCATGCTTACATGCTTTCATGATTTTAGAGCCAAAGATGATATAAGAAAACTCTAGAACTTTGTCGTAAGCACCTGCTAGGACAGTTTTAGCTCAAATCTTATTAAATCTGTCAGTATTTATTTTGTTTCATCTTGTAGCTCAAAGATGAAATTGTTGCTTGAAAATTTTTCCAGATAAATGTGACACATTAAGACTAGATAAGCAGTACTGAAATTGTGAGGAACAAAGTTTAAAAAAAAAACAAAACCAAGTTTCAGGTTTTAGGAGTTTTCTCCCTTCCTGAGGTGTGTTGTGTGGTTTTTTCATCCTTTCTATTTTAATTCAGTTTTGTGAACTACCAGTAAAATACACACAATTGCCCAATATTTAAGTGAATGAGATATAGGAAGGAGCACTCCAGCCTACATATTTTCGTTTCATCTGCGTTGGTTTTATGGCTGTAATTTATTCCTTTCTACAACAAAATAGAAACCAGGTAGTTTAGAGCTATGTGTAATCATTCCCAGAGTATCAATCCTGCATAAAATCTTGGCTCCACAAGTGTGAAGTCCATAGACCTCTGACTTCTGAGTGTAGATTTCATTCTGGTACCTGCTTGTCAACCAGGATGTTAGTGGGGTTTTTTATTTGGGTTTTTTTGTGGTTTTTTTTGTTGTTGTTGTTGTCCCTTATTCTGCTCTAGTAACAAAAAGGTGCTCTGACCCTTAAATCCTCAATTTCCATGAGAAATTTTCCCTTTACCTTTGACCCTCTTTCTCTGTTTAGCTTGTGAATGAGGATGCTATGGAAGAATAGAAAGAATAAAAGCTTTTCTTAAAAATGGTGGTTAGCTAATTTTGTATTGAACAGTTTTAGAATTGAATGCAGCCTCAAAACAATTGAAGTTCAGATGGCCATTTGAAATTTGAATCAAGGCTGAAGGAGAATATTCCTTCATGACACCAGCGATGTCATTAGTTTGTGTACCAAATATGACTTAAATTTCCTACTAATTGTTTTAATAATTGGAATTGAAATGTGAAGTAATAATTACAAATAAGTGTGTGTGGTGACAACTTCATCACTCATATTTAAGGGTTCAACAGAGTATTTAAACTTGTTGGGTTTCTTGCAAATCTATTATTACTTCTGAATGCAGTACTGAATGTTCGAACATGTTCCCCACTGAGAAATTAAAGTTCAGTCAATGCATTATAAGAATATACTGTCTAATGAATAATACTTTAAAAATGCAATGACACCTTGAATTTCATTATTAGAAAAATATAAATGTGCATTTCATTCTTAGTGAAGTTAAATGTATGACCAAATTGAATGTTTACATGTTTCATGCTGATTTAATTAAACATAGTTATTCCCTTGGCTTTACATGTATTTTGCACTGAATTTTAAATATTTCAAAATTATATTGGTGCTGAATTTGAGCACTGTTGCTGAGGTTGCTTAGAACTGATGTCAAACTAATAAATCGGAGACCTAAACCAAAGTTCTGACTGCACTGTATAACAGCTTCATCCTTCTCTGTCAAACTGATTTTTAACTATGTGTTTAGATTAAGCGGTGTTTACCTCTGACCTCTTTCTGGCTCATGCTTTTGGTTTGCCTAAAGTTCTATGACAGAAAACTGAAAAGGCAAAGAACTTCTTGCATGAAAAGGCAGATATAAATCTTGGTTAACAGGAGAAAATGTAATACATACTGTATGTGGTTATCCCATTTCAAGAGCACAGTGATAAACACACAGAAATAAGACTAATGGGCTACTCTTCCATCTTACAGAATGTATCAAGTATCCCCATGGTAGTTCTTTCCTATGTAAGTGTTACAGCTCCTCTCTAAAGGGTTTGATCTTGAGATAGAGACACAGTGATTCAGATCTCATTAGTAGCCTTCATTCTAAATGCAACTTCTGCTTAAAAATGAGCAACATTTACAGCTATTTGCCTCTTAGGACTGTAAGATGTTTGGAAAAAAAGACCTCCAAATATTTCTCAGTGCTTAAAAGACTGAGGCTGTAACTTGGCCTTGTAACATCTCCCTAATTGGAGTAAGTGAGCTTATAGGTAAAGACTTGCTGGGTAACAAGTCTAGATTTATTCTGTCATAGAAATTGATTTTGTGTTAAGAAAACCTACCTTCCTACTTAATGCAAATCAGTGTGTTTTGATACAGTTTCTCTTGCTGTTCTAGATCCTCCCTGACAGTTAGAGGTCATCTTCCAACTTCCAGTCTCAATTTACTACTTTTCAGTTCCTACAGTCTTTTCGTACCTAAAAGGTGTTCCAATTCCTAAATTTTGTTTTTTGAAGGAATTTAGAAAGGCTAAACCTTTCAGTCTTTAGTTTATTGTTTGAAAGTCTTCTAGGCTTCTGCTGCAAAATATCTGTATTTCTTTTATTATCTAATAACCTTTCTGGACAAATTTCAAACATGACAAACAGCCTTTTTCAGAGATCTTGCTTCTTTCTCTTTGATAATGCTGCTTCATGGTAGGTACACTTGGCCCTGTTCCAAGAATTTTATTAACAAGCACCAGTTCTCTATTTTTTCGCCTGGGAAAAATCACAAGTGGCCTAAAATGCCACTTAAAGTATCGGGGTAAAAAGAGACAAAAAAAAAAAGTGAAAAACATCACTTCTGTGATCTGCAAGTCATTCAGAATCTACAAAGAAACCCCAAAAGCTGGAACGTAAGAATTGGATTCATTTGCTGGAAGTTTAGATAGGATTCAAATTATGCCATCCATCTCGTGTGTTGAAAGTTATATTCTTCTATCGGTGTGTATGAGCAGCTCGCTCAATGAAAGCCAGGTCTCGAGCACAGTTGTTTTGTGGAGAATATCCACAAAAGAATCCCCCCTTTCTGTCAAAGGGGGGATATTTCTTTTTTCTTTTTTTTTAACAAAGAGAGAAATATAGTTCAATGTAATCAAAGCTTACTATGTGGTTTGCTATTAAGCTTTCTGCAGTACGTACCTGGAAGTGTGTGTCACAGTAGTTTAGAGAATTTAAAATTAATCTTTTGCTCTTTTGTTTTTATACTCTATTTGGAAGTTAGAAAATATTTTTATTAAAGTCTGTAGTATTTCCTTCTTTATGCTGGTTTCTGTTCTGCAGAACAAATACATCGTCAAGGGACAGCAATATTGTAAACAGGAAAAATTATTGTAGGAATGTGTCTCTTTCATTGCTACTTCTTCATGGTGTGGAAATACTTGTACAGGTTCCTTTCCAGTTTGTCTGTTTTTTTCAGAGCAGTAAAGGATAACTGCTTTGACAAATAACTCCTTCACGTCTCTGCAGTACGCTTAGCAACAGATGTTTGGAAATTCCACAGTGCTGCATTAGGCTGCTAAGTTACAGTATGTCCGCAGAAAGCCAGCAATCTACTATAGTGAGCAACCAACGTTATAGCCTCATTGCTGCACAAAATTGTAAGCGTCGAAACAAGGCATAAGCGTTCTGGTGAATCATGCCACCTCCCAGGCAGGGACTCCTTTGGAATTAACCTGTGAATGCACTTGTAACTTAGTGTGACTAATTAATTGATAACGTGTGGCAAATGAAGAACCTCTTTGAGCTCACTGAAACGAGGCAGGCGAGTTAAAACAATTTTATCTGCTAATACAATACAATCGGAGCGTATTTGTTCGTATTGGAGGTTTAACGATGTCTTCTGCTATGTTAAGTGTATCTGCTTACTCCTTCCTTGCAGTGGGCGCAGGGATCCGAGTTTGCGTAGAGCAGCGGCTGCTGCTGTTTCTCCAGGAGATGGTAGCATCGCCCTGCGCTTCTGGGCAGCAGCTGGGTCCTCCGCCTGCAGCTGCCCCGTCTCCAGCTCCTCTGTTGCTTACAGGCCTCCACCCGTGTACACCTTATTCGTACTCGGGAGCCGTACTTCTGTAGCATATTTTATATTTAAATGTGTAAAAGATCTTTTTTGTTAGTTCAGGGTTTGGGCTTTTTTTTTTTTTTTTAAAGCTTTAGAGGTGTGTTTTTTTTCCTTCGTTTTTATTGCTCTGTAAGCTGATCTGCAGGGATTGTGCTCTTGATTCGGTACTGAAACAATGAATGCAACATGCGCACAAAATAAATTTAGAAAGTGCAAAGCCACAACAGCAGAAGTAGTCCTGGAGGACTTCTGTTTGGATTTAGGCTCCAAAGAGGTGCCATCCTATTGTGCAAGTGAAGAACCAAAGTGAATTACTTGTAACATGTCGCACACAGGATCTCTTTCATCCTCGGGAGCTGTGTGCAGGGGACTCCAGGGCTGTGCAAAGCCTGGCAAGGCTGGAACAAAGGAGCTTGCTCTGGGACAGGGAAAACTAGTGTGGCCTCCCTGAGGCTGTGACACTGAAAAGGCTGAGCCTATTGCTCAGCCCCCAAAATTTAAGGTGGTGAGGCTGCTTTCTGGTTTGATTCCTACCATCTTATTCATCAGTGGTAGTGGTTGTGCCTGACTGTCAGTCCTGACAGGAGCATATTTTTGACTGGTAGAAGGCTTTCCCAGTGGGACAAGCTGCAGCAGAGAAAAGTGTGTGTTTTCCTTCTGTGTTTTGTTTAAACCTCACAAACCTAATAAGAAGCCTGATATTTTCTTACGTGGAATGATTAAAAGGATAATTATTCATTTTTATTATGCAGATGTCATACCAAGGTAAACAGTATACAAGAAGCCTGTCAGCTGATATTTAAGAGAAGAAAAAAATAAAGAAAGAAGGTTTAGAACAAGCAAATCAATACTAGCTAAATAAAACCAACACCTGTTATAGTATGAGGTAATCTCTATACCTAAGAAACAGAGAAGCAAATTTAAAGTCGGGTACCTTGATTGGAAAAGATTGTTTAAGGAAGCAGAGCTCTAACTGGCCAGTTGAAATGCTTAATTTAGAAATGAAACAGTAAGGAAGGCTCTCAGTTATTACTGTGAGAGGAGCTTATAGATGAAAAAACAGCGTGTTTCAGATTCTTGTGCTCTGTGTGCTTTGGGAATATTAATATGAATGATCCTGTTCTTTTAAAGGACCTTAAGTAATAGTGTTTCTCCAGACTCAGTATGGAAGCTATCTCCACGAATGTGAGGGAATGACAAGTTGTAGGCATGGATGGGGAAGGAGATGGCTTCTAGCCTGGAGCTGAACCAGCTTAACCTTTGATATGGATCCAGTGTAGTTCAGCTGTGTGGAAGCTGATGTGGGCCATTGCAATAATGGAAGATACTGACTTTTTAAAAATGATTGTGCTGGCATGATAGTGGACTTCTGGGCACTGGGTTTCTGTTGATAAGAAGCTATAGACTCTGGCTTCTGGTTGCCTGCCAGTAACCCAGAACTACTAGTATTTCGTCATAGCACCTTATAGCAAAGAACTGACTTGCGATATCTACATAGCCAGAGGGGAACTGTAGGGCGGCACTGAACTCAAAAATGAGTAATGTTAGTTCAGTTACAAGACTGGGCTAATAAAGTATTAAACAAGTCTCTTGACAGTCTGATTTTTGAGGAGATTTTTAATATATTGCTATTTAATATTAAAAGTTTTCGTATGTCTCAAAATTTAGACTAGGTGCTTAGTATATATGGGATTGCGCCTGCATGCACACCTTACCACCCACAAATAACAAATGAAATAATCAGTCTGTAAATGCTGTCTTCTGGACTGTGCAACTACAATAGCTGAAAATGTCACTTTTCCACCTGTCTCTGGCTAAAATTGAAAAATATACCCAGTTTCTAACTTTTGAATACAGTTAGAGTAATAGCCATGAGGACATGTACAGCTGGGACCTGCTTAAAATATAAAATCATATTTTTTCCCTGGAGCCTTTGTTCTCCTAATCTGTTAATTGATCTATTACACTGAAATTAATAAATGCTCCAGCAGTTGTTGAAGCATACCCCAAATTTTCTTAGTTTTTCTTCTCTTCTCCTGATTTTACTGTTCCTTTGCAGTATGAGTTCAATAGAACCGGAGTCTTAGGTATTCTACCTAATAGGGCAGTCCACAAAAACAGTTGAAAGAGCAAAGCATAGCTAGACTGGGTTGCATTAAATTTCTACAGTATGGTTTTCCAAGAAACTTTCGAGTCTCCACTGCTTGCTGAATCAGCCTTAACTACTCAGCAACCCCTACTACTTTCCAGAATTTAAAGATTAAATTAATTCTGTCTAAATCTCCTTTCTGTGTGTAAATAGATGTAACGCACTGTAAACACAGAAGGCAGGTGATGTGGAAACCTGTATGACAACAGGGATTGTAGCTGTTTTATTACTAGGGGCATTAAGACAGATTTTTCTTTTTGTTTGGTGTTTCTCTCATCTGTCAAAGTTAGAATGGAAAATCGGGTCAAGGCAAATTCCTGATGCGTACAGATAGATAGGTATCAATTAAAAATTTCCATGAAAAAGTGTCTTCAGAGGAACTCGGGCTTTCCTTCTTCCTCTCCTTCCCCAGTGGATTCCCCAGCGCGGCTGAATGCTCTTCTGAATGCCCCCGAGGAGGGGAAGGCGGCGATTCTTTTCTGGAGCTGTGGAGCCACTTCTCCTCTAGATGGCAGGGCCACTTTAGGCTTCTTAGCAGCAACTGAGTTATTGCTGACCCCTGGTCCCCAAGGTGGTTCTGCCAGTGCAGTTGATGGGAGAACCTTGTGTATGGTGAATAACTGGGGACAGGGGTAGGTGAGAAATAGCTTAGGAGCAGTTTGCATGAAGTACTTACCGAGTGATATATCTGCTGCTCTGATATCTTCCTGTATCTCTAAGCTACTCCTCTTAAGAGATGTTGTTTACCATGGAAGAATGTACTGAATACGTATACATTCAGCTTCTCTTACATGTTCACAGAGCACAAAAGACAAATTTCATGTGAAATAGAAACAAAATCCCTACTATAATATTTGTGTGTTACTTTGTTTCAAGAAGAAATAGCTACATTAAGGTATTCTAGCAATCAGTGGTACATTTTTCACATGAGTGAAAGCAGTAATGGTTGCATGTTGTTGGCATATCAAGTAATCTCCCTGCTGTTTGTTTGTTTTATCCTACAGTAACAATTCCACACAAGCAGGATCAGTACCGCTGCACTGACACCACTCCTTTCTTTTTTACTGTAATAACCGCTTTCTTCTATGTTGTGTAGAGAGAATTAACCTGCTGAGATAACCCAGGGATTCTGTTGTGAAAGTGGGATTTAAACCTTTTGGCATTCAACACCAGTTAAAGGTGTTGAAAAAAACCAAGAAGCCAGTCGTCTTTATTTTCCTTTCATGTGGGGTTATTCTCTATATGTAAAGTGCTGACAAACAGCATCTTCTTCTTTAAGATACCCTCTAAGTTACCAAAAATAAAGGAAACTATTTACTCAATACAGTAATTTGGGAGGCTTGGTTCAGAGTGATAAGTACAGTAGCATCCCCATTTTCTAATTATAGGTGTCTTCGTTTACCATTGAAGGAGGCTTTTTTAAACTTTTGGAACAATTTGTAGTAGTAACACTACTTGCAATAGTGTTACTGCAGGCTGTACCTAAAATGATTACCATTATACTCCATTTTAAAAAACGACACACATGAAATTAAGAAATTCAGTAAAGCAATCTAGGAAAGCGGCACAGGAATGCCGAAGTGATTTGCTAATGGGCTATTAATAGGCATGGGAAGCTCTGAGATGATTCAAATGTTTTCCAGAAATTTGAACTCTGCTTTGATTATGCTCATGTATTTGTATGATGTTTGAACCAGACTACTAACTCATCTGTAGCTGGTACTTCACTGTCCTTACTAGGATTAAGTTAACATTAACTCTCCTGATTGGGCTAGGAATAATGTTCTGCTTGTTTGTGTTTAGCATGAGTTTAGAAGAGGGGTAGTGTGGGAATTTATAAACTTTTTCCCCAGAGATAAATGGTTGAAAAATTCAGTTTTTGCTTTCCTAACACTGAGAAGTCTATAAAGCATAGTAATACTTAGGTCTGCGTAATTTATAGCTCAGCATATTCCTAAAAGCTTTCTTGAAGCTCAAATATTTATAGGTATTTCCTGACAATACAAATTGAAAACCATACTTCCAGTTTCAATCTAAACCACCTCCTGGTATCTTAAACAACAAAATCATGGCTTTATGAAGACAATTTTCTGTGCCAACACAGAAAGAAATATCTGCTGCTTCCATAATATAACAGTGCTAGAAGCACTATTTCTGAAGCTTTTGTTGCAGTGGCTTGCAAGTGTGATCTAGGTGACTAATTAAAAAATGTGATTAAAGAATTGTGTTACTATTGTTTGCTTTTGTGAATTGATTAATGCAAGGATGTTGATGATGAAGATAAGCCTATGGAAAGAAGAAAAGTTCAGAACTTTCACATCTATTGTTCAGATAACAACATTCTTGGTATTTACTTTTTGCTTCTTACCAGCTAAATTAATGTTCAGGTTGTTTAAAAATACCTTCTTTTTTATGAGATCTTGAGTAAAATCTAAAAATAATTTGAGGGAAATAGAAAACAATCATAAACAAAACTTGCTAAGACTTAAAGGATGGACGTACTTTTGGCAAGTCCATGGAAACTAAGACGTCTTAGGTTTTTTCGTCTTTGTAACAAATATTTAATACTTGAGGTTTTATTATGAAAAGTCTTTCTGGAATTCATATTCTTTAAATTTTTAATGAAGTATCATAGAAATAGATATCTGTGAAATGTTTCTTATGAAATTATTTTTTGTACATCTTTTAAATGCTTACAAATAATGTCTCGGAGACCCACATTTAACTGGTATAATACAATACAGTAAATTCTTTAGTCTGATGATGCATTTTATTTATTTTAAGAAGCTGGTAAAAAAAAATACTTTGTTAGACATCGAGAAACCTTCACTCAAGCCCAAAATTCCTTGGAGAAAGAGGAATATACTGTTTTCCCTGGAAAGAACAGATGCATAGACCTTCAAAAGGCAATTATGCTGGAAAACTCAGAGAAAATAAGTCCTTATTTAAATCAATTTCAATTTCTGTTATTCAAAATGAATGATCTCTGAAAATATACCTAGTACAGGAGTTAAATACATAAGGACAATTTAAACATTCCATGTGTAAATAGTAGGGCAGTGAAATTCCAGTTGCCTGTGTACTACAACTATGTTGGATACTTGTGAACTGACTATGCTACTATAATGGCTGTGCAAGGACAGCAGAACAAGACAAGGTAACTAATATGTCATCAAGTTATGCTCAAAAAGAGGTGTATTTTGTACCTTAGTGGAGTTGTAGAAGAATGCAATGTTCTGGAGTCTTTCACTTGTGTAATATAGTTTAAAAATAAAACCAAGACTAGAAAAGCAACAACGTCAGTATTTCTATTTACCTATAAATTAAAAATTAAGAGGGTGAAAAAAAATTAATGGCATACTGAAACTGTTAAAATTGTGCTAATATTTGCATGGAAAATTGCTGTTGTAACAAAATGAACAATACATGGTTTAGATTACAAAGTTTCTAAAGTTTGCAATATTGTTTCACTAAACTGTAATTCAAGAATGAATCTGGAGTGGTTCTATTTCCTTCCAGAAATGAAAGCAAGCTTACATGGTCTGCCAAAGAAAGCTGTATTAAACCAAAGTTCATGTTCAATACAGCTGATGAAGTGGGTAAGGAGGGGAAAAACTTCGCTAAGTTTTAACTCCTCTGTCTGAACAGGTTTTTATTAAAGGGACAGGGGAAGAAAAGCAAAGATGAAGTGTGCTCATGTTAATGTAAGAGGATAGAATGAATTAGGGGAATCGCCTTCAGGTAGAAGTGTCTTGGAGGGGTCATTCTGGCTCAATTCTGTGTGCTTCCTGAGTATGCTGTACATCTTGGAAAACCGTAAAAGAAAACAAAAAAAGAAGGTGAGAGGGCTCAAGCATTTAAAGTGGTGTTAATGAAAAAAATTGCAAGTTATTTGGGCTGTCAACTTTAGTAATTTAGAGGACAAACGTCATGGATATTTCAAGTAACTGACTAGTCTTGTCTTAGACAATGGTTAATAAGTCAACTTTTATGTGAACATTTTGACTGCTAGCAGAGTATTTAATTTGAACAGCAATGGCAGACTTTATTTCTAACTGATCTATTTAGAAACTACTCATTGTAGACAGAATACCATACCAGTGTTCTAGGTTATGAAGATGCAAAAAGCCTTGCAAGTGTAAAGCAATGACAACATCTTTGGGAATCACAAGCTTACATTATAAAATCAGTTGTAATTTTATTTCTTCAGCAGACTGCTATATAAAAGAGAAGAGGTTCCAAACTGGGTCTGAAAACTGTATATCCAACCTTCTTTGCAGTTTGCAAAAGAGACAGTATCAGGAATGACAGAAAAATAGCTTTCCTAAATTTTTCATGATCCCTGTACTTATCCAAAACATCTGAGACTATCCTTTCTTGCTTTGCTTATCACACTAGTAGCTCACCACCAGGCTGGAGATGACATAGAGGAGTTCTGTCCTGCTGACACTTCTGTTCACTGTACTTATGTCTTTTAAATGCCAGCTGAATGTCACTGCTGCTCACCAGCCAAGCCAGCAGAATAAGGGAAAACATCTGTCCCCAAGGTGCAGCAGGAAGGGCAGACAGCTCCTCAGTGAGCTGCAAGGCTCTAAAGCACAACATGATTGACACTTTGTCACTGGTCATGCTGTGTGTGTCTTTAGTACCACCAGTTACAGGATGTGCTGAGTTTACTGCTGATAGACAAAGGTGCAGTTCAGTGAGATTGATCAGACCTTTTGTGGCTTTTTGCACACTTGTGTCTTATGGTTTTGCAGGACTTTTCCTTTTTTTTTTCCTCCACCCTGACCCCCATCCGTTGGACTCTTTAAAGGCTTCAAGCTTCTGTGTAGATACTATTTCCTACATAGTCAGAGACTTCATTGCATGCTAGGGATGGGCGACGTTTGTTCTGTTGTTCTTCCAAGCTGAAGTTATTTTACTGCCCTGATTCAGTTCAGCATGTCACTGAGCTAGGTTATGTTCAGGTTACACAGCCTTCTTTGTTCCAAAGTGCTTTTTCTCAATTTATTGCATGGCAAATATCTGCCTGAGTTGCTTTGGGGCCTACAGTAATGTTTGGGAAGTGATACTTCCCATGGATTGCTTACACTGCTTTACACAGAGAGACATACTGGAAAAGACTTGAGACTCTCGTGGGTCCAAAAGAAAATGACTCTGAACACCAGGATGTAGTGCCAGTGCAAGGGACGACACCCAGGTCCCAGCATTGCTCCAGTGCTCAAAGTCTTTGCCAAAAGTAGGACAGTACTAGTAGGAGAGATGACCAACCTATAATCTTCATCCTGTTCTGTTGGAGGGAAGTGGGGTGGAGGAAAGAGATATGGAAAAATATTGGTGGTGTGCTACAGGCAGAGTTTGAGACAGAGTTAAGTGCTGTGGCCTCATCTGTCAGGAGCCAATGATCATTGAAACAAGGTCTTTTATGAGGAAGGTGTATGGTTTCCAGTGGGTCTGAAGAAGATAAGAAGTATTGCTTTCAGTCAGTGAAACTGAATTTATTTTGGAGGATGGAAACATGTGGGAAGCATTTAATGCTTTTTCGACCTCCTTAGCTTGTGGTATTTTAATAAAATTGAGTAAAATTAAATTCAGTTATTTAGTGAAACATAGCTAATCTGTTTAAAAATGAAAACCTATTTTCAGTTTGGTATGATAAACTAACACTGTACAGGCAATGAGAAAGGAACATGAACATTATCCACTCCTAGCTTAAATACTTTTGTTCCCACCTATCTTCTGAGAAAAGGCAGAAAAGCGTGACACACAATCTGCTTATATTTTGGATGGATAAAAAAAATTCTTACAAAGTGATTGTTAGGCTCTGTTTGACAGAGACAGTTGTTAATTATGGTACCTGATTAAAAAGAAAACCCATAAGTACAGTTACTGAGTCCCTACATATGCTTCTGCATATAATATCTGTTGTCACTGCTAGCACAATCACTGAAACAGTAGTTGTGGACTTACAGGGTAACACTTTTGTGTCCTTCTGAGGTAGAAGTTGATTCCTACAGTCATCTTTCCTCAAACTAAACAAGCATCAAAGTAATTTTCCGTGTTTGTTATGGTTAGAATTTCATATCCTTCTACTTTTCCAGGAATTATGAGGAAAACACTAGGAAAAAATGTGCTACATTTCCTTTAGACCTTGACATTGGGGGGGTTGGGGGTGGTTTTTTTTGTTTATTTTACTCTGAACTTCTGATACTCAGGCAATTATTTCAATATATGGGATGTACCAAAATCTAAATATGAATTAAATTTTATACCAGTTGCAAGAGAAAATAGCTTAAATGATGCTGCAAAAAATATGCTACTGTAGTCATACTGAAAGCAAAGACTGGGGAAAACGTCTTCAGTAGAATATTTTAGCTCTTCACTGTGGTTAGTTTCTTCTGGACGTTAGAACTGCATTAGGTGCTTTAAACAGTTCTCTAAAGCTTCTAAAAATTATTTCTAAGAACTAAGTTGTGCATTCATAATGGATGATGCTGTGTTTAATAATCTTGCTAAACCAAAATCTGGTTCTTGCATTTCTGCAACCTTCATTGTCCTGTTGGTTTTGGTGTCAGCTGAAGGTATTGATGTTGATCTATGTTAATGATGTTGATGGCAGTTATTTATTGTTAGACTCTTGTAGGCTTATTTCTTTGTAAACGATGTTGGCCACTTTGGGAAAAGCAGAAATGCTGAATTTTACTGTTTCTGTTGAAAAGATGAAGGGAAAACATTTTCAGTATAGCAGTAATGTAAATTCTAATATGTTCAAAAGGTCTGTGAGCTTCTGAAGTCTTTGAGAAAGTCTTTGAGAAAGTCTTTGCTTGAAGGCAAGGTGGGAATCATGTGTTTTGAGAAGAATTAATTTCAAAGTTAATTTTTAAGTTTGTCTTTACATCCTGAAAGCCCATGGCTGAATACATTTTTTATGTTATAGGGATGTTATAATTAAGCATATCATATAAATTATTCAGTATAATCCTGGATTTAAGAAGCCTCCAATTATTACAATAAGAGATTAATACTTCAGATCCCATAAAAGAAGTTAGGAGCAAAGTAGTTTCCAAGTTACTACCTAATGGTCTGGTGACAAATGGTCTCCCACTTCAGTATGCTGAGTGAAATTTTACTACATTATAATATCTTGTGTGCTAAGAAAGAAGTTAAGTAAGTAACTGCTAAAATGTTGTTAAATCCTTTAATAAAGAAACAAACATTTGGAGGTCTAGATTACTACTTGCCAGGTTCTTCCTGTCAGTACTGACTGGATGCCAAAGTATGCCAGAGGTGTGTAGTGAAAAATCAAACAAACTTGAACTTTCCAATTTGTGTTTCAGTCACAGCGGAACTTGGAGGCAATTTCACTGAAAATTATCGGCGTGCATATGTGTAATACTATGGTGAAGAATATTGTCAATAGTACAAAGTACAGCATCAAAGCAAGTAATTTGACTTCCTAATTACCTGCTAAGTGTCTTCTTAAAAATGCCTCATAACGGCAATCTAACAATGACTTTGTATGTGAAAACTCTTTAGAAATGCTTCAGAAAAATCTTCAAAGTTTTTTGTACCCTTTATGTAGTAGTCCTTCCTTTTTAACAGCTTTTTTTACTCTTTCCTTTTAGTTTTTCTTCCTTTAACAATGCAGTGTTTTTATGGTTGCCAGCACTTTTAGTCTTCTTATCTTCATTTTCTCCACCCACCCCGCCCGTGTTGTTTGTCTTCACTCATCTGTTTTTAAAATTGTGTGTTTACCTGTGTACATGGCTAGCACTGAGCTTTCTGGAGAGCATTAACTTATTTCTTCAGAGAACTTGGGTAATATTTTAGGCTTGTTATCGATCTTATCCACTTAAACTTGTTGCTCTGAATAGTTCTAATGAAATGCTTCAAAGACGTCTTTTTAGGAGGCTTTTGTTTTATAAATCTGTCCATTTTGGGTCTGTATTCCATTTAAATAAAATAATGGATCTGTTATCAAACACCGTGTTATTGACTCTTCTGAATCACTGGCAGATGAAAAAATAGATTATTTTTTTTAATTGTATTGTGAATCACTTTCATGGTGTGAAATTTGATTTAAAGTGAAGTATTACGCTGCAGATCTCTTAACATATTTTATTTCTAGTTGCCACATGCATTTTTTTCACAAAGACAAGTATTCGACAGAATGGATCAAAATGAAGTCATGTCTTCTGTAAATTACATTCTGTGGACATAATAAAACTTTCTCTTCAATGAGTGAGTTATGGAACAGAGATTTGACTAAAATTAACATCAAATCATACATGATGAAACTTTATTGGAATGCTAGTTATATCACGGCTGAATTTTAGTATTCTTAGAATGCTATATTCTTTCATTTGAGTGTGAACTCATTTATCTTCAGTACTCTGCTATACACAAGATTACATTTAAATAGAAATGCAAGCAGATTTTATGAAGTGAGATGCTGAAAGCGTTTTCTCTGAATAAGTTGAATATGTGTATATTGTTATATAATCTAGTATGAATATAATTGAAAATATCTGTGACACAATAAGTTCTTTGGACAGTGAGGAACTGTTTGTGGAAGTAGGTACCTATATTGACCAAAGATTTGTATTTTGTGAAAGCTTGGGATGGGGTAGGGAAAACCTGTACATATAATACAGAGTGCTAAATGATGGTCATTGATTGAAACTGTTGAAGTGTAAATATTTAGTTCATTGTAATGAACACATTATTAAGTAATTGCCTAGGAACTAAAGAGAAATCTTAGCCTTTATTCTAAAACCCAGTAAGTTTCATTTTCAAGTATTTTTTTCTTTTTAGCAGGTACATCACAAGACGGTTAACATGACAGAGTTACATTTTAAGTGTAATACAAGGTGCAAAACAACGAATGATTACATGCATTAGAACAGTAATCCACTTGAGGCCTTTTTCTCATTCGTTAGTATTACTGCGATTAGCTAATACACAAAGAATAAATCATAATGAAAATGAAAATACTTAAGAGATTCAGTTAAGCAGTATAAGAGTTATGTAATAATTGTATTAATATTTAAATATCTGATCAATCTATGACATTCGTGCTGGCTAAACTGTGTATTCTTACACCCTCAACCAGTCTGATTTAACAAATGAGCCATAATCAGTAGTTCAGTTTTTCCCAGAAATCCACCCTGGATCATCACCAGTAATAACAGTTTCAGGAAGACCAGAGGCAAAAGAAGTGAATATAACTTGATTGTTAAATTGTAGAGCCTCTGACAAGAAAGTACATAGCCAGTGTCAGTGTGCTCAGAGTGCAACGGAAAAATCACAATTTAGTGAAGACGATCATTTAGCAAGAATATCTTTGGTGTTAGGATAAAATACTGAAAAAACTGTGATAGGAGACTGGATATGCTTCTTGTCTGTTCTGCTGCTTTAGAGGTGATACATCTTAGTGGTAGATGTGTGATCAGCATACACTGAGCACAGTAATATGGAAATAGACCACACAGATTCCATTGGATTGTCCTTTGCTTGATACATACATCCGCTTTAGGCTAACTGCAGTGCAGGGGTCATTTTCCAGGAAATAAGGATAACAACTGAAACCTCATTATTAAAGCAAGATGATTATTAGGTAGGTCTGGCAAGCTTATCAAGCGGAGTGAGTGTGGGTTCTAAGATGGCAACAGTGGAAAGACTTAGGAGAGCTTCACCATTTCATTAGCTCAGCCTGAAGTGTGTTGTAATAATGCAGTCGATATTGCACAAGCTGTCAATTCAAATACAAGTCACTACAAAAATTCACTTACTTTGTCGCTAGAAGCTCATTACTGATAAAATATGTTGGAAGAAGACAGAATATTTAATAAAAAAGATCAGCCATTGATTGCACAGAACTACAGGAAAGCTTTACCTGATTTTAGCAGGATGATGTTCAGTTGTGGCAAAGAGTTACAGCGTATTCATGAATAGAAATTATTCCATTGAATGGGGCTGCTCTGTTTCAAGGAAAGGACCAGGAAGGTTAAGGCACTTAACTTACATTTCTTGGCAGGGTGCCACTGCTTAGCAGTTTAAGTTTGCCTTGTTAAAAAGCTCTGGAGCAATTTTAGAACTAGTGGTAATTTGGTGAATGCATTATACCTTATTCTCTCATCCAAGTAGAAATTCTCACTATAAGAAGCTGCTAGGGTGGCATGGCTGCATGGTGGTGGTTTTGAGCTGGAGAACTCTGGGTGGTTTCAGGCTTACGGACAAGTCCTAACATCCAGAATGGACTTTGCTACTTCTTATAGCTTCTGTTGGGTGAATAGGTATGTAAAGGCTTCCAGGTCTGATGTATTTGTAGGCAGCACCGTGAATGTTATGTCCAAACGCTACACAGTATCTTGTGTGCTCTTGTGTCTGTTGTACTTTGGAAATAACAAAAATCTTTTTAACAATAATTCCTGACAAAATGTGGCATCTGATGCAGCCTGGTTTTGTAAAAGTGGTTGTGATAGTTTGGCCATAAAATTCAAGCAGCAGTCTGGAGTCTCTCGTGACAACTTCAAACAGATATCATATGAATAATTTCATATTTTCTGGGAGTCTGTGTAGTTAAAACTGTTTGCCTTCTGAAAAATCCAGGTGGTCTTCAAGGCAACTTTGATCAGCTGAAATAGCAAGTCAGTTCTGATTCCTTCTTTAGACACATGCAGTAACACATGTCTAAAAAGTTTTGGAGACTGCAAGGGTTTCTCTGCCAAGATCTGACCTATTTGTTGACCTGTTGATCGGATCTCAGATCCGATCTATTCTGATCTGTTGAAATGTGCTTAAAAATGCTGCATATGTACAGAGAAACAGTCTTTTTTTCTTGCATATATTGAATGGGATAATCATGCAATGGAGTTGGAAACTGTGAAAATAAACACCCAAAATATCTTTATTAAATAAAAGAAGGGGGGTGGTGTAGAGTAGAAGCTATGTTGTTACTGCAGTGTAGTTAATAGAATCAATATTGCACTTCTTTATAATTTGTTTTATGGAAAATTCTGGTTTAGTAATTTCACTGGTAGGACTCTGTGAACAACAACTTCCAGTGTGAACTTGTCCACAAATCAATTTCTTTTCTTTAGTCTTGCTCAGTTATGTTGTAATTGATTAAAAATGGAAGTCATCAGACCAGGGCATTAAAAATGAAGCTGAAACCTCAGGGTGAAGTGAATATATACAAAATTTATCCGTCTCTTCCCCCTTCCCTCCTCCCCCTCCCCCCACCGCAACTTTGAATGTAGTTTTACTAGTCTGATATTACAACTTGATACACTGATAGGTGTTTTCTTCATATAGTGGGAAGTTACTTGGGTCCATTTCACATCTTTTATTTGCTTATATTGTTTTGCTGTATTTAAGTCACTTTGTACTTAGCTGTTAGTCACATGCTTTGGAATAAAGGTACCTGTAATATACAAGTGGCAATATAACTTCCAAACTGTTATTTTAGTAACATTCAGTAATACTTTAGTATGTATATGTAAAATCAGTGGGATTACTTTTCTTTTGAAAGCTAAAATGTTCTAGACCATATTAATATTTTGTAAAGAGATTATTGAATTCTTCAAAACAGAAAATATTTTTTAAAATAACTTATACAAGATATTTGAAAGCAGGGAACAAATGGGAAAGTATATTTGGTAACACTATCTTGTAAGGAAAATATGTATTTAAAGCAGTAATTCTTTGGTGTTACAATCTTGTTATCTGATGGATAATATATATGAAAACATGAAGAAGTGTCTTACAAGATTAGATTATCTTGCTCTCATAGTGCTACAGAAGTTTTTTAAACATTTAAAGGTATTCTTTTCTTACTTTTGATATATAGTTAGAAATCTTCAGCTATGTAACTGAGAGCCTGATCTAGCTTACATTTATTCCCCTAACTATTCCTTGTTCAAATATTACCAATATATAAAATCTCATGTTCTAAACTTTGTTTAAATTTGGTTGTAAGTAGAACTGCCGTCATTTTTGTACAAGAATATATTGTGAAACTATGTTTTTTTCTTATGTAATCACTTAGCGTGGATTTCTTGTTTAAATAGCTCCTGTTCTTACTTGCATTTTTTAAATATTCAAAGAGAGAATAGCTGTTGAAAATAACAATTACCCACTCATCTTAAAATTTAACAAAGAGAACACTTTATTTGATATGTAATACAGTTTGCAAATAATTTAGGTTATTTAACTCTTTCAGTTGCCTAGAGAGTAGGAAAAACTACACTAGCCATGTAAAAGGACACAGGAATAAGGCAAAGCATATATGATGCTCTCTCCCTAGTATTCTTCCAGTCTCCAGCTACTCGCTGCTTAGGGTGGTCTTGACATTTCTATGTTTTCAATAACCTCGGCTGCATATTTTCATTTTCCATAAACATGTTTACATAAGGTTTGAGAGAGTTGCCTTTTGTCATGGACAAGACAAGTTGCTTCTCAGTTTAATTATGCGTTGCATGAAGTTTTTGGTGTTTCTGGTACGGTTTCCTAGTGGTTTGTTTTGGTGCCTTACCTATACTGGAAAAGAGTAAATTATTATTAAGATTTCTCATGCTTGGTCAGTCTGTGCGCTGTTTGTGATTTTACAGACATTATGATAAGTGATTGATTCTTCCTCTGTTTCAATATATTACTCTGTTTAACGAAGCGAGAACAGTACTTTTTTTTTTTTTGGTTCCAACAGGCAAACAGTGATAGACAAAGGTAGACACCTTTGCAGATGATGGGTGGGAATCCCTTCAGGCTGCTGATGTACATGTGTAAAACTACTGGGGGGGGGGGAAGTACGTAACCCACTTTGTGACACCTTTT
>Ga0065711_1032419_pt1 | contig 27388 bp, 15 predicted proteins | sample Hoacrofraction12_FD_59098 | JGI IMG/M metagenome (GOLD analysis project Ga0065711, IMG submission 59098) | Hoatzin crop microbial communities from Cojedes, Venezuela - Epithelial fraction 12 v2 (version 2) | ecosystem: Host-associated > Birds > Digestive system > Esophagus > Crop | place...
GGGGGGGGGGGAGGCCCTGCTGGAGCCCCGCGTCGAGAACTTGCTGCCTGCCTTCTGCCGGCGCCGGTGGAGGGTACTGAGAGACCTGGCGATCGTAACGAGATGTGACAAAAAATAATAGCGGCAGCCCTTGAATTTGAAGTGACAAAAAATAATAGCGGCAGTCCTTGAATTTTAAGTGGGTTAACCGAGGCAAGGCAATTTGCGTTCTGGGGGGATTTCCCAAATGTCACCTGTGACCCCATCATACACCGTACCTGGGCTAGGGCTCGAATCTATTTGAATCGAGTTGCGCGTAGATGATGGCTTCCAGGTAGCTCGACGTTCAGTTCTGGTCCTTTCCCTATGGGAGGTGTCAAAATGTCAAGCTGTCAAGTATGCTGCTGAATTATTTAATTCATAGTTAAGAACCCGATTGCTGTTCTGAAAATGGATGCAGCCGTGGGGTTGACTGCATTTATTTGGATAATGGGGCATGAATTTAGTGAAATGTTGGGCAGTTTTTCCTCTTGCTCGTCCGTCATTGCACCCTCGCGTAGGCCTCACGTGCTTCTGCTCCTCGCGTACTGTTGCTTGTCATTAGGAAAAAGATGAAAATTAGCCTGTGCCCGCAGGACTTTCCATGACTTTGGAAACCTTGCAAACTTCCTACCCCGTTTTCGTTGCCCTTCTGTGTTCTTACACTATGGATAATACTTTAGGCTGTCCTTCCTAAGAGCGGGTAGAGTTAAAGTCACTCTTGTAGGTTTTTCTGGTCTGTTACCAAATGTTTACAAAGAGAAACCATCTTCAAGTAGTAAATCTGTGAGAACATGTCTCCTTTCTAGAAGATTATAAAACACTAATAAAAACATTGCATATGGGATCAGAGCAATGGAGGTGAATTTTAATGGTGCAGCAAATTTTAATTTACTTAGCATTGTGCAGGTAAACGTTTAAATTTTAAGATTATGTATGAAGTATGGGTTTTGGCAAGTACTGGTTCCAGGAAAAGTGAATGAAAAATGGCTTTGCTTTTTGAGAAAACCAGAATTGCTGTAAGTATTCTACAGTAGTCAATTTTATTCCAGAATAACATCCACAGAGTGAGAAGTTAGTGGTACAGCAGTAGCTGAATAATTACACCAGTCAGCTTCCACATGGAGACATCATCTGCTGCTAATAGTCAATTCTTGTATTAAAATTTCTAACTTATAAAAAGGCTGCTAAAACTGAAAGTTTTATAAGGAAATAAACATTGAAAGTTAAAATAAGAAATTTTCACAGTTACGGGGCTAAGTAAATAAATAGTATTGCAGGAAGGGCATGATTGCACCTGTACCTGTTTTTCTGTATGCCTTTGTTGTCTAAACTGGCTGGTCCTTCTTGTTTGCTTTTCTTTTCCTCTCTGATTTATTTCATCTCTGTGTAAACTGTAGTCAGTTACTAAGTTCCTGGCCTTACGTCCATTATGAGTATCATGAACAAAAAAATGTAGGCTCTGTCCCCTTCTGTAGAGGGCTGGTGGCCTAAGGTGTTGTGGTATCCTCAGTCATTGGTTTGAGGGTCATGGGGAAAAGGAAAACGTAGTGTGTGTTGGGATGGTGTTAAATACTGTGCTAAAATAAAAAGAGGTTGAACTCTGGACTACTCTGGTCAGATTTCTGTACCCTTTGTCTGATGTAATAACATGTTGTGGTGTGAACATGGCCTTTCACAAGAAGAATGGCATGCTAGTGTGGGTTAAACCAGAACGCTTATTGTGGTATTGATAGCAATGAACGCCTTGAAATGGATTGAGATGTTTTGTTTTGTGGCTTGTCTTGCTGGTATAAGCTCTTGGGTCATACTGGAAAACTCTTTGACTGTGAAACAGCCCCAGTAAAAATGTCTCAGTGTTAGCCATGAAAGGATGAAGAACCATTCTGTTCCTGATGACAAGAATAATCATGGTACGGTCACATACACACATGTGCATAAGCATACACACGTCAGCTTTAATGTGATCGTCATAAAAATGAGTGGTACTTGCACCTCTATGTAGAATTTGGACCATCTTTGAGGGATATGAATAGGTCGTGTGGTGATTTGTCCAGTATTGGGTGGGGAGCCTGTCAGTTAGCTGGGGTTGCGCTCCGAAATGACCCAACTTGTTCTTTAATCTGACTCTATGCAACATGACCTGCACCTCGCATGTTGTTTTGAAAACACTTGCAATAGAATCAGATGTGAGGACGAAATGCAACTTTTTCTTAATTTTCTTTTAACGTAGCATCTTTAAATATTGCTGTTGTTTCAGAGCAAATAAAAAATATCGTGGTCTAATTAGCTGTTTCAGTACGCTGTTTGCTGCCTGCTTGTAGTCAAGGATGTTAATTTCTGCAGTATGGTCAATGCTGTGAAAATGTAACGGAGAACATCTGTGGCAGGTTCCTGTTCTGTTATGCAAACTCACTTTGTTTAAAGTTAGAGAGACTAGTTGGTTATATTTACTACAGAAAAACAAACCCTCTGAATATTTTGCTTGGAATGCTGCTTCTTCAGTGGAAGTTAGAAGGTGCCATATTCCGGGGTTGTCCTGTCATAGTGCATTTAGTTACACAGTCACGATAGTTTTTTTGGGGGGACTCTTACCTTACTAGTTGTTTTGTCAGCCAGTTATCCAATAAGTGTATTTTCTGATCCTAGGGGTTAAATGCACGTTCTTACACGTACGAACCTAGAGCTGTTAAATTCTACTTATGCTGTTTTGTCTGAACCTACACTCAGTTCTCTTTGTGAAATCCTTCTGTTTGTTTGAGTTTGCATTTCTGAAGTGTCATGAGTATTCAAAGAGAAATGTTGTTCTTCGTCCACTGATAGGGAAATGGGGCGCAGAAGTAAATGGCCGAGTTGTTGGAACGGTCTCTTCTTCTTGGATTCTCAGGTTAGGATGTCTGTCCTGATTTTTTATTCCCCGTAATAAGCACCTGCTGTGCTCTGAATGGTGTATTTGTTGCTTCTCCAAATTTGTCTTCATGCTTTGTGGTGTGAAACTGAGGAACTTGCAACAGTAACTGGTTCTCTAAAATTTTGTTGGAGCAACTTGTATGTGATCAAACACTGATTAACTAAAGGAGCCGAGGGTCCTGAAGATGACAGCTATTTGCTGTGGCTCTGAAAGATCCCGCTGTCGCTGTTTGGTCTGTGTAATGAGGTGTCGCTGTTGTGTGAAGAGTAGCAGGTGAGTTTGTGTTTATAATGCAGCAGTATGAAGCACACTGAAGTTCTGTTCAGCTCCACTTCATGTGCTTTTCCATGCTTTGATACTTCAGCTGTGCATCAGTCCATGTCAATTCAACATACCAGCATCAATGTAACATAGTGTGTTTTTTTTCTGCGAAGGTTGTCTTCGTTTTGAAGCGACTTGGCAGGTAAGAAGCTGCAGTGATGTTGTGGGGACTTGCACCTTGCCAACAGCTTGTTTCGTCACTGAGGTTGGAAGCTCTTGGTCTGTAGCAGAGGCATTCTTCAGTTTATCCATGAACACAGCTAATGGGGACACGCTCTGTTAGCAGTGGGACGTAGAAACGGGGGTGGTTCCATGTTTTATTTCACGCTCTGGAGGTGGTTATAGATTGGAAGTGAAAAGGGACTCCGTACCAGATCCAGATGTCTTGGCTGCTGCCCTCTCCCTGTTCTGTCCCACTTCTCTCTCCAGACTTTTTCTTCAACTCCCTCTGCTTCTCATGCTGACTGCTTCCTCCGTTCTCCCTGTGCTATGTGAGGAATAAGAGCAGAAGTCAGAGCTCTGGAAAGGTAGTTTTTCTTTCTGCTTTTCCCTTTAGATCGATCCTAGACCATTCAGTAACTGCTGGAAAACAGGCTAGGTAACAGCAGAAGACAATGTTCTTTGCATCTGTGTCATAAGGTACCTCTGACTTTGACAAACTCCTACCTCACATGCCAGCAAAGTCCTCAGGTGAGCTTCTACCTTTGGTACCCTTTGCAGGGACAGGTAAAGCGATGGCTATGCATACATGTGCTTAGCATTCAACGGAGCAAACAGAATAGAGATCTCGGAACATCTTAAAAGATGTCTTCTAATACAAGGGAAAAGAGTGTTTTGTCACTTATCAATTTTAGCAAATGTACCATTTGTACTAAATTTGTAACTATTGAGAATTTCAAATCTTGATGTGTTAAAAGCAGTGTATAAGACTGCTTAGTTGGCCTGCTCCAAGTATCTGATGACCAGGCGGACTCAAAGGATCTGCATCTTTCATAGAAAAACTTAAGCAGAAAAGATCACAAATTTTTATCTGCGTATGATACACTTAGAATACAGTGTAGCAGTGTTGAATGGCACTGAAGAAAAAGCATAGGCTGCTATGCAATGTTGCAATACATTATGTTTACAGGCCTATTAAATAAGTGCAACAAGTACTTGTCTACATTTTATATTGAAGATACACTTTAAAATAGTTTAGAACTAATTATATAATTTTAGCTATGACTGTTTTTTAGCATTATGGAGATTAAAAGCTCATTGACTAAGGATTTATAGATCTAAAATGTTTCTGATTGTTTTATGCAAGTCTGTAAAATCTGACCCATTTATCAACAATTGATAACAACGTATATAAATTTTCTCCTTAGACTACACTGAAATACAGTTGGACTTAATGAATGAGCAACCTAACAATTCTTAGGTTTTCACTGAATTGTCAATTAAAACTCATTCTTAATGCTCTTGGGCACATTAAAGCATGATATCTGATGAGGCATAGCCAGTAGTACAATCTACTTTGTAAGTCATCACCTCTGAGTTCAAAGCTAACCAGGTGCAGGTAATCTTTTTATATACAGTACATCAACCTACTATCAAGGGATAATATTATTTTGTATTGTAGAGTATCGGTATTGTTAAGCTTGAAATAGTCCAGTGTGTAAATAGAATGTAGCAGGTATACACTATTTAATATAAGACTTTTTTTTCTTCTGTCTTGCTTGAAAAACTTCTTTCTCTGCCACTTCTCCCAAGTAGTAGCTGTGTATAGGCCCGGCATGTTCCAAGGTGTATCCTTGTTGTTTCAGAGAAATTGTATGAAGCTGGATTTTTCTTGACGTGATTGTAATATTGTCTTTTCTGTAGAGTGTAAGTAAACCAGATCCAGAGATTTCTCTTGGAAATTAGCACTTTGTAGAATCATAACGGCCACCATTTATTTTCTGTTCTTTAACTGCACTGAGCTAGCACAGTAATTTATCCCATGGTCCAGTAGCCAGAAGGGTGTTTTCAGGTGCTGGACTTATGTTTCAGGCCAAGATCCTTTTAATGCTAGTTTATTTACTTAACTGGTTTGAACGTGATTTTGCAATTTTTTTTTTATCCTGGATCATTTTACTAATGCAATTTAGAGATGCTGCGCAGTGGCACAGTGAACCTGTTAGAAGGGAGTAGGCCTGGGAATGAGCAGCTGGCTGCATGCAGAAGGAAGGTGCTCTTATGCCAATTTTATTGTCAGCAAAATTGGCAGTGTGGGACTTTACAGTTTGGACTGTAGTTCAACAGATATTTCAGGCTGGTGTGTACAGGCCAAAAGAAGCAATTCCAGATACTCGTTCCTGTCCTTACTCTGATTTAGCCTGTGGGATATCGCGTGTGTTTGAGGTAGTTTTTGGCCAGACCTGTCTGCTGATCCCATACCTTGGCACAAAGAGTTAAGCTTATTGGCAGGAATGATTAGGTGGGGAAGGGCAGAACACTTCTTAGCAGCAGCCAGGCATTCATCAGACAGCAGCCTTAGCCAGCCTTTCTTTGATTGTCCCTAACTTGGAGTGCATAGAGAAGTATTATTTAATTCATCAGAATAATAAGAACTACTCAGTGGTCAAATTGTGTCCTTGTGCCATTGAGGGGGAAGCATTGGGTTTGTTTTTTTGTTTTTGTTTTATTTCCTCTTGGTGTCATCAGAAATTACCAGTTTTCTATTATCTCCAAGTTACAGGAGTAATTACAGCTCCTGTCTTCCCATAGTAAAGAGTGGGTGTACTTGGTAACAGTCAAAGTTTCAAATATAAAATCCTGTGTTCTTTAAGAATGTTGGGATCTGTCTGCACAAAAAAATTTCATATGTTCCCATCAACAGCAGCTTTGTTGGGTCTGTTGGGTAGGTTTGCTTTTCCCACCTAGCTTTCTGCATTGTCCTAATGCTGCCCAAGTTAGTAGTAGCAGAGAGTGCTTCCACAGTTGGAGATCAAGTCTCTGATGAGATTTTTACCTCTGCAGTGTTCTGTTCCTCTCAAGGAGAGTTGAGAAGAGATGTCGGTGCTCAGTTTGGAGCAGGAAAACATCCTTTATCTCTGCTGCATGGTTTCTTCCTTATCCTACTTGCACCCTCTTGAAGACATTTTACTTTTTTCTTCTCTGGAAGCTGCATTTAGGTTGTATATGAAGCTCTCCATTATTGCTGGTGTAGTAGAGCAATACTACTGTTAACCCCAGCTGGAGTTATTACTGGGATGTAAGAGGTTGGTGTATCTGAGGCGTTGTACCATTTATAGCTTTGGTACCTACCTCTTATTCATGGACCTGCCATCATCATCTTGGAGGTTTGATGTTCTGTAGCACCAGTTAGTTGAAAGAACAACGAAAAAGATTGTTGCGGTTTTTTCAGAGTTATATCCTCCTGGGGGAGGAGAAATTATACACTTATTTTCAGTCATTCATTTTTCTTTGTCAGAGGTGGCTATTTTCAGGAATCAGTTGTTATTGAAAGTAGTTGTCTAAATTTAACATGTAAGTAGATGATAATTTTTTTTTTCATATTTTTTTTCAGAAGTACTTTGTGCTGATTTTGCTTTGCAGGTCTGATCAGTTCTATTTAGATACAGATTTCGGAACCTAATCTTCAAGGTTTTAAAAACTGCCTCTGTATGTAGCCTTGCATGAGTTGATCAGCTTCATCTCACTTGCAGAACTGGCATCAGCTTTGAAAGGTGAGAGAAATAGTATTACTAGGGGTTGGACTTCAGCCATCACATTCTTTGAATCTGCCTTTTTATTTTATGGTGGCAGTAAAATGGTTAAGCAAATATTGAGACAAGAATTTAGTTACTAGCTGAATTCTCATGTTTGGTGTTCAGGGGAAACTGAACAATTTCAAATGCACTGTACTCACTGCTCCCATGGCTGATCTGTAGTTTTCAAAATGCAGCTGACTACTTCACTGTCTGGAAAAGGAACTGTCTGTCTAATTTTAAATCACAATGCTGTTTTTTAAATCTGAGCCTCTAGAAGCTGCTATTACTTCTTCACTCTGCTATAGGTAGAAGATGTCATATTCAAAAAAACTACAGGGAAGACAAACTTGGAAGGAAAAATAAAGAGCCAAACCAGCTGTGAGACTTTTAAAATGTCCCATCAAATATCAATGCATTTTAAATTAATTTGATCAATCTTTGACCTCTTTTCAGTGGGAATAGCAAAACCTCAAACTACAATGAAGGAATTTCCTCTTTTGGAAAAAGCATTTATTGTGTCTGGTTTTGGATATCTAGAAATACCCCAGGCCTAACTTGGTTTCTGTCTCTTCCGTCTTGTCTGGAAGAGCATAAAGCTCACAGAAGTTACCTGGTAAGAGTTAAGGAATTTAATAAAATGCATTTTCTGAACGTACGGATTTTCTTTATAACCAGGCTGTCCGTATTCTTATTTCCTTATATGTTCTTTGAAAATATGATGTATATTAATCAGTCTCTCTGGCTTGAATCTCTAAGCAGGAATGGAGACTTTGATCAGGAAATGTTTTCCCTGATTTTTTTTTTCCCCCCACTAATTGCGTGTTAATACTAGGAGATATTAACGGTCGTCTTTAAATATAAACTTTTAAGTAACATTTGTCTCCTCAGAACTTTATGATCTTGACATTCTCTCCAAAATAATTAGAAAAATATTCTTCTCTTAATAGATGTAAGATGGAGAGATTTTAATTCCAAAAATGACATATTGTGTAATATTTAATTGTAATAGTTCTTAACAGAAAAAATTAAAATAATATATACTTAAAGAATAAGTATTTAAGCAGGGGTTTTTTTTTGTTGTGTTGTGTTTTTTTAAGTGAATAATATATGTACGTATATATACAGTATATAGAAAAAACTGCCACCTCCGATTTTTTGGAAGAGAGCAAGACATATAATTTTTGATAAGTATTTTAAAAATCTAGCCACTAACCAGATGTATTCTGTACTTAAGGTTTTAGCAGAATTACTTGTTTTTTAAAATAGTGGCACACGTTTCCCTCCCCTCCCCCCCATCCAGGACCAGGTTCTTAGTAGAGGAAAGAAATGAAGGGGTGTAGTAGGAAGAATACCTGATTTCTTAAAGCACTTCTCAGGGAGAATTAATTTTATTTGCAAAGTTCATTCACATTGGCTTGGCAGTGAGCACTGTTCTATCCACGGAAAACAAATCAAAGAAGTAGCTATAAACAAAGGTTAACGATAAGATGCTGGAGGAACTAAATGAGGAAACAGTGGTTAGAAGGGCATTGCAGGAGTTGGTGTTAAATCAGTCAATACGTGGTCTTCATTGATCTAAACCGAGAAATAAACAGCATTTTAATTAAATTTATGAACCGGTACAAAATTCAGAGTTGCTCTGAAGACAAATGATGAGATCTAGCACGTATGGAGAAACAATTCATTGAATTAAATTTAGTCTAATGCAGAGTTCTGTTCGAAGGGAAATGAGGGGGGAAAATTTTAGGAAAATAGTGCAGTAAACCCGGAAAAACTCTTAGGACTTGATATATGTCTTATTTTCTTGCACTGTGGTTTTGTTGAAAGCTTTTATCGTATTTTGGTTGGTGAAAAAAGTTGTTGGAGGAATGACCAAAGCATTACATCATGGAAATTGCAGCTAGAACAGCAAGCCAGGAAAGTATCTACAGGCAAATCCCACTGCAGGCAGCGTATTGAGATATGGCTGAACAAAACAGCTTGCAAAGATGGGAGGAAGCACTACAGAATGCTCCAGTGCTAGGAACGTTTAGGCTTTACGCCCTTCTAACTTCTAAACGTGGTAGCTGGAATTAAATTGGCATCTGCTTTTTTTTTTTTTGTCCCTTTCTTTCACATGGGTATGAAAGGACTAATTGCTGTTCTATCATAGCCAAGGTATTGAGTTTCAGCCGGTAATAAGATCCTTCAGAGAATGAACAATCTATTTCATTTTATAAGCAAGCTTCTGTACTGAGTGTTACTTTTCACATACGTGTATTCTTATTCTTTGTGCTTTTTAATGTATTCCTTTATAATAGTACAATCTGTTTATTTAAGTACAAACAAAATATTTATCCAGAAGCTGCTAACTGTGAGTTCAAACACGTACCTCTGGATTTCTCAGACAGACATCAGTAACTTCACTGCTTTGTCCTCCTGCTTACATTCAATTTCAACAAAAATTGAACTTTTTTGTTTCTTTTGTGGTGCATCTCTACCGGGCAACCCAGTGTTAAGAACAATATAAAAAAAAAAATTGCTTGTATGTTCTATTAAATGTTTCCTTAAAACAGTTATCTGGTTTTCTGTTTTCAGCTCAACAGTTCTGTAATGGTGTTGATGTTGCAGGTACTGCAGTATTGTCCTGGTTTGTGGAAACACCAGTTCTTACGTATACTTCACAGCTGGTGAAATGCAAGAATTGTGTATACAAACAAGCTCAATTTTAATATTCCTTTGATTTTTTTTTAATGTTCTGTATCATCTATTAATATTCCTTTTTTTTTTTCCAATCCTTTCAAAATAATTTCCTAGGTTGCCCTTAAAAAGGGATGGGGAAAAAGCAAATTTAAAAAAAATCAGGTTGCTGATAGATGGGGAATCTTCCATGGAGCCTACTAAGTTAATCCTGAGGTATAAAAGTTGTGCAGCTCTGACAGATCTTACAGAGCTTAGCTACAGCTTAATTTACAATGTTATTGACAATATGTAGTGCTAATTGAGGTACCATACAATGTGTGGTCATCTGATCCTAAAACTTGCTATGAGTTTAAATGTCAAAAGCATACGTAGAGTTAGCCAGTCAGTCTTCTTTCCTTCTGTGTACCTCTGTGATTGTAAAAAAAAAAAAAAAAAGCACCCCAAAAAAACCCAAAACAAAATAAAACAAAAAAATCGCCCACTATTTTCTGTGTCCTTATTTGGTTTTTTGTTTTATCTGTGTTGTCTCTTGTAGGCATCCATACAGTATCAGGCACAGCAGGCCGATAAGGACTACTTTGAGTATAATACAGGCATATGACAGAGCACAGCTGAAGTTACTGAGGTTGGAGTATTGCCCTTGTCAAGTGATTCAGTGCTTGCATTGGTCTTTGATTTTGCTGCACAGAACTTGCAGTGTGGACAGTCCCGCTTCTGACTGGTTTACAATGTAAGGCACAGTATCCAGGGGGCATTTTAATGTGACTGGGGTGTCATGTGAAATATGGTGAGCTGTAGCATTACATCATGTGGAAAAACGTGCCAAGGGGATGGGTTACTTCATACATTTGGTTGCTTTGAAACCAGAATTCTTTCAGTAGTTTGCCACCAGGACGAAAGATAGGGGAAGGGTTCCTGTGGAAGAGTTGGGGACGAGGACTTTAGGGTTTGGTGGTATCTATGTAGAAGTCCTCTAACTGCCAGATACTAGTGCAGACAGTCACTGCTTGTGGCATGCCAAGTTCTGTGGGAACTATTCTTGGCTAAAATCCATTCGTGTACAAATCTCTCTGGTCCCTAGGGAGAGGAGAAAGTACTACAAAAACTAGCATGAAGGTCCACATCAGCTGAGACTCACTGGAATGTCTAAGTAGGACTCACAGAAGGGAAAATAAGTTTCTGTTCCTCCTTTAACAAATATACTGTAGCCATGTCTGACATATGTATTTTTTTGGTGTGTCTGTAGGCTTAAAGAGTCCCAGGCTCCTTGTGTCTGCCCCGTGCCACTTCATTCTTGTCTGTTGTACTGGCTCAATTGTTGGTGCAGCTGTGCGGCAAAATTATTCTGCTGGAGAAGGAAGACTGTATGTTTATAATTTGTATATGTATTTATAATATTTTTTAAATTTTTTTAAGCAGAAGGCTGTTTTTCAGCTGGATTAATTACCTTATTCATGCCATGGCCTCCCACGCAGCTCTGCCAGCATACTGGGGAGCCAAGGCCCAGGGAGGATGAGAGCAGCCTCCGACCGCCTGGACTTGCAGTGATTGCAGGGTGGAGGGAGCAGGTCTGAAACGGAAATGAGAGCGTGTCAGAACCCCTTGCTCCTTATTTACACCTCTGAGATTATTACTGTGCGTGTCCCTCCATGGAGAAAGTTGCACGGCCTTCAGACTTGCTGTTGGATTTTCTAACTTGAGAGGAAATGCTGGGCTAATTAGCTAACTTAACTGAGGTATGTTGTGTAATATATCATAGTAGTATACAGTGGTTGTGGTTGTATTAAGAGTATTTTAATATAACTTTTTTCCCGCCTGTGGTTAGCTTCAGGAGCAGTTTTTCAAATCTGTTGTGAAGCACTAATATTGACATCTAAAATCAGGCTGCCCTGGCTGTCAGAAATGTAGGAGACTTGTCTTTCATTTGTGCTAAGGAGAATGGGGTAAATTACTGTGTGCTAACTGTGCAATATTGCAGGGTGAGAGTTGCTCCTGGGCAATTACTGCAAGGCTATCAGCATGTGGCGATGCCGTCTCGTGATGAGTTAGCCCTGTTTCAAAGCTCTGTGGTTCCTGTAAGGGAAGCAGGGTAAACCAGCCTGATTGTGGAGCGTCAGTCAGCTTCGTTTAGTTTATGGTGAGCTTTTTAGCCTGGCTTCTGAAGGAAATAAATCATGCCATCTTTCGGTCCCTACCCCTGTAAATCTTGAGCCTCTTGGCCACTGTGAGGAAAAGATTATAAAATCTTAGAGGACTTCCACGTAAGTAGGTGCCCAGGACAGGAAGGATGCTATTGAAGTTTGGTCCCAGGGAATGGGTGCAGTGCAAGTTTGTTAGACTTGAGAAAATTTGTGTAGGAGAAACAAATGTTATGAATTCATGGACTATGGAAAAGCTATACCCAGAGCTTGTACCGTGTGGTGAGCTGAAGAGGGAGGTTGTAGGAAACAAGACTTTGTTTCTGACAGTGAACATGGAACTACTTGGTTTTGTTTTCCTAATGGCTTTTAATGCTCCTACTATCACGCCATCATTCTGTAGCAACTCTTCAGTAACCAAACTGAAAGGCTTTTAAGAATGCAAACCTGAAACGCTCCTGCAGGCAGCTGGTGAGGCTGCAGTAGCGCAGGGAACGGCCAGGCTCCATTTTGGATGCCTGACTGTTGCTATTCCGAGTTGCTCTGCGCTGCGCAGTGCTGCTTAACTTCCTGCTGTTTTCTAGCTACCGAGATGATCAGTCCTCGGCTTTTTTTAAGGCAGCTGCTTTTGTGGCATGCTTCCTTTTTATCAGGAGAGCGCACAGTAACAAAGCCACGTTTTATTCTCTCGTGGGGGTGTGTCTTTCTGTAAGTATGTGAGAGCCCAATGTCAGGAGAAGGCAGTGGTCAACTGCTGCAAACCAGCTGGTCTTTTTCTCTGCTCCAGACCATAACTGTATAACATTCTGTGTCAAAATCTGGTTAGGGTTTGGGTTAGGATTAAAATGGAAAGACAAAGGAAAAGATAGCTAGCCTGTTCCTTTGCTGACTGAAAAACAAAACAGCAACCAAATTGCCTTCTCTGCTGCCTGTTAAATGCCTTTTTGAAATACATGTAGTTCTTGCAGTTCTCTAACTGCTGCTGCTTACTGTTTTTCCATGAATCGCTTGTGCCTAGGTGGAAACCCAGTGATTTACAAAACGTGAAGTAATACATCTTGAGTTGTAAACAAAAAACAGAAGCTTGATTCCCCCTCCCCCCAAATCTTCATTTTCCCCACCCCTTTTCCTGTGATTTAACTAGTATTTCTCTAGTACCTCTGGAACACCAGCGTTAGAATGGTCAGGTTGGTACTTTGCTCTTGTGAAGAAACATGTTTGTCCCTAGCTTTCCTGTCGATGTCTTGGTGTTTAACTGATTTTTACTGTTGTGATATAGGAGGTGAGATGAGGGAAAGATACTGTTAAAACTTAGAGCTGAGTGAGCGTGAGGCACAAGAAGAGTAAATGAGGTAAAGAAATCACTCATTTCAGTAATGCTGTGCTTTTTTTGGTTCATTTCATTACTAGTTAAGTTCACGTTTGGGAAGAAACATGTTAAGTTTCTCAGGGATTTCAAAAGCCCTAGTAGAGCAAACCTCAGATTTCCAGTTCATACGGTTGTGCTACCAGCTGCTGATTAGATGGAGCTCCCACTGGAGACGGTGGATGCTTTAGTTAATTGGCTAGCGGGACCACTGAGGGGGAGGCTGTGCGATACAGTATGTGTGTACCTGGTGATGATCAGTCCTTGTGCTCTTGCTTGGAAAATCCAGAATGGCTTTGGTACAGTGCTGCTTGTCAATACTAACATAAATTTGCCAGGCTTCTGTAAGTTGCTGCAATGCAGAAAGAACAGTCTTCACCATAACTTTTGTGTTGCTGTTGCCTGGATGCTTATAAGTCTGTAATAAAAGCACTAACTTAATATTTTCTTTCAGTCTCCAGAGGGTGCTGAAGGCAAGGATGCAGCAAAAGTAACTAAACAAGAGGCAAGTATATATATATATATATATATTTTTTTTTTTTTAATTATTTGGGCATGTAATTATTTAACTGGAGATCTGTAGTCTTGCAGATCAGAAGACTGTGCATTGCTCTGGCAGTGCTAGTGAGGTGTTTTCAGTGGGAATGATGACAGTAAACCACATTTGTAGCTTATTTGGCATAATTTGTTTTCAGTGTACTGAGGATTCGTACAACTTTTATTAGTACACAAAATATATTTTGTTCAGAAACACAGGTTTGATAGACAAGCTCTGGTGGATCTTGTGGCAGGAGCGTAGGGTGTTAATGCCTGGAACTGTTGCTGTGTCTCTGGTGGGTTGGCAGAAGATGGTTAATGCGCACACCTCAGCCAGTCTACTTCAAAACTCTTTTGGCTTAAGTGACTGGTGGAAGGGTGTCTTGAATTAAGATACCAGGCTCTCAACTGGAGCAGCTGACACAGTTGTGTGTTTTCTTTGTCTGAATTTGTTCTAAGGGGATAGTAACTTCTGTCAGAGAAGGCAAGGAGACAGCTGGTGGTACCTTGGCCTCTACAGTAAAGTTTGCTAGTTTTTGTGTCACAGCCCTTAATGTGAACTTAACCAGGTAGAGAATTATGAGGATTAATTTTCTTAGGTTGCCATCTTTTGTGGAGGACAAAGTTAAATCAGGGCCTTGAAAAGAATAGGTGAATATTCAAATGAGTTAACAATTAATTGTTCTTCTTGTAGATCTTTGTGTGTATTTCAACAGGAAGAACAGTCTAATGAAGTTTTTTGCTTTCTGAATTGAGAAGTTAGCTGTTGCTCAGTCTGGCAACAATGGTTACAATAAGCTCCTGAAAGAAACAGGTAGAGTAGAAAGGAGGTCTGAGAGGAATAGTTTGTGATACCTCAGTATCTTCCTATGGAATTTCGTAGAAGACAAATTACTTCCTTTTTCATAAAGTATGAAAAGGCTGACTAAATCATAGTAAAAATATAATTTCCTTTGCTCTACATGAATGTTTTTCTTTGTCCAAGTTTAAGTAGTATTTGTTCAAGAGCCAGAAGAGTGAAAGTTCCTTCCCCTAAAAATGTGAGACCTGATTGTTAGAATAAAGAAGAAAGAGCAAAAAGCTGACAGAAACACACAGGCTCTCTGGAGAGAGCCCGCTGACTCTGAAATATGAGAACTCTTACAGTAGTCTTTCAGTCAAGGTGAGATAATAGTGGCTGTTGATGCTACAGAGGAAAAGAAAAGAACAACCCACATTAAGATAGTCTCAGTAGATACACCTGTGGCTCTTGGTGTGTGAATGAGGAATATAGTTGTAGGACTAGATAAGAAACTGTGGGAGCTCTTGGAGTAGTTAGAACTTATGCAGGAAAGGTGGCTTCCATCTGAACCAAAACAGATCTGTGTGAATGGCAGCAAGGAGGTCTTCTGTAATATTTTAAACTAAGCATCTGAACGGAGACTGGCAAGTTCTTGAGAGCACATAGGGTGAAGTCAGAGCTCCCTGTCAGGGCAGAGGGTGGGGGCTAGCGCCATAAAAGTTTGCATCTGAAAAGGTAAAGAGCAGTGTTGACAATAAAGTGCTGTTTAATTCATGACTGAAAACAGGCAGTCAAGACATAATATAAAAGCTGCAAATCTAAATCTGGGCAACTTGGACTGTTTGGCTTTAAATGAGGCCATTGATATAATGGGCAACTCAGAAACTTGTTGGGACACTGTGACACCAAGGCACAAGTCATACAGGGTTGAGAGCTAAGTTACGTTGGTGGTAAAATGGCTTTCTGTTATGTGTCTAGATTAATTCTGTTTCTCTCGATTGATTGTATCAATAGGTACAGCAGAATCCTTTATGGATTCCCAAGCCACATGTAAATGGGAAGCATATAGTGTAGAAATTGTGCCAGGTATCACGTGACCAGAATAATAAAAGTGTCAATGTGATGTTAAGGGAGGTCAGAGGGGCTCTGAGAACAGAAACAATGTTGATGAAGATTTCGGTTACCCTTCAGAGATTTGGTAAAAGACATGGGATGGCATTACAAAGACAAAAACGTTAAAACTATAAATGCTTGCTTCCTGGAGGAATAAATCAAAGGATCAATAAAAGGATAATCAGCTCTTTATTTGGTCCTCAGTAGTATGTAGGAGCTAGTTAAAAAGACAGTTGTCAGGGAACTGTTCTGTAATTGTGACCATAATATATTCATTCAGGTTCATTCTCCTTGCAGGAATGTAAGTCCAAATAAACTCCACTATGGTAAGATTTGAAATCAAGGAAGGGAATTTTATTAAAAGTGAGAGCCTATTAAAAGGAGCAGTTAAAAAGTTTAATGATTCAGGTGACAGAGCGGTTTTGTGGTACGCTGTGCTAGAGGCTTGCAGAAATGCATGTTATGTTTCGGGAGATCTGTTATTTTTGAAAGGTGTGTTTTGTATTGATGGAAAATAAAGAGGAAAGGAGCAAACCCTCCAGCATGGCAAATGTGAAGCTGAACAACAGTAAGAAGCTCTTGCTATGGAGAACTCTTAGGGAGGTTCTCACAGTGGAGCCTTTTCTCATGGGCGTAGAGTATGGAGGACGTTCTTTGAGTGTGAGCGAGAACTAAACAGTATTTACCAGCAATTGCCAAACTGTTAAGTGCGATATGTAATTTACTGCTGGCATTGGCGTCAGTACCAGACTAACTGAAGGTGATGAAAGGCTCCCAGGACTTTAGATAAGGGATTCTGTAAAATACAGCTTGTGAGTCTGACTTGCAGAAGTAGTTTGAAAAAAAAAAAAAAAGTGTACAGGGTCAAATGTATGATGGGAGGGTGGACACGGACGTTGCAGAGAAAAGTCATACTTCAGGCAGTTGAGTTGTTTCTAGAAGTCAACAGGTATAAGAATGATATGTAAAGAACACTTTTTGATAAGGCTCCCCAAGCAGGTTCATAAAGAAACTAAGCTAGCATGGATTAAATGGAAGATCGTCATAAGATTTGGTAACAGATAAAGATAGGAGAAGAGACTAGAGAAGTAGTAGTTAGGTTTTGTAATGGAGGAGAATTATCAGTGGAGTATTGGAAGGATTTGTATTTGGGCTTGTGCTGCTGAACATATTTGTTAATGATCTAGGAGAAGAGGTACGGGAGAAATGACAAACTTTGCTGAAGTTTACAAAAAATTACCAGGGTAGTCGGACGTGAAGGAGACTGAGAAGGCTGTTATGTCACTTATGACTAGATGATAAAGTATCAATAGGAATTCAATATGGAGAAATGCGAATTAATTACACAGTGTGGCAGGGAAGACAGTGATGATCACCAAATCAGCTGTTAATCAGGGCAGAGATTGTGAAATCACAGTGAATAGTTACTGGCAAATATCAGTTCTTCTAAACAATAGGTAACTAGAATATAGGAAAAAATACTAGACAACAATGTGTGAAACATCAGTGTATCACAAGATAATTTTTTTTGTGCTCCCAGATTTGGGACTACTAAATGACGTTCACCCAACTCTTAAAAAGGCCATGGTAGAATGAAAAGGATTCCAAGTATAGTGGGACAGAGGATATAGAGCAGCTTTAAAAAAAGCGAACCACAACCCAGATTTTCTAGGATTCTTGACTCTATAGAACAAAGGCATGATAAAATCATCAGTAACGCAGAGAAGGGCAGTCAGGGTTACTCATGTAACCGGAAAACAAGAGGAGTATGTGAAAATAAGAGGCAAGAAGTTTGAAGGAAAGACAACAGAGGGGGAAAGTTTTGCTTTTTGTTTTCCACACAGTGCATAATCCTATTACAGAACTCATTGCCACAGGATGTTAGGGAAACTGAAAGTGTAAGCAGGTTCAGAAGGTTATTAGACAAATTTATGGAGAAAATGACCCTTGGGGACTACTAAACACGTGAGGTGGATATAATACCCAGGTTGGAAAGTTTGCAACTGTAGATTGCCAGAAGCTGGCGCAGGAGGAAAGTGCAAAGTGTTCTTCTGTGTCTGCTCTGTTTCACAGTCTCTTTCCGTAGGTGTTTGCTGGTGGGCAAGTGTCAAACAGACTGTTGGGCGAGCTGCTAGTTCCTGACTTACTACAGCTGTTTGGAGGGGGACAGGGGTTTCAAAAGCACATTAAAGTGTGACCTTTGCTGACTTGACTGCAGTTCCCTCCTTATAATCAGATAACAAAAAATACGTACAAACTCTGAATTAGAAATAAAATTACTTACCTGTCAGGCATTTTTAAGGAACCGAGGGTTTACGCTGACTTTTTTATGGCAATACAAGCCTTCCATGAAACCGGTCATGGAATGGGAACTGTTTGGAATATGGGAGAGAATTATAATTTATCTAAAACAACATATTATCCTTTAAAAAGTGGATGCTAACAAAACACTCCAGTGCCCAAATGCTGAGGGATAGAAATCGTCAGTTAAGAAAACAGATTTGTAAAAGAAGATGCTTTGAGCTACGAGTTCTTTGATCACCTGACCAAGTGAAATACTTTATTTAACCTATTGTAAAATAGTGCTAGGCTGCTTAACAAGCAGTTGATGTTCAAAATTGCCAAGAAAAGAGAAGTTTACTTTGTTGTTGTTGTTGTTAATGATGCATAAATATTTGATAGCTGAAAATATGTTTAGAGGGTTTTTTTTACAAGACTTCTATTTTGCTGGATGCAAATCTGAACTATTCACTACTGCTTTCCACTAAGAATACATAAATGGCTCCAATGAATACAAATTACTGCATTCTTCAGATATTAACAACAGCTTTTTCCTGTTGCAAGATGTGTGGAGCCATGTTTTTTCAGCTCAACTTAAATGCTTAACATGTAATTAAGAAGATAGTCTTGATTCACTTTGTAAGCTGTGTTACACTGGATATTTTTTGCAGTTGAGTTGTCCCTGTATTTTGGCTACAAGTGTGATTCCAGTTTTATGACATAGAAGAAACTTTAACTCAGTTTAATAACCATGCTGTGTAACTGGATCGTGGGTTCATCTGTTTTAATGAATACAAAAATATTATGAACAAACTAATGAGCCTTACAACTATTTCTAAGACTTAACTCATCTTCAGTGATAAGTTTGTGACAAAGAACAAAGTGAAATAAAATTTAATCAGGTGTGTTGAAGTGATAAAGATGGAGGAAAGCAGAATATTTTTCTTCTTTCTTTTTGAGAATTGTGTTCAAATAGAAGAAATAATTTCGCCCTCTTGTTCTGCAGCTGTCCTTGTGCACCTGGACTCTCAGATTGAGTGTGTGGGGAACTGAGGCAGTGGAAGGACTTAGTTTCATGTTTTGAAATTTTAGCACTCCGGTATCCTCTAGGGAAGGATGTTGACTTTATTCAGCTGTTAATCAGGTGGTATTTTTACCTAGTATTACAAGTAGCATCTGCTAGATTATAGAAACATCATTCTAAGTATTTATGAGAAAGATTCAGTGTCCTGTGCACAGGTAGTCAATCTTGCTGTATTTGTGAACCTTTCATAGAGCAGCAAGGAACTCAGAAGTACTTATAAAATGGGGGAGCAAGGGGAAGTGTTTAACCATATGGAGATTTAGACATTATAATTCCCGAACAACGTTTCTTAATAGTTTTTATATCACTTTGTCCTTGTAAAATTTTGATCATCCAGAATGATGAAGATGTGAGTTGTATTTGGCAATAGAGACATATTTTGGTAGGGGGATATTTTATACTGTCACCATGAAATGACTGATAAAATGTTGCTTTGGGTACTGTTTACTGTAAGAGTATAAAAATGTCATCTTTTTTTTTCTTTTTCTGCAGCCCACAAGACGATCAGCAAGATTGTCAGCTGTAAGTATGTGTAACACCTTTTGGTATATACTTTTTTAGGCACATACGGTTTCTCAGACCAAACAGGTTTGTCCTATTTTGCTTGTTTCATTTTTTTTATTATTGCTGAGAGATATTTAAGAACTCTGGAGCTAAAGTTGTCTGTGTTTTCTTCGTTTCAGGTTTTGGGTTGTTCTGATAAAAGATGTATTTTCCTCACCCCATTGCAACACTGTCTGTAACGTGCAGTATTGACTTTGTACCGTTTTGCAGGCTGATGTTAGTTGTGGAAATGCAACTACTTCCTTGGGAAGGAGAAAGAGCTGTCCTTCAAGGACTTCACTTGATGCCACCACTAGTATTTGTTTTTAGTTCCTCTTCTCTGTTAGAACATACTTGGCTCTTTTTTTTTTTTTTTTTTAAATAGTTACTACTGATCTCCACGTTTTACTATTAGAATGACCCCCAAATTGCTTTGACTCCTAGATGAGTGAGCTAATGAAGATAGGTGTGTACAGTGATGAGGTGCCTTTGTGCATTAAGATTTTTCAGTCTTTTTTTCTAGGTGCATACCAGTGAGCAGGAAATAAGGGAAGGTGTGGGGTGGGGGAAGCTGGGGTGTGGAGGTGGCTGGCTTCTGGTAATATCTCTAACACATGGTGCAACTGAAAATGTTTTATAGAAACCTGCTCCACCAAAACCGGAACCCAAACCAAGGAAAACCACAAAGGTAAATACTCTTCTTTTTAGTTGCCATCATTGTAGCCAATAGTAAGCAAGTATACTGCTTCTTTGTATTGCAAACAGTTCGATTCACAGCGTTTTTGTGAGGCACCAGCTACCCTGCCCTCCTTGTCAGCTCCCTGCCCCCCTCCCCGGAGAAAAAACAAATTAGATCATTCTTTTCTTTCTGTTCCACCCCTTCCTGGCCTCATTACTGGCTCAAACAAAATGTCTTGCCTGCTTGATATGCAGACCATGTTAGTTTATAGTGAATTCCTAGTTCAAGAAGAATCTTTACCTTTCCTACACCTTCCCTGAAATGTAGAAGTTTGGTTGAGTAAGTTCTGCCTGAGACCTCGCAGTTTATTCAATAGGATTTGAGATTACTCTGTGCCGTGCTGTTTCCTTGTCTAGAGGGGCAGTACTTCATTTCATAGTGAGAAACTCCTATCTGTTCTTGAAGCCTGGCTGTTGCTGAGAATGCACAATTGTAATTAAATATATTTAATTTCACCTTTAATTTGAATGGTTTGGGTTTTCTAGGCCAGTTACAGTCAAATTAAAATCTTATTAGTGTCTGAAATACCTTCTCAGGATTTCTGCATATAAATCATGTACTTCAGAAACTGTAGATTTATTTGTGCCCAAGGGGAATGTTAAGTAAGAGTTAACTAAATTGCTTTATTGGAAAAAAGCATGCTGGAAACTTGAGTCTAGCACTCCTCACGCTTCAGGTCCTTCTATTGGTGTCTCAGTTGGGCAAGTATCAGGATACAAAGTCCGTATATGAGAGTAAAACTCTCTGAACACTTTATGATTTATCATTGAAACTGCCAGTTAAGTCTTGTTGAGTCTATCCTGCTCCCCTCGTAAAAAGAGTATTAAGAAAGAAGGGAATATGGTACCTTCTGTAGCTTCGTGTACATGTTGTGTAGTGAGCTCGGTGTTACAGAGTTAGTGCAAGCTGCATGAGAGACATTTGAAGCTTATTTCAGGGAACTTGAATCCTTTATGACATTATTCTATGTAACTTTTAAATACAGTAATCAGCTTTTTTCCAGACTCTAACAGGATCACATTTTAAGGACTGTATTAATCTTGGTCTCCTAAACAGAAAACAGGAACTGTGTACTATGAACCTGCTTGTAATCAACCGAAGATGGTACAGATTTGAGATAATTTTTAGTGCTGAAAGCTTGCAAATTACGGATTTACTAAGTCAAGTCCTTAGCTTGTTCCTTCATAGGTGAAGAGGTAGGACTGTACTCACACCACCAATAAGCTGCTCAGTTAACCACCACAGCTGCTGTGTAACGTTGAAGCTGAAGGGTGAAAGGAGTAATTTGGGCTGCCCAGAAACTAGGATTCCTGGCAGTCCCTCCTCACTGTCCCCCTCCTGTATGAGGATTGTTGGGGAAGGGTGGCTAAGGAAGGGAGGCTGACTTTAATATCTCTGTTCACAGCTACTGTTGCCATTTTGCATGGAGAATTTGGAGCAAATGATCGCATGGAAGATCTCCGCAGTGTTTATCAGAATTACTTTAAATATTAATGTAAAATATTCAGTTAAATACCATTTAAATTTTCATCCCATTGCACTCAAAATCCTTAACCTATGTTCCTACTAGCCTTAGATCACAAATAGAAGTGTGTATGTAGAGCAAGGATTAAAAAAAAAGTAGACTTCAACATATGGATTGTTTGTTTAAGAGCAGATCTGCAAACGAAACTGTAGCTGTTGGAGTAGTTTCTTTTGATAAATTCTCTGCTTTGTGTTGCTGCAGATGGATCTCTTTTTTTATCAGTGTTTGCTTCCCTAGTGTGTTGGTTGGTTCTTTCATTGACGTGGAATGAACATCACAGATGTTATCAAACTAACAAAAGGACAGCCAACCAAAATGCTTAATTTTTAAAATCTAATTTAATATTTCATGTTAATTGAAAGTGTAGTGCTGTTACACAAACTTAGGTGTTTGTGCTTGGCTGAATAAGTTTTCGGTATACCGTAGATGGATTTGTTCAAACAGATATCTTGCACGTACGTCTGTATACAGAGCTCTACCAAAATAGTTTAAGGGAGTTTTGTATTCCTGTAAATTAGCAGAAACAGTAAAGAAGCAGACATCAGCATTTTCTAGAAATGTGGAGAGTCTATATAACTTTTGTGGATATACATTTTCCAGGTAGTCTTTAGCTGTTTTTCTGTTTCAGTCCAGCATATGCAGCTTGCCAAGATTTGGTTTCTAATTCATATGAAGGTTTTTTTGATAAAGATGTAGGGTGCTGGCTACTCACACGTCTATACCCATGTTTTTAATCTTCTGTCAGAAGGAACCTGGAACAAAGGCCAACAAAGGTGCTAAAGGGAAGAAGGATGAAAAGCAAGAAGCTGCAAAGGAAGGTACTACACCATCTGAAAATGGTGAAAATAAAGCTGAAGAGGTACTTTCCACACATACCTCCTGCTGATTGAATCAGTGTTTTTTAATTATTCAGCCTTTCAGACATTGATAGCATGTTCATAATGTTTCTTTTTATTGCCCATAATGTTATTGCAGATTCGCATCTCTCGCTCAACTGTTAGTGTTGCAACATCCAGAGGTGCCCCACCCAGCACACTGTCAGTAAAAGGGCAGATTGAAACAGTGAAAGTTAAGGGTACGGTAGAGCATTCAGCATGTGTGCAGTGAATAGGAACAGGTAGTAGTGTGGTGCTTTTCAGTATGAACAATGGAAGCCGACAGGTAAGGCTTGTATTGCTTTTGAAAAGCTGGGACCGATAATTTGAGATAAGTGTGTGAATGTACCTGTTCTGTTTGTGTAAATGTACTATGGACATAGGTGTGAAAATGAGCTGTTGCAAATAAGAAATCAAAGGAGTAAGGGTAGTTTGGGTATTTAGGTATGCAATGGCAAAATACTATAGTAATTACTTTCTTTTTTTTTTTTCTCCGCAGGCTCAGAAAACTGAATCTGTAGGTGACAAGAATGAATGAAATATCATGAAAATTTTGGGTTGATTTTATGTACCTCTTGGACAACTTTTAAAAGATATTTTTATCAAGTATTTTGTAAATGCTAATTTTTTTAGGACTATGATAGTTGACATATTAAACTGTATATGAACATTTCCCTTCTCATAACAGTGCTTTTAGAAACCCATTGTTGCCAAGTAATATAAATATCAACTTAATATTGCAAGGTATGTGTAAAATTGGATCAGCATTCCATACACTTGCTTTAAGAAATTAAGTCTTGTGCATATGGTGATGTTTTTACTGTGCGTATTTGAATTTTTCATGCAGTTTTTCTAGAGCAATAATCAGTGGTGCTTTTGTACTTAGGGTTTATGTGATTTTAATGAAACATGGATAGATGTGGCCACCTGCTGACTATTTTGGGTTCTTTTAATGGATTAAAATAAAAGGTCTCCTTGCCTGCAAAACTACAGCCTCCTAATGTTTTCTCGAAGTCTGAGGAATGCCTTACTCATACTTTCAACTGTTACAAGGAAGCCTAAACTATTTGCATGCAGTCTGTTTGCTTTTTTGCTGATGTCTGATTAAAAAATACCCACACAGGAGTAGCAGGCTGGGATTTTCAGTGACCCACAACTTAAGGGACTTACAGATATATTTCTGCAGATACAGTGTCACAGGGTGAGTAGAGTTGCCATACTCCATCAGAATCACGTGTCTGTAATGAGCTGTCGATACGGAATGAATTGCTTGATTGATAGAGATGTACAGTAACTGTTAAAAGTAGCTTTGTTTCTCCCCCGCTCCCTTTTCATTGACTAGAGAAGACTTGCATCGTACTCTGTGGAAACCTTCCTTCCTATCTGCAGCCTCAAATTTAATATAAATAGTAATTGCTGTTCTGCTTCAGCTGAGGACAGTTGTTAATACATTGAAATCGCTGTTAAACAGTGCTATATATTTGGTACCTGGTAGAAATGGAGCAATGAAAGCTATTTTTGAGGTGATTGTGGTGATACGGTGGATTAGCTAATGATTTTATTTTTTAGTGTCCGTGTTTCAACTCTGCAGCTCATTCGAAGCACCTGTTATAATTTTTCTCCTTCTCTTTTCTCTAGGGGCCCTGGTATTTCTAGTTACTTCTGGGATGGGAGGGGTGAGAGAAAAGATGTTCCCTGTTCTTCAGTAGCATTGATTTGTATTGCTCAAGTGGTGGCCATTATGTCTGAGGATACCTTTTGCTTGTTGAAGTCAATAAATAAATGACTGTTGCCTGACCTAGCATTTTGTTTATTCTTTGGGAAGAAATCTCCAGTTGCCTTTTGTAATTAAAACAGAAAAGAAGCCAAGCCTCTCTGTACTTAAAAATTGAAGATTGATTACCAAAACCCTATATGCTAACTAGAATAGTAGTTAAGACCTGCGTTGCGATAAATGCCACTGCCGCTCTAGTGATAGGCTTGCTACAGCCGAACAAGAGGAGGTTGTTCTCTGCATCATGAACTTAGTCTTGGAAGAAAATTTAAACTAATTCTCTGATTCTGATGATGGAAGGCAGAGGGCTGCAACAAAACTTGCAGCCTAATGAGAAGGAAAGTCCGTATTGTTACTCAGCGGTACGTACTTGGAAGTCCTGCACGGTACTTTTGCTTTCTGCTGGACCCTGTTGAAAGTCTGTTAGTTTAGACACGGTGGTCATGGGAAGTGTGACGATCTGAACTGCTTCACAGAATCGTCCAAGTGCGGTTTTGAAGCGTTTGCCAATTTATGGGTTTATCATTCCTGTGAGGAGGGGTTTTGTGTACTCTAATCATTTTGTGTGGGTAACTGAGAGATCAGTTGCCTAATACTCTCTAGACAGCTGGAGTTCTTGAAATGACGCTTCTAACTTAGATTTAACCTAGGCATATGAGGATCACAAGACACTGACGCCTCTCTGGTCACGCTTATTTTAGGAGAGCTCTTTTTACTAAATGCCTAAAAAGTAGGCAGCAGTTGAGTCCTTAAATTGGTCACACGATGTCCTAACCTAATAATTCTGGCACAAAATTCTTCTGTCGGCTCGACGAGACCAGGAGACTCAGCTCAGTGCCACAGAAGCATTTAAGGGCAGAAAGTCTGCTTGGGTGAAGCTTAGTGAAATACACTCTCCTGCTGATTCACCTAATGTTTCTGGGGGTTTTTTAAAAGTGCTTTGTGAACGTGGTGCTTTCCTGTCTTTTTCCTCTGTGTCGGGTTTTCGGAGAGATTTTTCAAAGCACAGTTATCAAGTTCTAGAACACATTTTTTAAAGTGAGAGTGGTCGCGCATTCCAACATACTTAGCTAGCGTCTTTGCGGGCAGCTGGCGAGCAGCAGAGCGCCTTCAGGAAGCACGGGAGGACTTCAGTTTTGGAGTGGCACTTGAAAGTGCCAGGTGCTGCATCTCGGCCGTGACGCAGCTTGCATCACCAGTGTGTTAATGCCTGGCTGCTCCACACTTGAACACAAGGTTTGGAGGGATCCCTGAAAGTGGTATTTGTCCTTTGCAGGGTGTAACAGATGGGTAGTTCAAAGTACATTTTAAAAAAAAAAAAAATTACTGGGAAGGATGGACTGGTTTTAAGTGTAAAGAAGGCAGGTATGTCAGAAATGAGACTTAGTGAATGAGAAAAAAAAAAAAAAGCCACCCTTGGGTAGCTGAAGGTCCACCTTCCCTGAGCTGTGTATGATTTCTCTGGGTTGTTACTTTCTGCTGCTTCCCTGTCCTTGACTGACCTTGGGCTGATGACGTGTGTCACCAGGAGGTTACACTTGGTATTTTGTATCTCCAAATGGCAAAGGCAGCTTTTTCTGAACAGAGAACTGTGGAGGTGAGACGCAAGCATTTAAGGAGAGGGTTAATGGAAAATTAATCCTTACGCTGAACAGGAGTGAAAGTTAAGTTGGTTTGCTACATTTTGCTCAGCTCAAAAGTTTGCGTGTTATTTGGTCTGTTCATAACTACAAAAAAAGTAGTGAAAGGGAGAAGGAATAGCAAGGAAATAAAGATCCATTATTAGAATAAATAACACATATGTAAAGAGTTAAATTTCAACTCGGAAACATTTTGTGGGTGGTTTTTATTGTATGCTCAGTTCTGTGATTTTTTTTTTTTTTAAATGTAGTCTTAGAAGGGGAAAATAAGATCCCTTAAATGTGTAAGGGAGAACATGGATTAAAGTCAAACCAGTTCTATAATCTGAAGGTATACATTGTGGTAACAAGCCTCCACAGCCACAACATTGATTACATTTCTACTGAAATGATACAAAATTGATATAACCCTAAGGATGTTATACAGCTGAGAAACAGGTGGCTGTTCTGTAAGGGTAAGGTGTCATCAGACGAGAAAAGGCAAAGTGACTGGCGATGTGAGGGAGGCTGTCTCTTCCGAGTAAGTTGCTGCTGACCTGGCCACCGGCCTGGACCTGTGTTTTCACTTGTATCATAGTATCTGGAATACTGCTGGGCAGCTGACTGGTGTCGGATTTAAAGTGACAATCTAGCCCACAGTGTTAATTTACATTATATAAGTCAGTAAACATCTGTATTTGAAGCCAAGCACAGAAGGGTAGGGGAGACTGTCTCTGAACAAGTTCTGTGGCAAGAAGCGTGTCATCCTCCTGGCTCCACGCTTGACAGCGTTCTTTTCTTTGTAGGGAACCTTGAAAAATATTACCGCTGCTGGTTAAGCTGCTGCATACGGAATGGTCAGGAGAAGCACCAGAATGCTCAGTGCCATCATTTTTTTTGTAAAGGCAAGAATTTTCTACTGCTGTTCTCCGTCATAAACATACTTTTTACTTTAATCAGAAACTCCAAACTTAGCTGTAAAGCTGTTACTTTGTTAGATACAGCCAAACTGCCGAATTGCCACTGATTGCCTTCCACGGTGTCCAGTTATGCATTTGTAATAAATCGGAATTAAACCATTACGGATTTCCTGTAGAAAATGGACGAGATGAGAAGTAAACTGTTTTGATGTATTACTGCCCTTGTGATGAGCTGTAGCATTAGCAACAAAGCAGTTTGCACGTAGCAAGCAGAGACTATCAAGTGTTTGCCTGCTGCTGCGAAATACTCTCTGCTTGCAAGCATCTTCGAAGTGGCTATGAATGAGTTCTGGTGAAAAATGGCTTAACTAATACGACATTTCAAACATGTCTGTTGATGCTAATAAGTCTCTTCCCCCCCCCCCCCC
>Ga0065711_1006703_pt1 | contig 27386 bp, 8 predicted proteins | sample Hoacrofraction12_FD_59098 | JGI IMG/M metagenome (GOLD analysis project Ga0065711, IMG submission 59098) | Hoatzin crop microbial communities from Cojedes, Venezuela - Epithelial fraction 12 v2 (version 2) | ecosystem: Host-associated > Birds > Digestive system > Esophagus > Crop | place...
GGGGCTGGAATATCTCCAGAGAAGGAGACTCCACAGCCTCCCTGGGCAGCCTGGGCCAGGGCTCCATCACCCTCAGAGGGAAGAAGTTCTTCCTCATGTTCAGCTGGAACTTCCCAGGCTCCAGTTTGTGCCCGTTGCCCCTTGTCCTGTCACTGGGCACCACTGCAGAGTCTGGCCCCGTCCTCCTGACCCCCACCCTGCAGATATTGATCGGCATTTCTAAGGTCCCCTCTCAGTCTTCTCTTCTCCAGGCTGAACAAGCCCAGCTCCCTCAGCCTCTCCTCGTAGGGGAGATACTCCAGTCCCCTCACCATCCTTGTAGCCCTCCGCTGGACTCTCTCCAGTAGCTCTTTATCTTTCTTGAACTGGGGAACCCAGAACTGGACAGAGTACTCCAGATGAGGCCTCACTAGGGCAGAGTAGAGGGGAAGGAGAGCCTCCCTCGACCTGCTGGCCACACTCTTCTTGATGCATCCCAGGATCCCATTGGCTTTCTTGGCAGGATTACTCAATATCGGATCAGGGTGGGGACTGCTTGTTGACATACATGTTCCAGGCCCTCCACCCGCTCCTCTTTTTCCCTGCCCTACCACAGAGATACGACAGCCCAGGAGTCTGTAAGCCAAACTAGGAAAGACTCGTTGTAATTAAGGGGAGTCCTGACTGCTTTTAAAATTGAGCATCCTGCTGAGCAATCGATTAACAGAGAGGTAAGGGACACACGCTGTTTTGAAGATGGTTCCAAGGCTTGGGTGCTACTTGAAGACATAGTTGTAGATGATGTCAGTATCATTTATGGATCCAAGTATGTGTTATTTCAGTAGACATTTCATGATATCCATTATAGTTACAGATGTTACAAATTTCCATTACTAATTTTTTTACATGCTGATAACTTTCCAAAACCCTGATCACTTCTGTTCAAACATCATTCTGTTCTCCTTTAGAGTCTTTTGGGGGAAGGTTTTAATAAAGCCTTCTTACCTGTTTTTCAGGTTAAAAAATGGGAAAGTATGCCATTGTCTGTCAATAAAGCTTTAATCGTATTCTTTTGAGCAAAACATACAGAAAAAGCAAACCACCCAACAGTAACACTCCACCTCAGCATGGACCCCATTCTTACGAGGTCTAGAGTTTATGCTTGGTTTTACGGGTAATGCTTTTAAACAGTTCAAGTATTTTTTTAATGTACTTGAGAGCATCTCCCAGTGCGTGTGTGTGTGCCACTGCCCTCTGCTGCGCAGGGAGAGGAGAGCTGGGCTGCTTTCACAGGGGCAGAGGTGCATGTGCTCAGGTCCTACTGACTTCATTTGGGAGCTAGACCTGGACATCAGTGCTAGGAAACTATCAACCTACAAATCTCTGAAGATGTTGAGAATTGGATAAACACACTGCTACAATGTCCCGTCAGGAGGGTGGCTCAGCTTACCACACAGAGCAGGGAGAAGAACTCATCCACCGGTTCATTTCTGTCGTCTAGACCCACTATGCTCCTTTATGGATTTATTGAGGCAATTAAGATAGCACATCCACATATCTCAGTCTGTGGATTTGCACCTTTTCACACTGTCTTCTCCATTAAACCCGTGATTCATGTGTTTCTGTCCCTCAGTTTAATACTACTGACTGTTAAATCTGAAGAGTAACTTGTTTTTCAAAATTTGCTCCCAATGAGATTAGTGTGAATTTTGCCAGTTGGAACAGGCCAATATAAAGTGCTTTTGAATTATAGTCGGGTGATTTTCTTTGCTGTATGTCACAAATAAATAACTTTTCTCTCTAAAAATGAAGCCTTTTCAACTGTGCATCAGGTTCCAAGAGTTGGCCTCATGAATTTGGACACTTAAACTTGATAACACGTTGGAAAAAGTTCTGTAGCTCTGCTTTCTGCTGAAGGAGGGGAATTAGGGGGAAATTACTTCCTTGGTTTGTTTCCATCTCTGACTTCTTTAAGCTTATCTGTTTAAGGCTGTTTAAACAATGCATGAACCATCTCATATGGATTCTCCTAAAAAAAACTCCTCTTAAGTACATATATGAACTCTCACATCATTTAGAGCTATGGGATAATTTCAACCTTTTATCTTAACTGGTACACAACAGGGGTAGGCTAAACCCTACACCTTAAATTGTGATTCTTTTCTGGCTATAAAAATATATATATGTTACTTGTAGGGGCTGACAGACAAAGATTTCTCAATCAAACATCTGCCCTTTACAAGCAGAATGCTGTCTCCATTGTAGTCATTGGCCACAGAATCTCTGCTGGGGCACTGAGTGTCAAGCTGAGAGCTTTTCTTTCACCAGAATAAAGGTCCTGTAGGCTAAACTACTGGTAGGCTGTCAGTGACACTGCTGAAATCCCTTTAATGGGCTTACACAAATGCAAAGATTCCTACTTAGCAATGCTGTTGATGGTATACAAGAAGTTCTTGAATCTGTTCCCCCTGTATTGTCTTCTGTGTGTTTGCATGTGTGAGTGTATATATATATGCATATGTGCATGAATGTATATAGATATATGAAGTGTGAGGATTTATGTTGTATAGACACCTGAGTTTCACACATATTTGTGCATGTATTTAATATTAAACTGGGACTTGAAATAGAAGGAGGAAGAAAAAAGCTACAGAAAGCTTATTTTGAAAACGCTGCTCCTGTGGCTGTGGTATCTCACCCAATCAGAAGCACTAATTTTATCAAAGAGAAATTATAAAAATGAAAAACAATGCTGGTACTTAAATGCAGTCGCTGTTTGTTTAGCTTTTATTTACTCCACTTTGAAATAAGACGCTGTAATCTTTCCACTTGTTAAAGACTTTATCTCTAAGCTGCGGCATCGAAGTAGGTGGCCTAGCCAATACTTCCTTTTCCCCAGTCAGATGCACTGGGAAAAGGCAGCAGATTGTCCTTTCAGGGGACTTGAGGAACTTGCTGGCAAGCTTTCCTAGGGTTATCATCACATGTCAAAGATGATGTCTGCATAGAACATAGACTTCCTAGGAGTGCAGCTTCCTTGGAAAGAAAATTCTGCTTTCTTTAATTCACTTAATCTGAATGAGTGACGTAGTCCATGGGGAAGTAGTCAGTCCTTTAAGAAAATACTTGTTGTTATAATTACCATATTCTTGCTTCCTCTCTGTCCCTCCAAAATTCTCCATAAATAAGATGGTGTGGTAATGAATTGCCAGCCAATTGGTGCAACTAATGTTCTGCAAAGACAGTATCCTCTGGGTGAAGTGATATTGCTAAGCATGTTATATATGTCCAGTTCTGTGTTTGAATACCAATACAGACAGCCACATGTACACACACAGATGCGTGCCAAGAGGTCCTGTTGTGGTAATGTTTTTTTTTTAGGTGTGTTATTTCCATTTTTCTTTCCTTCCTAGACAATTCAAAGTACTTTTTAAAGGACTTAATTTCCGTGCAATAGAGCTCATGGGCAAACACTCAATAAAAGCAAAATAAGTAATACAGTCATGGTTCTAAAAACATTTCACATTCTTCAAACTGATGCCAGTTGTATGCATTGACAGTAATCCTGTCTAATCCCCTCCACACGTATTATCTTTGTACACCTGCTTTCATTGTCTCATTTATCAGTTTTTTATACTCAGAACCACAATATTCAAGAGGATAAAGCAACATTACAAAGTACACACACGTAGACAATGTGTTATGCCACAATTTTGCATTGTAGACATAAAACAGATTTGTAGATTTTGATGCTTAGAGTCAACATCTTCCATTAAGATGCTTTTCCTACTTTTTCCGCTCACCCCCACTGGTGTATATCTGTGTTTGCCTTTCCTGGCAGATTAACTGAAGCACATCGAACAGCTGTAAAAGTCATCAGGAGAATGCAGTATTTTGTAGCCAGAAGAAAATTTCAGGTAAGCAGCACAATTAAACAGAAGTACAAAGTGTAGTCTTACGTATATGACATTGAAAGTGCTCTAAGAGTGAACTTGTGTTTGTGGTTGTAATAAGTTGAAGGCACTGGTTAGGCTCTCAGCCTCATACTTACCCTACATGGGCTTTTTCATAGCATGGGCAAAACTATCAACTATCCAATTGTGCAATACGAAAGGCTTCTGAATTTGTGGAGTCGGCATAGCTATTTTTCACTTCTCTTTTTTACTGCAACTGTTTTGCTGGGGCTCTGTTTATCTGTTCTACTGTACTGGCCAATATATGAACTACTTACCCATCTGCTAGAAGAAGTGAAAAAAAGACTCTGGTGAAGTGTCTGCTAAAATACTGTTACTGTCTATAATGATCATCCAACGACTGGTTGGAGAATGCTCAACTAATTGTGTGCTGTGCGTGGTGGACAGATCAATAGACCTTACCCATGGGCAAAATGCTGTGTACAGTTGCTTTCATTTTTGTGGCCCACATTTCCAGGTTTGTTTCCCAGAATGGGATGTCATATAGAATCCTTATTTTACAACAGTGTGGAGCATCTGGCCACTGGAAATTTGCTGTTGTTATGAAGTCTTAAGTTAAATTTCTCGATCAGGTTACAAAGTGCTTAAAGTGAATGTGCTGCATTGGAAAAAAATGTCTTATTTTGCCTGTTTACCAAGTCCTATTGTGGTAAAACTTGTTTGGAATGATTCTGGTATCATCATTCTCATCGCCCATGTGCTGGTGATGCCATGGAAATGAATAATTAACTGTTGGCCTGATTTTCAAAGCCTCTGTTATTTCCATCTGAAGATTCATGCTTTTTTGTCCAAGAGGGTGCACTGCAAGTTAATCAACTTTCATAAACCTTTTGAGGAGGTTTTAAAAAGATAACCTAAATTTCAAGCAAGTTTGATTAGAGCTGAGCACTTAATTGCAGGGATAGAAGTCTGAGATAAGCTCACAACACTCAGAAGACTCTGAATTAGGGCAGACAAAATAGCACATGCATTTCCCAAGCCCATGCAGAAATGTATCTTCAGATGACCTTACCTTATGAAAGAAGACTAGAATTCTGTTTGTTTAACTCAGCAAACAACAGGAGAGCAGGATTATATTGTAAATACACCAGAGAGATAAACACTATGGGAAATTTAAAAAAAAAAAAAAAAAAGAAAAAGAAAGAAAATTAAAGACACCATTCCTGGAAGATAAAATCAGTATATAAATGAGTTAGGATAAAACTTAGGGTATTTCAAACCACCAGAGACCTAGTGTTGTGGANCTGTCAACCAACAGCANTCATGCCAAACCTGAAAAANTGGACTTGATCAGTCTATGGAGAGGATTCTGTGAGTTGATGTTAGTNATAGGGAAAAAGCAGAAGGAATTATCTTCCATTTTTTTCTTTCCTGAGGCTGTGAAATACAGCTTGCAAGACTCCCCATGCTAATTAGATTTTGGAAGTTCAAAGCCAAATAAAGTTAATTTGAGTTTTGCATTAGGACCTCTAAGCATGCTGGATGTAGAATGCTGAGCCCAAATGGCCAGGATTTGGGATTATGGATAGAATCAACAGAATGAAAGTTACAGAAGTTCTTCAAGTTCTGCATTTACCAAACCTCCCTGGGACCCCATTACCTCCCGCCTTAAAGTTGTATTGTACTAGCATTTCCTAATAAAAACATGACAAGAGACTGTGCCAAAGTTTGGCAGGACATAAGATGCTCTGATCTAAAGCTTTATGGGAAAAGAGGAGAGAAATGGTGAAAGCTTGAAGGATATTTTTACTATGCTTTGGAGAGAACTCAGACTTTGGTGTACAGCACTTTGCAACTACAAGATTCAGAGTTGATGATTTGGTAAAAGGGATAACAGACAGAAGACTTTTTTGAGGGAGAAAAGAAATTTCATTGGGAAAGAGTCGAATTAATTATGCACAAAGTAGCCCATGGGGCAGAAGGGAGAGAGGTGGGGAAAAATCCCCAGCACATCTAGGCTCTGTGCCATGCATCATGTTTAAATAGAGAGCATCCAAAGGAAAGGACAGAGGATTTAGCCAAAATGCTCTCAAAGCAACCCCACTAGTCAATCTAAAGAGTGATACTGGCACTGTTTCTCTGGGTGAAGACAATAGGCTGCTTTTCTGGCCAGAAAAAGTGATGTGTCAGCGTCTGCAAAATGTGAAGCTGGGGAAGGCAAAAAAAAAGGTGATAAACGGAAAGCTGAAACCTGTCTCCCCCCAAAGTGTCTCTTCTCACAAACACACACAAGCGTACACGCACACTACCAAAGCCGTGAACTCTTCTGAAAGTAATAACGCAGGTAAGTGCTGACGCCTGAGCACAAGGAAGGCATTTTGTCATGAAGAGCTTTTGCTTCTTCATTCATTTCACAGGATTTGTTTCCATTCCAGTTCCATGCTTTCATTTGAAATTTCTAGGATCCTGTGGCTGCCTTCCAAGCATGACTCCAGCACATACTGTAGGTGTTCAATGCATGTGTGCAGTGGTGCATGCTAATGGCTCTGGCTGAAGCTGTGACAGACTGGAAACAGACAACAGGATGACTAATGAGCTGTTTTCAGTAATTTCCAATTACTAGATTTGCAGTTTACCTTTCTTTTTTTTCTTCTTTTCTTGAGTTGGAGCCAGAAAGGAGGCATCTTGCCCCACATTTCCCATAGGGGATGTTAGGGCTCTGAAAATGCTGGTATTTTTGAAAGGACATCATTTGAGCTTAGTCTAACACACACACACACACACACACTGCTTTTACTCAATAAAATTCTACCATGCTGCACTTTTTATAATCACATCACTTTCTGCAAAATCTCTAGACTTGTTTAAAAATTCTGCCTTAGTAGTTACAGTAAGAAACCAGAGCTTGGCAGAAGTGTCTGGATTCTCATTAGAATGGGAATAAAGCCGGGCAGATGGCAGTTTTTTAGCTCTCTCCCATTTTTTATCTGTCCTTTTTTACGTATTTGAGTTGCACCTCTTTTCTGACCTCGTAGGTATCATTAAAGACAAAGAAGTGCAAAAAACTCTACATACGGCAGTCTTCAGACTTATGCAAAGCATCTGTCCTCTCAGTTGCTCAAGCAATAATATTTCTGTCACTAGACATCTTTAGGCTTTAGAGGCGTTTGATTCAGGGCCCAAGTGTTGTGAGTTGGCCTATCTTTGCAGTTCAGTCCTCTGACATTATGATTAACATATGGTTTTGGAATAAGTTGAGAGATATCGCACATGGTAGCCTTAGATCAATTATATATCTTGGGATTGTGTTTTCTGAATACGCTGTGAGGGTCTAATATTTTGCACAGTGTGAAGTAACACGAAGACATGACTCTAACTGACAGTAATGGGAATTATTTGGCTCTATCTCCACAATAAATATGCACTCCTACAACGTCTACATATTTTTTATTCATTTCAACAACAGTTGCAAAATGGCAAACAAATAACCTCTGGAAGATAAAAAATAGAATGGAGGCCTGTCTGAAATAAAAATCGAGTTTAAACTAAGCCTACCTTTCAATCTCTTGTATGATTCCTTTCACAGCAAGCTCGGAAGCCGTATGACGTACGCGATGTGATTGAACAGTACTCACAAGGACACCTCAATATGATGGTTCGGATAAAAGAACTTCAAAGAAGGTAGGGCCTGTCTACCTCATGAAATATTTGATTTCTCTGGTGCCAGCTGGCTTTAGGAGAGATGTGTACTTAATGAACTGTAATTGTCCAAAATTGCAAGCACAACAGGGAGCACAATATCTAGAGGATTTAACTTGGAGTCATTTTTAACCCTTTTTATGACCAAGTTTACAATTATCCTTTATCCTCCTCCTCTCCTTCTCTCCTCCTCCAAGATAAATTAAAAGAAATTAAGATGCATGCTGTGAAGTTTGTAGTCTGAAGTGAGATTTTCTCCCCTCTTTTTAGTAAAGGAAAACTTTTCAAATAAAGATTTACCTTTCTGTCCTCTCTCTACGATTCTCTACGTTTGAAAGAAATCTGGTTTGCCTGTGCTTCCCTCCCTGTCTGGAACTTTTCCCTTCCACATTCCTCTTTGTGCATGCTTTCTCCAAGTTTTGGGATCGCAGCTGAAATATTTCGCCACAAAACTATTCTCTTCTCTTTCAGCACCAAGTGCTTTTCTCTTTACAAATTAAAACTGCGGACTGGGATACCAGAATGAACTTCTCTGGCCTTTAAATGAAAAAAAAAAAAAAAATAAAAATCCTATTGAATGGAATCTACTGTGTCAACATATATAGATATTAAATCTGCCTGCATGAAATTCAAAGAATACTTGCAAATGTTATTAGGAAGCCATTCTATTTGTATAGTAGTGCTGTACAGATGTAGAAGAACTATGGTTTAGTTACAACATGAAAGTCTAAGAAATAAAATATTAGTACTCACAAAAAATAAAAATACTAATATGGTTTGATTTTGGAAAATAAACTCTAAAGAACTAAACTGCTGACTGCGTATGCAGAAAATCATGCTAGTCTCATCTTTTTTCTTGCTTTGTTTTAGGTTTAAAGCTACTGTAAATTCTCATGTAAATTATGCTCCTATACATTTCCTAGCAACAGAATTTAAGTTGCTTTATTAATTGCACTGCTGGTAATTCTTTGTTTGCTTTTCAGATTGGACCATTCTTTGGGAAAGCCAGGCCTTTTCCTCCCAGGTATAGTGACTGTATTTTATGTAATACAATTAGCTTCATAACTTTGTGAAAATACCTGTGGCTACAGTAATATGGATTTATAATCCAGCCAATTAGGCATGAATATATAATTCTGATAAGAAGCCCTGGAATGACTGTGGAAAGAAAAATACCTTGGATTCAGGTGGTAGTGGAGTAAGTGGAAATTAAGAATAAATGTTAAAAATGTGTATCAGTGCACAATGAGATGGAAACATATTATTGGAAAATATTCCACAAAAATATTCTAACTAAATCTTTTGTGCTAGATTTAGAATGTATGTTGGTTCACTTAAAAAGATTTCTTCTTTTCTGAACAGCCTATGGATTTCAGTTTTGGAAAGCTCAAAGGAAGATGGAGAGTATCATTCAGAACGAACTGGGGTAGCCTTGAAAGCTAGAGGGATAGAAGTGGTATGAAATTCAAACACAAAAAATGCAAGATCAGGCACAGGGAAACTAAAGAAAAAAAAAATCTCTGACATGCTAGTAGTGGTGAACAGTCGGACAAGTCTGAGAAAAAGAAAGGCCTGGTCTGCTAATTAATTGTAAGCAAATGTCAGTTAAATGTAAGAAAATGCTGTGATACATCCATTAAAAAATGAGTCTGACCCTAGGATCAGGAGAGAGATTTCCGAGACATGCAGAGAAGCATACATGTCTTTGTGCATGATGCGGGTAAGGCCTTATGTGCAAAATTCTGATTCCAGATCTTTAGGAAAGACTAACTGCAGCAAAAATAAGGAAGAAATACTAGGATGACTAGTGAAAAGGAGAAACTATTCTATTAATGGGGAACAGACGTTTGCTCCTTTTAACCTAGCAAAATAAAAGGCTGGAAAGGGTTGTCTTTTAATTCTACAAGGGGAGTAATTACCTGTGAGGCAAAAGAAATACGTAAGGGAAAGGGCAGTGCAAGCAGAATAACAAATGTTTGTGAACTGGCCATAAAGAGATTTAAGCTGAAAATGCATGGCCAGGAGGGAAATCCCTGGCCATGCACCGCAGTGAGATTCTGGGAAAACCTCATGGTGGGAATCATGGAGACCAGAAACCTGAATGCTTGTATGGGAAGAACTGAAAGAAGTGTTCATTTTTTATCGCAAGAGGTTGACTTCGAGTTTCCTGAAGCCCCACTCATGCTCTGTCCCTACAAGCTCAAAACCGACTTAGGAACTGAAGACCCATATCCCCAAGTGACTTTGAGCACTCATGGGCAAAAGTGTAACTGAGGGTGCCAAAGGTATTTCGGAGCCTTTACGAAATGCCATATAATCGGTGGTTAAAAAGGTTTATACTATCAGAATGAGGAAGCATCTCTCAAAAGACATTTTTAACATCTGATTGCTGCAGAAAACTCAGTAGTACAGTCCTCTTCCCTGTAGCTGAGCTGGGTTTGGACCACAGGAAAATAAGCCCTCAGCTTGAATACATGTATAAATATTTATGCTTGGGATTTCATTCCAGAATGTGCAAGTGAAATTTATGGAAAAACTTTGCTTACCTCCAAGAATGTATTATTTTATTTCAAATGTAACGTTACCAAATTAGAACTGTAATCTGTGCTCAAAAAGATGGGTGTTTGAGGCATTTTTTATGAAGCAGCTTCTTCTTTCAGAGGTGGAGAATTATTAGAAGTGTTGACTGCAAAGAAGCTAATTGTGAGATAATGTTCTGAGCAGTTCGGGAAGCTGAGGATATCTGGGAAGTTTAGTCTTACCAGATCTTGGGACAAAAGGGTCATAGCAACCTTTGGGAGGATCTTTGGTGGGTCTATGAATTTGAACAAGTGTTCCGTGTTTGAGTGTTGAAAAGAGTCTAAAGTACTGAGGAACTTGTCAACTTGCCATCGGGTTGTGTCCATGATTGACTCAGTCCTGAGCAACTCATATGCAAAACCTACACTAGAACACTGGACAACAAGAGCAATGTGGATGATCTGCCTGTGGGCCTGAGGTTACACAGCAACTTGCTGTACTAGCCATGTCTTGGAGAGACAGCCTGAAAATACAGCCCCAGATGATTAAGGGAAAAGAAAAAAGAGAAGAAAAAGTCAAAATCTGCCACATGTTTTTTATCATTCATTATAATTTTTTTATCAAAAATTATTGCTTTGACTTAATATGTGGAAAACCCCACTGGCTTCTAGAGGTAAGGCAAGTTTGGGCAGACTCATTATCGGAATTCATGATGCATAGTCTTACTGGAGAGAGCATCATAGGACTTCAGAGATATTTGGGAAAGCCATAATCTGTGCAATGGAGAAGATTATGACATACCTGTCCATGCAGTTAGCATCCCTTGTTAGTCTTTTCTTGGAACGTTACTGCCGAGTAGCTTCTTTGAGACAGGTCTCGTATGCAAAAACGTGGTGGCCCTGCTAAGGTTGATGTCTGCCTCCACAGCATGCAGACTCTGCAGAGTTACACCTCTTGCAAACACCGATGGCTCTGCTCTTAAATGGACTGAATAAATACTGACTGGGAAAGGTAAAATGGTTGTTAAGGATGCAAAACCTTGTGAGCTCAGTTAAGGGTTTGCAAGAGCAAAACCAAAAGTTATTTGATCTAGTAGTTATTTTATCTAAACCCTCCACAAATCCAAAAATAAGATAAATGGTTCCAGATAAATGGTCTGCAGAACTAAAACTAGGGTTAGTTTATGATTAGTCTCGGTATTATCCAGCCCACCAATAATCAAGTGATGAGCAGTGATGAGTGACTATAGTATTGGTCTGCTTTGCATGGAAACAGACTCTTGCACTGTCCTCCTCCTCTGGAAAACAGAATTCTTCCTGAACTTTCCTCAGAATGGGTGGTTTATTCTACACTGAAAATGTATTTTCAGTATGATACATTTTTTCCAGTTCAAAGGCATTGCTAAAAACCTCATTTGTAAACAATATGGGGGTTTCTCCCAGACTGTTATTTTTGTATTGATGGCAAGCAGAAGAGAAATGACAATGCAAAGAAAATTGGACCGCCAAGTAGAAAAGCATGAGAAGAATTTTCCTTTCCAGCTCCTTTTTTTTTCCTGTTTTATTATACTCACATTCAAAGAATCTTAAGGTCTGATTCCGAGCCTGTTGAAATGAATGGGAGTCTTTCCAGTGACCTCAGTGGGTTTTGGATCAGGCTGTTACTGAAACCCGGTTGTCAACTTTGATAATATTATATGAAATAATTGCAGTGTGTCTATAGTATTATTACCTTTCAGAAGTGAAAGATGTCATAAAAAATCCAGCATCTGAATTCACTGGAAGCAATTATTGTTGTTTTTCAAGGTAGTTTCTCAGAGATAAAAAGCAGTAAAAGCTGTGTTAAAACAAGATAAGGATACAAGAACAGAATAAAAGCCATGCTGGGTCAGACCAGTCTGACTCCGACGGAGCCGAAAGCTAGGCGCTTTGGGAAATGTATAAAAAACTGGTATGCATAATCCTCTAACCTTCCTGTAAGCTTCCAGCTATTTGCAGATCAGAGACTTCCTGACATGGTTTCTGTGTATTTAGTAGTCTTAACTGGTTTGTCCTCACCAAGCTTGCCTAGTTTCCCCTGTAATCTTTTAATATCTGCAATATACTGTGACAAGAATTTTCATGATTTATTTTTCACAAACACATATTGTGAGGATTTCTCCATTTCTGCTTGTTTTGGTCCTGGCTTCTACTAGCTTTGTTTGAAACTCCTAGTACCAGGGGTGGATTTAAAAACATGAAGATCATGAATATATTTTCCAAAGACTTGACTCCCATTTTTCTGAGTATACTCAGAAGACTGTGTCTTCGCTTCATTAAAAGCTTGTCTCCGTGTTCCAGGTAATGCAATTATGTAAGATGAAACAAAGGTTCCTATAATAGTAAACAAACCCCTTAATAAAAGAAAATGTTGATATAGAGGCAAAGCACATGTTAATAAAATTTCTTGAATTAACAAAGCAGAGGCTTATGTAATGATACAAATAAGAAGAGTGTAATACTTGACCTTCACTACACATGATGGACTTAATTGCTTTTGAATGCAATTTTTGAGACTTACTGTAGCTTTGCAGGGGCAAAGGTGAAGAATAGTGCTAAGGTAAAACAAAAGATCCAGTGTTTAGGTTCAGATAAGTACGCAAAAGACTGATGTTTATCTGCAGTTCATCTGAACCTCCTGAGACTGCATAACACAGGTGGGAATCCCTGGAGAAGAAAGCTTTCTTGTAAAATTTTTGCAGTTCCATTCTTTGCTTTTTTTTCCGTTAAATGCCACCTAAGCTTACTGATGCTATTTCCTTCCCAGCTGTTAAGAAGAAATTGGATCACAATATCTTTTAAACCATAATAAATATGCATAGTTTATTTTTTATCTTTTTAAGACAGTGAGTATTTGAAATGAGAGATACCCATATTTCTGCGGGAACTGATTTATTCCACCCCTTCTGGAGACAAAATCTGTGTGAACTTGATCAAAAATAAAACCACTTAGGTGGTTCATGTTGCTGTCAGGTGTTCACAATCTTGTGTCTAAGAGTTATTTTCGTTTCTGGGCTTGGTCTACCTCGATGCAGAGAGCCAGCAGAAATGTCACATGTATCCTACTTTGAGTCCTTGGAACCTGCAGCTAATTTGCCTTTCATATAGCTCCTCTGAACAGCATAGAATTCTATTCTTAATAAAAACTAATAAAGAAGCTTGCATTTCGTTTTGAATTTGGGATAGTAATTATTTTATAAATAGTATAATGATTGTGAGTCTAAATCCTGCCATCAGCATCTCCTGGCGGAAGGGCAGAAGTGTGATGTAGTTCGTACCACGTTCAGAGCATATGGCTTGTCTCTGATAAATGGATCATATTGTTCCTCATGAGCCACTTGAGCAAATTGTGTCATCTCAGAGGCTGGATAAATGAGGCAGGTAGGAAGAGGGACCTTTTGTTTAGGGCTGTTTTATTTGTTGAAAGGTGATTGCATGTCTTTAACCTGACATGTTAGTCACTGCAGCTACATTTTTGCAACTTGGAAAAACTAGAAATTTCTACTTTCAGTGTATACTGTTGAACCTTCATCATGGAACAGTTAGCTTTATCACAGAGTTTTCTGTGTTGCAGTACAGCCTTCTAAAATATTTTGATAGTTTACTCTTTTTATTTTCTTCAGGCTGTCAAAGAGAAATCAGAAACACCTGACCTAGGACTATGTCTTACCTCTTTTTAACTTCTTCTGCCTATCAGTTGTAAAAGGCTCTGACTGACAACAAAAAAGACTCAAGTCAAAAGTCATGATGCCTAAGATGACCTTATTTGCTATTTTGTGGATCCTGGGTTTAAAAGGGCAATCCTGACGTGCATTTTCAGAAGCACACCTGGTTTATAAACCTAAGAATCTAGATCTTGCCATAAGCTCATCACAGTTTTCCCTACATAGAGCTATTACAGAACTGAAACAACTACAGGTCCAGAAGACTGTAATTGCATTGAGTTAAACAAAACAAGGTAGTGGTGTCTCTTGTGTTGTCCTGCTTTCTGTAGTCCCAGGACTGAACTTTATATGATTTGCCAAGCTTTTGAAATGTCTTTAGCAATTGAAGTATCCTAGGCGTCACAATGCTCAAATTCTTCATTTTCTGCTTAAAAAATTTAATGGATTTCAGATTAATTTTAAAATTTTTGAGTTATCTCCCTTATACCTGTATACACGATAAAAATAAAAACCAGGGAAGGACTCTCACTCTGTAAAAGCATAGTAGATCCTTTCCAGTTTTTATCATTTTCATGCCATCTGTCTGCAATTCATTCACTATCCTAATGCTCCCCATAAGTATTTTTTCCAACCAAAGAAAAAATCTGTTTTCTTAAGGGTTTAGTATATTCCGATGAGATGAATCACACTAACTGAGTAAAAAATTAAGATTATGGTGCTGTCCTCAATTGATTTGCTCTTTTGCTCTTATTTGTTTCAGATGGTAATTTCTGGGTTTTGTAGAAGAAAACAAACTTGAATAACGACTAATATGTGATTTATATCATGTGCTTCCATTTGGGGAAAGAGTTGAGGATGGCCTTTCTTGTTTTTTCAACTGGTGCGAGGAATACCTAAACATTTTTAATGTTTTTTACAAGTGGCATCTCTTGTTCACCAGAAAAAGAGATGTGCCACCTTTGTGAAAATAATAGGAAATAAAGACAAGATCATGTTGTTTGGGAAGCAGTGTGGTATGTATACTCAGGAAGTCAAAGACTTTCAGGGAAGAAATTTATATATTGTTAAAGATGAGAGATGGACTAGATGACCCAAGAACTATTCAGTCTCCCAAAGTATAATGCCTATTTCTCATATATTAGCGTTTTATCTGATTCAAATCGAAGTATATAAAACAATGGTTTTGTATCGCACCAACCATGTGATACAAGCTTGTTTCAAGATATTTTTTTTCTTATGAGCTAAAATATGTCCATATCTATTTTCATCTACTTGTAAATAATTGTGCCTTCCTTCTTGATGATCATGCATTGTTCCTTCGTGTCTGTGTCTTTCACATCTATATACACAGTTAGTGGGTTGCTTAGCTGGTCTATCTGTTTTATTGCAGATCGAGACAAAGAACAGAAAAAACTCACTACTAAAAGAAAGTTATTTTGGATTACAAAGCAACAAAAGTAAAAATTTAGACATTTCAGATTTATAGCTAGCCACGCAATTCTTTCAACTATGTAAAAGCAAATAATTTAATGTAGAAAGTCTAAAATCACATATCTTGAAAAAACTCAAGAAAGTATAAACACGAGATAGAAATCAAATGTGCTAGAGCAATGCTGTCTGAACTTCTGCCCACCCTTTTTACCACAACGCTCTGCACATTGTATACACACCCCATTTACTTTTAAAGATGGTCTTTATTAGAGGAAAAGGCTTGTAAATTAGAGCTGAATGCTGATTTAAACAGAGGCTAATAAGAAATGGGAAAGACCGCAGGCTTTTGTGACTTACACAGCCTGCATGCCAATAAAGGGCTGGATAGGACATCGCTACATGCATGTGTGTCATTCTTTTCACTTCATCTGATAGGAGTGCCACATGCCACAAAATAGCTTCATACTGCTTATCTGCTCCCGATGTTCTTGTTTTCTGTTCCACACCACATTCGAGAATAACTGAAATAGGAAACATTATTAACTTGGTTTGGTTATTTTGGGATATCTTGGTGATTATAAGAAGGATGTAATTAGAGGTGGTGAGGAAATTATTCTTTAAAAAAAAAAAAAAAAAGAAAAAAGCTGATTGGAATATTTCTTCAGGTTTGGGGGGGCTTTTTGTGTTTAGACCTAAACAAAAATGCTACCTACGCACAGCTATCCAAATCACATCCCTGTTTAGAAATCCTCAAAGGCATGTTTTTTCTGGTATATATTTTGAAAGATGGTAAGTGTCTACAGATTTGCTGACTAGAAAGTAGACTACAGAGTCAATTATTTTGTTTTAGGCAGAGATGAATACATAGATAAACTTGAGCCTCGGCTACTTATATGTTAAGAGGTTTCTGTGGTTATGAACTAATGAATGATGAACAGCACGCATGTATGAGCCAAGCTGTGTCATTTATTTTCTGTCCCCACACAGTGTGCTTGAACAATCTTTGAATTTTCTCTCCATATGGTATTTACTCCAAGTTCTCTGATCAAACACTTCTTTCTAATGCCTGCGCAGAGCTGCCAAGGGACCACAGCCTTTTTAATATTCTAGGTCGTCTGCAGAGGAGAGAGAAAGCAAGATGAGTATTCTCGCCAGCATTGTTTTTTGCTAAAGTCTTCCTCTAAGGTTGTGATGCTTACAGAACAAGTTACCTTCAGCTGAACTTTGTTGCGAATGTATCACTAAACATCTCACATTAGCAAAGGTATATACACTGCTAATGGCAATGGTAAAGCGAGTACCGTTCACTGAGAAATGCAAGAATGTGAGCTCCCTGCAGAATGAGCACACATACAGGCAGTTAAGGTGGATGCTGATGCACTGTAAATTCACATCTCAGCCTCCCTTCCAGTAAGTCTTTCACATTGTGCTCATGCCCTAAGCAAAATGGGCTGAAATAGCTTTTAAAAACCGAAGCTCAACCAGTCATAAAAGTGGAATAATTTATGGAACAAACAAGGAGTAGTTACTCCAGCCTGGAGTTGGAAAAATAGTTTAGTAGAGAAAAATGTGTCCAACTTTCATTGACATAGGCTTCCAAGTTACTTTAGTATTTTGGGGTGGTTTTTTTCTTGTGCATATTTTCTCCCAGCTCAGAATATACGTGGTTTTGTGCTTCATTCCCTGTGAAATAACACCCGCAAACTATGGCATTCCTTTGCAATTGGCCGTGTAAACACTATGGATAGACCCCACTTTACACAATTTTCAATCTTGGCTCCCAATCCCACCATTTGCATTATGTGAGTGAAACAAATTGCATAACTGAGCCTTATTAACCAGGTGTCATGAAGGCTAGGAGGGAAAATTAATATGGAGATGCAAGGGCTTGTCCCAGTGTCATTCATTTACAGAGACAAGGTAGGTCTCTGCCACTCCAGCTCTTGAACCCCTGGACAGTAGTGCCTCCCACATCTACAATCTTAGTCAAAAACAATTCTGATTTCTTTATGTACGGAAGGTGTACATTGCTCGTGTCAATGATATTCAAAATGGGGGGTATGCCTTGGGAGCTTGCCTATTCCGTCTAACTACATGCCATTAATTGAGGTAATTAAATAAGGAATCAGGTTACCTCAGACGCTATCTATAGTCCTTCATGTCCACACACTGCCTCCACCGAGGTCCAGGTTGCCCTTTAGACTAACTTAATCTTGCAAGTTAGTCAAACTAATTGCCTTCACTCTAACTACCCTCTTTCATTTCTGTACACTATGAAAAAATTCTTTCTTGTTGTGTTCAGGTTATTTATACTACCCTAACATTTTTCCAGCTTCTTTTTTGCTTTAAATACCATAGATATGATTCTTAGTTTGAGTTTATCCTCCACCTAATGAATGTCCTATTTTTATTCTTTTTTATTTAGAAAAAGGGGTAGACAAAGGATACTATACTGTAGGAGCCAGACTGATCCGGCTAGAGGATAAGGTAAGTGCATGAAAGCTTTTCCTTTTTTTCTGAGTAATGATATCTGATCTACAGACTTACAAGATAGTATCTTGGCATGATTTACTTCAGAATTACAGGGCACCTTAATAAAGAATAATATCCTAATTTTTGTAAGGAAGTTGATGAAGTATCATGTGCAAGTTGTTCAGCATTAACCAGTTACCTGCCATACAGATTTTGTTCTTGATTTTACAAGGGACTACTTTCATGTTGAAGCCAAATAACACATCTTGTAGATAAGTGTTGTGAACTGACAAGGTGTTTGTCGTACCAGAATTAGTGAGTTAAACAGACAGGCTAGTATCAGGAGCCTTTGTAAATAGCAACAGTTGATATCTCAGTCAATAATCTTGAGGTTTTTTAATGTTTACTGCACTTTTTCCCCTGTGAAGTTATCTCTACATCAATTCTGCCCCTCCCCCAGTGTCTTCTCTCCAAGATATGTTTATCTTTGTTATTAATTAAAGAGAAGTACACCTAACATCCAAAGCTCAGTGAGGCTCTGTTGTTTTAGACCTATTCCAAACATGCTCAAGCGATTTTCCCACTCAACTGATAACAAAAGCACAAGTTTCTTTAAAACTAGGAATCTATTTCTCTAATAGTTTTCTGGTCAGCCCTCTTACCTACCCCTAAAATCTGGTGACCCTAGAACAGTGTGCTTTCTGTGGATAGTAGCAGTGTAGTAGCTTTGGTATGTGATATGTTGTAGCAGCTGAGACAGAAGTCCATCTGAATTTAACGTATCCGTTGCCTGTTTGTATCCTAGTCTTACTCAAATTTGTCATGCAAATTTTCTTTTCACTTTTTTCTGGGGAAGTGAGGCGAGAAGAAAACGGGAAGGAAACCTTTTATTATTCTTAAGAACTGTGCATCTTGCCAAAAAGCAGAAACTGAAATTAAACAAATACAATTCCTCCCTCTACTGCCTAATATCTAGTGATTATTGCTAGGACGGCATTGGAAATACGTCACACCATGATGTCAAAGAACAGATTTTCTTTGACTTTTAGCTTTCTTGGGCAGTGTCAGAGAATCAGCTTCACAGATAAACACATATCTGAGTTAACTTTTAAAGTGGATTGGTCCCTTGTGGTTCATTCACTCTCATTCAGAGTGAAAATGACTTTTGTTCACATTAGCTGAATTCACTTCATAAGAGATATATTGCTCTCTAGCCTCTGTATATTCTGTAAATTCACACTACTAGCTCATTCAGATTTCTTGAACATGCATATATAGACAAACCCACAGTACAGGTTTGAAAATTTAGCAGTAAAAGTATTTGTGATAACAGGTAGATTACTTTGTGTGAGAAGTGTTGCTGTAGTATTGTAAATACTTCTGGAAGCAGTTGTTCATGGTCTCCTGACTGTTCCATATTGATGAGGAAAGGAGGTTAGAAAGTTATTAACGTACCAGACATTGGTTCAGCTTTAGCACAATATGCTGTGGATTTGATAACTTTTTATTCCAAAGCCTTAGCTGGAGTACTGGAAAGGTATCTTGGTGTAGAAGAGGAACACTACAGGAGATGCCAGTGTACAAAGTAAATGCTGCAGTGAATGTCCTTTACAGCTTATACCTGTTAGAAAACAGACCTCTAGCTGATTCGAAAAGGTTATCATTTTCATCAGTACTGCCTCGATGTAAATGCTTAGAGATGGTGAAGCAACATGGTTTTGCCTTCTCATGGTAAATGTCTATTTTAAGCATATGGTAACCAGTCTGTAGCAGGGATTCATAACAATGTTCTTGGAAGTGCAGTCAAGGTTAAAAAAGTTAAAAAAAAACTTTAAAAAACCCCAATGGTATAGCCATCTTTACATCATTTAAGCATGATCTAAATATAGTTGTCACAAGCTCAAACCATTAGTGTGGGCAAGATCTAGCTGCTATTTTGTTTGAAGAACTAAACTGTATTGCTTTAGCTGACCACATATTGTATGGGAACTGGTGATTTCTATCTCCCTACTTATTGTTCTGGAGAAAACAAATAGAAGGGAATAAAAATATGTCAAGATATTTTCATAAGATGACTCTGTAAAAGATATTCAGTCATGGCAGCTTCTTTTTTGTTCTCAGACCAAACTACAAATGTAAAATTAAGTGCCAGAGTCTAATGGAACCCAGGGCATTTGTTCTTTTGGTACAAATTAGCCTTTGCTTAGGTGTACAGGGCTTCATTCTCATATTCCTGCCAGGAAAGTAGAGACAGTACAGAAAAAGGGCAAACATTTGTTGTGTTGGTTTCTTTGGGGTTTTGGTGGTATGGGGATTTTTTCGTATTTGCATCTTTTGGGCACATTAGGCTAAAATACTTATGTTTACATAGTGAAAACAAAGTTAAGCTTCCCAGATATCTGTTTTAATAGGACAATAGAAACGACCGCATCCTGCTGTCAAACCACTTCCCCTAAACTATTTTCCCATGTCTCCTGGGCTCTTCTGCTTTAATAGTTCACTGTGTAGTAGTTGCTCTGTGCCCAAATGTGAAACACTGTTGGAGGCAGGAAGGACAGGCTGGGTTTCAGCCTCTGAGGACAATAAATGAAGCAAGGGCATGTCTGACATCAGGCTCCAGCTGGTGGTGAAAAATTATCTCCCCCTTGGAACTAGAAAACCTTTGGGATCAACCTCTTACCCCTGGAGAAAATGTTTTAATATTCAGTCACCCAGTATAGTCATGGCAGCCTCCCAACCAAGTGACACATCTAATAAAATGACGCATTTATGGACAAAAGCCAGTTGGTGTAGATAAAAATGCAGAGTGGATTTGAATGTTTCATCTGCTTAAAAATGCGTATTGATAAGCTATTAGTGCACCTCTAGCCCAGACTGATCTTTCCCACCAACATTTTCCAGTTAATTTGTTTCAGTTGTTTCTCCAAAAGGGAGCTGGAATGTAATTCACCCATTCAGAGCTGTGCGTTGTTCTACATAAAGCCATAATTGCTCTTTTTATAAATTTAGAGAGAGGGGGAGAGGCAGAGATCTGTATGTTTCTGATGGTTAAGATGAACTTCATTAGCTTTAGAGATTTGCTACTATTTGAGTTAAAATGTGGTATTTGCTATCTAGAAGGGCATAGGTACAGATTTCTGAAGTGGTTGCTGAGAGATAGGTAAAAGCTTTGACGCAAAACTGTTTCAAAGATACAAAGATAACAGCCTTCCATTCATGTGGCATGAGCAGGGTTGTCTGCAGCCTCTCTTTGTGAGCATCCAGGCTCCGTATGTAAGTTTAAGGTAACAAGAAAGAGGTAAGAATGAGTTTGTGTAGGTTGAAGCACCACGTGAGTCCAGCAGGGTTGAAATAACTTGTATCACTTTACATTTAAGTGTTGCAAAGCTGTCGGGAAAGGGATAAAATGCATGGTGGCAGTTTCCAGACAGTATGTAAAACCATTTTTGGCAACACTGGTGCTGTGTAAGGCTTTACTGCTTTCATTAACATGGTATGGTGCATAGTGTAAGTTTACCCATAACAGTTTTCAACCTGTTTTTCCCTGAGTAGGACATAAAAAACTTATTTTGTTGTGGTCGGCGTTATAACCTATTGCGGTTCTGTTCATAAAATCACTGAGATGTTCAGCGAAAGAATGGGGCTTCTTTCCCAACACGTGATGTGTGCCATTTGGCCGACCCTTTCTTGAGTTTGATGGCAGGGTTTAATTTTAAATTGCGGTATGTAGCTATTGACAGATTCTTTTGAAATGTATTAAGACGGAGATTGGTTCCAAGATGATGTTCTAGAGCTGGCGTTAGTTTCTTTTCAAAATTGTAAACTAATGCTTCTTTATGATGAAATGACTATTCTTTCTTTTTCTTTTCTTTTCAAAATTAGAAACAAAAATCATGGTGTGCTATGTCAAACTGCACAGCAACCTATAAATAAAAACAGGAGAGAAAAGAATCTACAAATGAAAGGTTAGAAGGGACAGCTGTGTTGTCTTTGAAAAAGAAATCTATTAGGTATTTTTATAATTATATGGCAGTCTTCTTTATGTGGTATTTACAGTTATGATTTACGTCCATACTACCATAACTATTTCCATACTTATAGACAACATGTGATAATGCTGGAAGCCAAAAGCAACCATTTGGTAGCATTTAAAAAAATGCAGAAACGCTAAGAGAAAACAGGGCAGTAAAGCAGAACCCTTCTGAGCTTTATCCATGTGAGTAATGCGAGCCAGAACAAAAGTGTCGTCCAACACAAACAAACGTAGAGGTTGGATTGTGGTGGTAAACTGTCTCTTTACCAGTTTAAACACTCATTTTAAAGTTGGGGGTTAAATGATGGACTCAGTCGAGAGTGATATTCCTTACCGTCTTATTCCTCCTTGATAACAATGGAGAGATGGATGTTAGTGAATCTGACTGCTGCTCTCAGTACATCAGGAGTCATTAAACAGAAAATTATTAATCATGACAGTGCCTGCAAGCACCACCATAGTGAAGGCCCTGTCAGAATTTCCATTACAAACCCCTAATTTGTGGGTGGAGTGATGAGCATAACTGAACTGCACTAGAAAAAACAAAACAAACGACAAAGCAAAAGGCTGACAAGTGGTGCACAATGAGTCACTTGCCAAATGAGCGTGATACATGTTTGAGGTTTCAAACATATGTCTGAAATAAACCCAACAAATGCATTTGCTAACAAAAACACACTTTGGAACTAAGGTGTTTGTGCGTTGTTTGCCCCCAGTTCCTTAAAGATTGACTCTTATCATCATATAAAGCTTTTCAGAAGGCTTTTTCCAAATGGATGTTGCGTGGAATCTCTTAGCTACTAAAACAGGCTGATAACTCTTAAAAGTAGCTATTGGAAATGCACTACTGTTCCTGCTTGTAGATGGGCAATAAGTTTCATCCTGGCCCTCTAAGCTTTCCTAATATGCATGAACACTGCTGATTTTTGGTGTACATTTTCTCAAGACAAATGTGTGTTGAGTCAACGATTGACATAGCTAAAGTGACCTGCAGTTTGTAGTATATCTTGCAAAGAAGGTGTATTGCCTGTTGTACATCTTCTTGGAGCATGTCACATTCAGTTCAAGGGGATAGGAAGTTCACAGGGAAAGATGCTGTGAATGTGTATTTGGAATGGGATGCCAGTAAACACAGTCAAAGCCTGGTTTCATTTACTCTGTAGCAGCCTGGCACAACTCTGTTGATTCTGCACCATACCCATGAAGTCATTAGATTTTTCTTCTTGAGCTAATGCCTAATTTAAAAAAAAAAGAAGTCTGATGCTTCAAACCAAATTGTGCTTTCATTTATGCCAGTGGAGTTACTCAGGATTTATGACGGTGTAAAATGCAGCAAATTTCTGACATGGCTTTAAACAAGATTCCAGCTCGTGTCATCACGTCCTGCTCAATAGGAATGAACTGACAGAGATGAGGTGAAGGCAGAAACAGGGACTCAAGTAGCTGAGAATTAATCTGAGTGAAATCATGTTTTTCATCTCTTATGTCTAAGTGAACCTTTTTATGGATTTAAGGTGCCATAGAACTGAAGTTCTGCATGCATTGTTCTGCCGAAACATCAAGACAGATTTTTAATCTGAACACCAAGTAATGCTGATTTAAGAGCTTAGATCTCAGCTGCACAGCTTTCCTACTTTTCTAGCTGTTTTCTCAGTGCAGAGATGAACTATTGCAGCCTGGGCTTCTTTTGACTATCTGGGATGGTTTTATGCTTCTCAGATAAACCTTATTTAGTTAGGTTGAGTGGGAAAAGATGGTTTTGAACTGCCTGGTTGTGATGGTAATGTCTGAAGATTCAGACAAAAAGAAGAGCTAATTCTGATAGGCCTTTCAAGCAAAAATAAAGAGGAGATAGATCAGATATTCTGAGGTGTGTCTGAAAGAATCCTGCCTGAATTCTTCCCTCATGGTTCTTGTTATGGAGCCTTATCGTATGTGGTACTTGGTAGCGCCCTCATATTAAGGCTGTACACCACTTTCCATTATAAAACTCTATTTTTGGTTTCTTACATCTTTGCCCAACTTTAACCATCTGGGCTGAAATTTTCATGGGCAGATGTCTGCCTCAGGCTAAGATTTTTTGCAAAATTTGTATAGTATGTCAGTGTGGATCATCCTTTCTGTATCACAGTAACCTGACCCACTGTGAAGATTCTCCCAAAACTAAACATAAAAATGTTGATGGAAAACACTCAAGCTTCTTCTAAATTTAAGCAAGAGAATTGGACAGAAATGGAATATTGTCTGCCAGTCTTGAGACCCAGAGGCCTGATCCAAAACACAGCGAACTCAGCAGGAGGCTTTCACATGGATCAGGCCCTGATCTTTCACGGGGGAGGGAGCAAAGAGTTTCGCATAGCGAGCATTTGCCAGGACGCGATTCACCGTCATAAATCAAACGTTAAATAATTCCAAAGCCCAATAAATGAGCATGCAGATGGCAGTGTCTGCTCCCCAGTGGCTGCACTGACTGTTGATTAGGATCCAGCTAGAACAGTTTGATCTCATTTATAGCCATCTCATGTATTGCCGTGATTAGGCAATTGGTGCAATCTAGTTCCTTTTCTTCCCTCTTGGCTGAAACTGTTTTGGTGGAAGCAAAACCACCCCGCAAACACTGCCCATGACACCTGGGAGCATGCTGGGGCGGGGGGAGGCAGGGGCTCACAGCCATACGCTGCCTAGCAGCCTGAGATCAGCTTGCAGCCACCTTGCATTTAGTAAGAAATCAGGAGAGTCGCTTGCAAAAGATGTACACTAACGCTTCCCGGGGAGAGCACAAAGATTAACTGTGAATACCAAGGAAGACAGAAACAGTAAAGTGATTTAGGGCTGCTGGTAAATAACGGAGTCTTTGGGGAAGGGAATCTTTCACGGGCTGTTACAATGTTGGAGATCTAATCCATATTGATGTGCCCGGGCTGTTTAACCTGCAGGAAAAAGGTCCTGGAAATAGCAGCGTTGACCACAAAGGCTGTGGTTGAGGGAGCATGTCTGTCTCCTCCTGTCCTCCACCAAGACCTTCTAAGCATCACAACTGGTTTCAACCAAAATTGAGAAAGGGGTCGTGAGCTTACAGATGTTGATTTCCTGGAAGTTTTAGAGAAAATAAGTGCCTGGGTAGAGGACAGACACTCCGTTAGTCCCCCTGCTCCCAGAAGAAAAGACTGCAGTGTGAGCATGGCTATTCTCAGGTGCCAGAGAGTCCGGCCACAAACGTATAGGAAACAAAGCTCTGTTAGTTCTGTTGCTTATGAAGCAATGAAGCCATTTATTTACTATTGCAGGCTGAAAAAATACATACAAGAGTATTTTGGAGATCTTGATAATTTTTTTTTAATAAAAAGTCGAATCCTTTCACAAAGAGCTTTGATATGAACTTCCGAAGAATAACAGAAATCAGATCGGCTATAAGTATTTTGCTTCTACCTTTTGTAATTTTTGATAGGTCAGTTATCATGTTCTCCCCCACAAATTGCCTTCATTTAGAAATGTGACAATGGAGTATTTCAACAATTCTTCTATCCTGTTCAAATTAAAAATTTAAAAATTACAAATTCATTAAACCTGTCTTTTCTTATGATCAGCTTTTTAAAAATTGTGATTTTCTGATGGCAATAGATTTCATTTGAAGAGTTTTTATGACCTCCGATTGTTGCTGATGTTAAACAATTTCATTTAGAAAGCTATTTTCAAAACCAGAATTTGTGGCTGTTTTTAGCTGGTGAAGATTGTATGCTGCAAGTGCTGCCCTCCCTACAGACACGTTGAGAATTTTCCTTTGGAATGTTTCTCCATCTGAAAATGACAATTTGTTTCCAGTGGAACATTTTTTGAAAAGGTGTCACATTCTATGGCACTGTGTTTTAAGTCATATACTGGAAGAAAGCGTTTCCAATTTTCCACTTCAGGGTGACTTTATGAAAATCAGAATTGGGGTGAAATACTCTGATTTTTCTGAGCATTTCAGTTGGACTTTTTTATTTCTAATTAATCTGTTTAAAATTGTTATGATTTCATTCAGGTTTTGAATGAAAGACATTCCAACATCCTGATGAAACTCCATCACAGAGAACACAGAGAAATTTTCCTGTACGAAAAGAGTAATCTTCCTGTAGTACTCCCTACTTCAGAATTACTGTGGTTATTTCACCTACCACATTTTTCAGATCAGTCATTTAAAGGGTAGTTTTAATATTGTTTGAATGCCGTGTAATATTGCTCTCTAATTCCTCTTGATCAGGGGAAGTACACTGGGAAAACCCAGATTTATATGATTCAGATCTTTACCGGACTAGCAGTTGGATTTATGTTTCATGCAGGAACTGCGACGCTGAGTCAGAGCAAAAAGTCTGTTTAGTCCTGGAGCTATTCTGTTGCCGCTGATGGCCAGAATCGGGTGCTAAGGGATGGACTAGAAGAATAAATTGCGGCCAAATTGCTATAACTAGTCTTTGGCTGTTTGCAATGGATTATATTTAGTGAGCAGTACGAGGAATACTGCTCTGCAAGGCATGTTACAGGATGACACAGCTCTGTAAAAGAATGAAAAAGAAAAATGAAACCACCAAGATACACTGGAGTACTGTGGCGACCTGCCTTGGCGTGTTGGCTGGCTCTAGCGAAGAAAATTTTCACCCATCTGAACAGCAAATTCATAAAAAGGACTTCATAGATAGGCTTATGAGGTAAAGGAGAGAGAGGTAAAATGTCAAGAAACTGAAAGTCTTTCTCCCTATATTTACCACCAGGTTGTTATTTGCAACACATAGCTTTAAACTTTATATAGCAGAAAAATGGTGAGCAGATCGGTCATGCATACTCACTTCCACAGCATAATGCCTTTTCATAATAGTAAATAATGTTGATAGATGATACTTCTATTGTTCCTGTTTAAAAGTTTGGTTTTGATTTCGGTGCTGTATTCTGGGGTGGTTTAGTGAAACACGTCTTAGTCCATGTATCTGTTGCACACTGCAGTCCTTCGAGACCAGGCGAAGGGGACTGAGTTCTGAGTCTGAGGAGGCGAGGTGGTGTAGAGTACCTCAGATCTCTTGTGCTCATGCAGGTATAGTGCTTATTTTATTATAAGCTTGCTCCTCGAGTGCCTTTTTATGCAATGTCAGAATACAATTAAATAATACTAAATCACTAAGCAGTTTAACTAGGGATTTATTCATGGTCTTGTAATTGAAGAACTGTGCTTTTTTGTTATCAGCAAGTGGTTTTCTGCAGGTTAGAATGGCTTTGTGTGGAATGGTTGTGACTGTGAGTAGACTGAAAGAAAGGAAGCACCGTCTGTGGGCTCGCGCGCTGAGCTCCGGCTTCAGGAACCCAGGGTGCTCTGCCAGAGAACCTGGGCTCAAATGCCAACAAGACATAGTCTCCCCCTCTATAAAACAATACTTTGCTACTTCAGTTACTATAAGGTATGGAGATACTATTATACAGGGAGAGGTTTAAATACCTTATCTAGAAGTATATCACGCAGCATGTAAGGTATGCAAGGTCCTGCACCTGGGGAGGAACAACCCCATGCATCAATACAGGCTTGGGGCGGACCTGCTGGAGAGCAGCTCTGTGGAGAGGGACCTGGGTGTCCTGGTGGATGACAGGTTAACCATGAGCCAGCAGT
>Ga0065711_1032420_pt1 | contig 27386 bp, 32 predicted proteins | sample Hoacrofraction12_FD_59098 | JGI IMG/M metagenome (GOLD analysis project Ga0065711, IMG submission 59098) | Hoatzin crop microbial communities from Cojedes, Venezuela - Epithelial fraction 12 v2 (version 2) | ecosystem: Host-associated > Birds > Digestive system > Esophagus > Crop | place...
TTTTTTTTTTTTTTTTTTTTTTTCCCCCCTCACGTAGACCTCTGCTCTGGGCACATGTGGCCTGCCTTGTCTGCAACTTCACTTTCTGTCCCTTTGTGAGATCCCTGGGATCCTGAGTACCAGCCTTGTTTCTGCTGCAGCCTCCTTCTCTGAGGACTTGACACTTGGTGCTGTGCTTGGTCTAATGCATGCTAGTACTGCAGGTTGTAGGCAGGAACAGAGCCTACAAATGAGCATCAGGCTGTGACTGATGAGTGTGTTTGTTAGTAAGTAATGAATGGTCAAAGGTAGAGAGGCCTGGATGGGCTGATGCCATAGCAGACTCATTACTGATTCCAGTCAATTAGTCCTATGACTAGCTCCGGTCATGACCCTGGCTATGCATTTACCAACCCTTGCTCTGTTCCAGACTGTTCTCTGCTTAGAAAGTGATTGTGCACGTGTGGAACGGCTCACCATTAACAGTTTCTCAGATGAGAGTATTTTTATAGTTAATAACCTCTCGGGAGCGGACTGTGCTCTTTAACTCTCTCTCTGTGTGGAGGAGGCTCCTTTTTTAATTCACACTAGTGTGTGCAGTCCAATCAATGTTGCCACATCCTCTCCAACTCAGCTTCCTGCTGACAGAGATACAACATGCAACCCAGTGCGTGTTGTTTTCTTCTGATGAAAATGGTCTTCTTCAGTTCTGAAGGGCAGGAGTGTGCAAAACGGAACCCCTGTCCTGATTTCAGCCCTGATGCGCACCTGCTGTGTCGTGAGGGCTGCTAGGTGGCACTGGTAGCTGCTGCAGCGCACTGTCACAGAAGAACAGGGTAACAGCAAGGTAGGTGGGATTCAGCAGAAGAGGCTGGCTGGATACTGGGCTGGTAGCCTGTGATTTAAAGATAAAACGAGGGTCCACCAATTAAAAGACTTAACAGTCTCTCTCTTTTCCCCACTAAACCTCCGAGCACACAACAAAATTTACAAAGGCCCTAAGGGCTGTGCTTTTGCAGCCCGGTGAGGTTGGTACTGGGATAGCTACTGGCAGCCCACCCCTCCCATTGCAAATGCAGCTCAAATGTGCTTGGCAGCACAAAATGTGTGCGAAGTTTGGGCTGCTGTGCAGTACTGCAAGGGCTTTTGATTGGTACGTGCATTGGTGAATGCTGCTGTGCGACTGGAGCAGAAAGAAATAACCAGCCTGCCTGTCTTTTCCTGGGCTGCATTTTTATTCTCTCTTTTTTTCAGCTTCCTCTGGGGAGGCTATAGTTCTCATGAGCAAAACCTTTCCTGGTGGCACCTTTCTTTTTCCCTTTTGCCCAGGGAATCTGTACTTCGTCTTCAGGGGGTAGAGGTTGCTGCTTAGATCCACTGGCTGCCTGCTTTTGATGGGTCTAGCAGTTGAGTTGCTGCTGTCTGGATGTTGCTGTTCTGGAACCACAGGAGACACTGATCCATGGGTCTCTGCTGCTGAGCTTCTACATGCCCCTCTTCGCCTGAACAAGATGGAGAAAACACTTGCTGGGCAGCTTTCAACAACTGCAGCAGCTAATGACAGAGCAGAACCACAGACTAAGAGAGCAATGAAGAACGTTTCACTGATGGCTGCCTCTGATGGCTGCCTCTAGTCTGTCTCAGTCTGAGGAGCTGTTTCTGCATTGTCCACAGAGTAGTGACAGACAGTGAGCAGAATCCTGTGCTACTCTTCCCAGCATCTCAGCACTGAGCAGACAAGAACGTCTCCTTGCTGAGCTCAGCTAGGGTTAAATGTTTGTAAAGATATCAATCTTTTCCTGGAGTTGGGAGTAGAAACTAAAGGGATTTGTGTGTGGTGATGCCAGTCTGCTCAAATATTGCCATTGCCAGGACTTCCTTGGAATTGCACCTAACATCCCTGGCCTCATCCTGCCTTCCAGCTATGGTGGAAACATTGGAAGGGCGTGTACCACCACTCCCACTCATGACTGGGTGCTTGGCTGCCCTTCATGGTGCTGCCTTTTGGAGTCAGTGTTCTCAGGACAGAATTGGACCTTTCTTGTTCTGTATGTGCCCCAGCAAAAAGGGTCACCCTGCCCCATCATGGGATCACCTATTGGGGACACAGGGTATCACCCTAAAGCAGAGAGACTCTGCCAGTTGAAAACCTGGCTCCACCTGGGACTGTAATGATGCTAGGTAAGGGGCTGTTTCTTTTCAGATTGGAGGCATTGCTAATCTTCAGTATGAAGAGCAAGATTTCTCTTTGGTGCCCCAAGCATCTTCTGCAATGGCCATAGGGAGGAGGGAGACACTGCTGCCTTGCACAGAGCTGTTTCATATTCACGTGCTTTTGTGTCACCTGGGAAGAGTGAGGCAAACTCTTTCTGAAGTAGATGCAGCACATAAAGGAAGCTGGCTCGCTGGTGGCATGCTCCAAATGTCTCTGCAGGGACTAAAAGGGTTCTCAGAAGCTGTGGCTGTGCCTTGAAGCATGTTCAGAGCCTTGTGCTGCTGCTTTTAATGGATATACACAGCCAGGGACAGTGCTATGCTTCCCTTTCAGTCCTGCTGGAAATTAAGCCTGTAATGGAAGGGCTCGAGCCCAAAACCCTGAAAAGCAGCATAGCTGGGCCTCCCATTCAGTCATCCCACAAGTGATCTTACTGTGAGGATGCTCCACAGCATTTTTTTGGTGAGTGTGAGCTTGTGAGAAGGATTCCAGTCTCTAGCTGTAGGGAAACAATAGTTTCTCATATTTTCACCTTGCCTTCGCTCCCTAGCAGTCCCCATGGCTGCTAGGACAACCTTGTACTCCACTTTGGCCACAGTAGCCGAGGATGTTCTGTGGCTTTTAGCTGAAAAGTCTGCATTAAGGTACTGTATCTCACAGGGATGGTGGAGTGGGCTGACTCGAGTGGGTGTATTGGCCTAGGATGGCATTGCACGTACTGTGCAAGGGGTTCACGTTGATCCACATACAGAGAATAGGAAGGGCAGTCACTGAGGTTGTAGAGGAGGATGGAAGTGGCTGGCCAGCTCTTGGGAAGAAGCAGGAATAGTCGTTCTGTCCAGCTGTGATGTGGAGAGGGGTTTAGGGCTCCATTGCCAGGTTGTCTATGCCCACTTTCCTTCTGGGAATCCAGTTGTTTTGGAAAAGGATGTGTCATTGTAAAGAGGAGGGGAAGGAGTTCGCACATGCGTGAGCACACAAATTACAAGTCTCCATGCTTTGTGCTCAAGCCCAGGTACCACTTCCCTCCCCTGGAACGGTGCAAAGGTCCTGGGCATGTCTGCGCCTGCTCAAGCACATCCAGCCTCTTCTCTCTTCCCCATCACCTTCCCTGTGTCAGTGTTCTGCCTTGGTGCCTGGGCTGTGTTTCTCCCGAGATGTGAGTGTGTCCCTGCAGGGGAGAGCTGGGTCTGTCCAGTGCTCTGTCTGCCTTCCTCCCTGGCCCTCCCCACTTCAACAAGCAAGGTAGGTACTGCAGGGTGGGCCTCAGCCTTGGGAGTGCCTTTGTGTCCCAGGTCGTTCTTGGGTGAGCGGGTTGGGTTTTATCACCTTGCATTGTTATGGGGAGTCACAGTTAAAAATGAACAGTAATACGAGCTTGAGGCAAATCGTTTAACTACCATATTGTAGTATATCGGCGATCCTTACAGGTCCCTTCCGGCTTTTGAGATATTCTATGACTCTATGTAGTTCAGGGATGCACAGTGTGATCATGTCTGCTCTTTGTTTCCCAGGCTACGAAACAGCCTAGCCCTCCTGTGTGGGTCCTGCAAAGATGTCTCACCACTGGCCTGACTCAGTTTTCCTTTATGTGGTTGCATCCTATTTGCTTTCCTTTTTTTCTTTTCTTTTGCTGAATTCATTTCTACATAAAGGGATTGTAGCTGCACTCACACTCCTTAAGTAAGGATGTGTGTGTGTGTATCTGCCAAAGGGCAGCAAATCCCTGATGGACTGAAAATGATCTTTCAGGGGATGCTGCAGTGGTGGGTCATGCTGCTCTGCCCAGGCTGGTGGGTGCGTGCCTGCCAGGGTGGGTCCCCGGGAGCCTGCCGAGGAAGGGGGCACTTGACTGCAGAGCTCACCGTATCCGTGGTCCGTCAGCAAATCAGCCTCTCTCCAGCTTTCCTCTGCCAGCACTGGTAAAGATTTCGTGCGGTGGGTCAGGGCAAGAGGGACAGGGCCTCTAGGACCCACTGGTTTGTGGAGTGGAAGTCCTGTGCCTACTCCTGGCCCAGCTGCTGGTAGTCCTTTCCAGGCATCTGGGCACCAGCTGCCTGCTGGCCCCCAGCGCACAGGGCTAGCATCTCCTGAATTGCAGTGGGCAGCAAGGAGGATGAGGAGCTGGCAGGCTACACCTGCAAGGGATTAGCCCAGCATGGAGGCTTAGGAGCCCTTGCACACACTGTTACTGCTGCTGTCACCCATCTGGGGCACCAGCAGTGACCTGCAGCCCTCACCGGGAGCTGCTTGCACCTGCCTGGCTCAAAACCTGGGCCCCAGCCTGCTTTGTGGATGCAGAAATGCCTTTCCAGAGTCTAAATGTCTTTATTAGAGCAATTGCTGGGAGGGCTGCACAGGCCAAAACCAGCCAGCAGGTTGGTGGTGAGTGATTGATGCCACGCTTCACCAGTGTAGTCCTCCAGCCTGGGGCAGCAGGGACCAGGCTGATGTGTCCAGCAGTGTCTCAAGAACATATAAAGGAGTCTAGGTGCATGGTGGGGGGAGAACTCTGCATAGACGTTACCACCTTTTCTTTATACCTCTGGAGGAAAGCAATTCAAGCCCCAGCAAACCCTGCTGTTGGCTCCTTTCTACCACAACCCTGCATTGCTGGAGCGGGGGCTGCAGACCCTGGTCTCAGACATCAGCCAAGTAGGCCCAGGGACACCTCTCTGCAATGCTCCCCACCTGCCTCCACCAAACAGTCACTTTTGCTTCCCACTGTGCTGCTGACGTGATTTCCATGTATGTGGTCCGCAGTGTACCAGGAGTGAGGTACCTGGTGCTCTGGCCATAATGCTGCTGGCCAGGCTGGAGGGACCAGGCTGGAGGCCCTGCTCTGTCTGGTCGGCCCCTGTACCCCCATGTCGCTTCTCTTGCAGGGTCAGAGAACAGCACCCACAGGACCTGATGCAATTTATTTTCCTCTTTCTTGGCAGTATTTTCTGCCTTCACTGCTGCTCCATGTTGTTTTGCATTAAATGGTGCAAAACTAATTTTGAAATTCAGACCACAGTGCTCTTCACTGAGGCTATAAAAATCTATTCCTTATAAGAACCTTGTGCATATTCCTGAGCAGTACAGTAGTCCTGAGGGAATGCAGCTCACAGACAGGAACACCTAATACCGAGGGCTGCTTTTCATTTTTGCACAACAACAACAAAAAAAAGGCCCACATAGCAAAAGTAGTTTGTTAGAATGAGCCATCCCAACAGAGAAAGGATAGGGCTGGATGAATGTCGTGAGGCGAAGATGTGGATTTAGAGCCAAGCTGAGCAGTCCTGAGATCTTTCAAGTTTAGCTGAAGCGCTGACTCCAGTTTACAAGGGCTAGATGTTTAGCTAGTGGTAACTGTCATCACTTTAGTTAACAGTGTTGAATGTATTTTTGGTGTGATTTTTCTGGATGTGCGTCCCAGGCAGCTAGAGATGGATGGCACACTCCTCAGGAAGGCAGAGGGGTGTCAGGACAGGTCTGGTGCTGTGGAAGCACAAGTGGGATGATACTTCCCAGACGTGTGTGCTGGTCTGGTGCTGGTGAGGGGAGGCACGTGCCTGCCTGCCATAGTGCTGAGTGCTGGCAGCCTTACAGCCTGGGCACAGTCTCCCGTGGCGCCTGGGATGGGGATTGTGTGTCCTCATAGAAAGCCTGGGGGCTGAGACAAGGATTTTGCTCACACATCCCAGGCTTGTGTTATCTGAAATGGCAGCAGACAAGTTGATGTGACAGTCAGGTTTTTGCTCCATAGAGTCACGGTAAAGTGTCATTTCACGCCTGTCTGGTCCTGTCTCCCTGATCCTCAGCAGGAGGGAGGAGGTGGTGCAGAAGTTGATGCATGGCCTCCTGCTTCTGAAGGTGACTTGCTTGGCAGAGCCAATGCCCAGGTCTCAAGGTGTTTGCTCTAGCAGAGCTGCTATTCCTTCTAGTGTCCCTCATTTTCAGGACCTGGCGCTCATTCCTGGAGTGGGGCACTGGGGAGGGAAACCTTGTTTTGCTGCTTATTCGGGAGGCTGTCCCTGCTTGCTTCTTGTAGAGTAGTCCAGTGGATGGTGGCATCAGGGCAGGGCTGTGTAATCAGCTTTGGGACACAGGGGAGGATCCATGTGGGTCCCTGGGTGCTGGAGCTAGGAAGAACCCAGTATTCCCTGCTCCCGGGTAGCATTGGTTAGCAACAGGCCTGTGCACAAGGTGTCCTGCTGGCATCAGAAGGAGAGGGGTGCGGGGCTGAGATGTGTGTTGGCTTAGTTCCTCTAAACATTCAATTCTGTCAGAATACATGAATCTATAGGTGCTCAGACTGAATATGGCAGTGCTGGACCGCATCCTCAATCTACCGCTTAGACAGGAGGGAGCTACTGGCATTTCGGCAAGCCAAGAAAGCAGTGTTAAAGTAGTAGAAGATCTGGATCAAGGGGGAAGGACCACTGCAAAGCCTGTCAAGAGGTTTTTGGGGTGGCTGGTGAGAGGCAGTGTCTGTTTTTGTGGGGGATGCTCTGACAGAGCATGTACTGGGTAAAGTATTAGGCATTGATTTCTCGCTTCTATGGTTTGAAAATCCCCAGCTGCCTTCTATTTTTAATAAAGCACACTTGTTTCCAGACTAAGGTCTGACTCAAGAAAATTATTAGTGTTCAAAAGGACTAGGGAATTTTAACAAGACCTTACAAGCCCCCATGCAAAGTGGGTAGGGGACTGTTATTGCTGATATGTTTTTGTTAAGAAAGAAGCTGAGGAACAATGAAGATCCTTGGTGCATGCTTGGAGTGGGAGAGGCTCTGTTGGAGAGGCTCAGACCTCAGCGTGGTAAGATTTCTGTGCTGTCCAGTGATCTGGAAGGATTGGTGGCTGATCTTCCAGCTGTCCTCGCGTTAATAGGCAGGGGAGCCATCTGCAGTGGGTGAGGCTGTGTGTAGATATGGTGCTGAGTCCTTGAAAGCTTGGGCAGTCTTCTAGGTCCTGCCTGTGTCTGGGGAGGTTTGAGAAAGAGACAGACGCACCATTCTACAAGGACCCACAGACTAATATTTCTTTCCATCATCCAGGGGCTGTGGTGAAGCCACAGGGGATAGGAATGCTTCAAACCCATGTACCCTGCACCTCTCATACAGAGACTCACTGAACATGCCTCATTTGTTGGTCCTCGCAATTTATACCCAGATGGCTGCTCTCCACTGCAGGTCCCTCAATTACACCATTCCCAAACCATGATGGGCTGTACTCCCCTGGAGACATCTGCTTCCTCCCCAGATTTGGTTAATGAGAGGGAAGATGTCATTGGTTGGCCTTGCCTGCACAGTAAGAATTGAGTTTGCCCTGCCTCCACCTCCTCCTGTCTGCTCTCGTGTCATCTTTCCTGGTGGGGAAATCATTGGTAGAAGCAAGAGCACAGTTTTTCCTGTGGTACACTTGCTGCAGGGAACTTTGCTGTGTGTCCTACAGGGCAGTATCACCCTGGTCCCTGCTGCAGGCTGACACCAGGCTGCCAAGGACATCATCACCCAGAAGGAGGGAGAATGGGAGCTCCAGCTGAAATCTAGTGCTTCATGTCTACCTGGGGTAAGATCTGGGGGAAATTTTGTCCTGTGTGGGATGAGGAGAACTTCCACAGTATCAATATAACTCTTGCCGCATAGAGCAAGAGTTCTGTGCAGCACTCATGGTCTGTCATGGATAAGGATGTATTGCACAGATATAAAAGTTTACCTTCTCTGTGCAGGATGTGTACAGGTGCACATGGAGCCTGCCTCTTGGCTGTCCTCTCAGCGGTCATTGCATATGTGCAACACCCTAGGAGCAGGGAGTATCAAGGTGCGCAGAACACAAGCACCCATGTGGTGTATTTGAGGTGGGAGACAGAACCAGTTCTGTTTGCTGGTAAGCTTTGCAGAAGGTGGAATTGCTTCTTGATTGATGTGAACAGCGGAACATAGAAGGTGTCCCTGCTTCTCTCTCCTACAATCTAATTAGAGCCAAATTCCACTACCACTCACATCATGGTGTCAGAATAGAAGCATTTTCAGTTGGCTCAGGCAAATGAATGTTTTACCTCTTGGCTTCTTATCAGCAGGGTCCATAACTCACCTGAAAGATATTTATGTGCACTCATTGTCCAGAGACGGGAATGATGTTTATGTCTCATTGTCGGGCTGCTGTTTCTGAGAGCTGGCATGGGGGCAGCGACACCAGAATAGACAGTGACAGTGACTGGATAAATTTGTGTGCATGGCCAGCTAGATGACTGAGTGGGCTTACAGGCAGATGGAAAGTTAGCTGGGGAGGTTGAAAGCTTGAATGGGCAAGAGGCAAAATGCTGCATTTCTTTGCTGAGTGGCTAGACAGGTGCAGACGGACGCGAGGAAGAATTAGGTTAAGGAGCTGGTGAAAAATGGAGAGATTGTGCCTCACATGCCTCTGGGTGCAAAAACAATTTGTGGTGTCTAAAATGCTGGAGCCAGTGTGGGAGGTGGTCCTTGGCTCCTGAGCAAAATCAGTCAGCATCTTGCAGCATCTCCCAATTATGTTCATTCTCCTGCCCCTTTGCTGCATTCTTTGCTGCTGGTCCAGCTACTCTCACTGTCCCTGAGCTGCCCTCTTCCCCATTAAACTCTGGGACTGGGACTCCGTCTTGTTGGGCACCCCAGGAGAGCATGGTGTGCTTTCAGCAGCTGTCACTGCTGGGTATTTGGAAGTACGAGATATATATGATAGCAATTTCTCCTTCTTTAAGTAGATCTCCAGGCTCTGTGTACTTTGTAGTGGTGTGGGCAATGCTGCTCAGGTTGTCAGTATAATCAGTCCACACTAGCAACACAGATTTGAGCGTCAGACCCCACACAGGGACTCATGAGTGAAGGAGGCAGCCCTAGGCTCACCACAGAAAGCCTGGGTGGTCAGACAGCATGCCCTGCTCCTCTGCAAACCTAGGACTGCACAAGCTCCTGCAAGCCCCATCATTAGGCCTGACATTTGGCTTTTCTTTGAGAAAGCCTTTGACCTGAGCTCGAACATTTCCACACTTGAAGTGGAGGATTTGCTGCCAATTCTAATGACTGTCATCTTGCCTGGTAGAAGAAATGCATGCTTTGGTTCCAGGCTGAGTGTGTGTGCAACTTTCATTTCCAGATAGGTCTGACATCCCAGCCTGCAAGTGGAGCTTCTCTTTTTTACCTTAGCACAACAAGGCTACATTCAGCCAGACTGAAATGCCAAATGCTTGCTTTCTCCCACCCTGCCAAACAAGGTGGGTCATTAGTGGTACTCACTCAGCAATGATTCTCCCTTTCTAGCTGCAGTTTGTGGCACGGACATTTTAATGGTGTTTTAACCCACTTAGTGTGCATTATTCTGATTTTGTATTGTTCTGGTGTGTTAATCAAGCATTCAAGGATGGTCTGGTAGACAGTGCCAATCCAAGTGGGCTGATAGAAAATAGCTCTCATAAAAGTCACTTCATATTTTCCAATGCAAGTGGATATTTTGTACGACAAGACATCTGTAAAAACTCTGTCCTACCATCATGTGACATATTAATTAATGAATCCCATTTCAGCTTTTCTATTATTTTCCTGAGTTGGCATCAGGCTGATGGCTATACAGTTACCTGCGTCCTCCTTGTTCCCTTTGCAAATCTCTTTGCAAGCCCTGACGCCTTCCAAAGAGTTTGAAGATTTACTGAAAGCAAGTGTTGGCTGGCCTGAGAGTTCCTAGAAAATTTAGGTGCAAGTTTTCTGGTTATGCTGATTAAAGCCTGTTCCTGGGGTTTCTGTTGATTGCCAGGTTTCATTACTGCTGGGGAATATTTCAGCATACTGTGATAGGAACAAATTTGACCACTTGCCAAGAGGGAAAAGAAATATTCATTAACTCTCCTGTCCTGCCTGTGCTAGCATTGCCACTCCTCAAGGTATTTCTGTTGGTTATAGCAGTCTCCTTCCTTCCCTTATCAGTTTTCTAGATTTGTTTATTTATTATACATTGGTTGGGGAGTAGTTCGTTCTTAACTGCTTTCATTTTCTCTCCTAACCAATCTGGCTTGTGGAGTATTTTCTTTCCCCCTGGTTTTTCATGTTTCTCAGGTAGTCTGCTTTCCTCACTGTGCAACTCTATTTTTTTAGCCAACAGTAAAACATCCTGAAAAAAAATCCAATTATTGTATTTTTCTGTTTTGGTTCTTTTCCTCTGTTGATCTGGTGCATGTAAGGGCTCTCTGTGCAGAGAAAATGAGTGATGTCTTCTGGTTGTACATCTAACTACATTAAACTTTTTCTGCTGCACTATAATAAATATACTCACCTGTCGTGGTTTAACCCAGCAGCCGGCAACTAACCACTAGACAGCCACTCGCCCACCCTTCCCCTTCCCCCACAGCAGGATGGGGAGGAGAAATGGACAAAAAGAGGAAATTTCTGGGTTGAGATAAAGACACTTTAATAAGACAACAAAGGAAATAGTACTGCTGCTACTAATGATAATGATAATAATGAACATGCAAAACAAACTATATAGAATACAATTTTCTCACCACTTAGTGACCAATTCGCAGTCAGTCCCTCAGCAGAGATCACGGACCCCAGAAATCACAAATTTTGCTAAATTCCTGAAAAAAGAGTTTGAACTCCCAGACAAGAGAAGATTCAAACCCACTGAAAAGAGAAGAGCCGAGAGCTTCCTGCCCCCCCAGCCAACCCCCATTCATAAGCTGAGCATGATGTCTGTGGTATGGAATACTCCTATTGGCCAGCTGGGTTAGCTGTCTGGCTATGCTCCCTCCCAGCTCCTGCACACCTGCTCATTAGCTGAATATGAGAAACTGGAAAAAGTCCTTGATTTCATAGCAACAACTCAAACCATCGGTGTTATCAACATTCTTCTTGTACTAAATCCAAAACACAGTAGCTACTGGGAAGAAAATTAACTCTATCCCAGCTGAAATACAACATGACCTCACACTTTGACCTACCAAAGCGATTGACAGTTCTTCTAAGACTGAGCGCTGCTCTGTCAAACTGAAGTGTGATAAATAATCTGCTCATGCAGTGCTTTAATTTAGGAAACTATCTTTGCCTGTTCTTAGAAAGCCCAGGGATATTTGAATTCTGGCAGGCAGAGCATGCTAGCATTGCAACTCAGAGCAGATATTTCCTGTGATGCAGTGGATGTTTCAGGTATTGCCAAGACGGGGAATCACAGCTGCATTTGTTAAATAGTGCTCAAGAATCTCCTGTTCACTCTGCTTTAAATAAATCAAAGGAAAAGATATCTTGGAAAATCCCATTCTCCCAGCAAAGTCCCTCCCAGGCCAGCTGGGATGAGATGCTGGAGAGCTGCAGTCTCACGCCAGTCCATGCCCATGATAAGCAATTGCCCCATGGCCAGGACACTGCTACTCCTGAGTAGTTTTGTGGTTTGTGTTGCTGGGACTAGGGGATGACCAGTTGCTGAGCTGTCTCACTTCACTCTTGCTTGCAGGAGCCCAGTGTGTTGGTTCGCTTGCTCCTTGCCATTAGCTGGTGCTGCGGCTAATTCACAAACCCATTCCCTTTGCGGCTGGAGCCAGCTGCACTCTGCACCTGCCTGGTGCTCTCTGGGCAAACATGCTGACTTTTGCTGAAGCAGAGCCCAGCAGCCAGGGCTGCTCCCCACTCATTTCAGAGCTGGCCAGAGATGGGAGCGTGCTCATGGGGCTGCTGTGCTCAGGATCTCCTCCAGCAGCAGAGCCGGATCCCCTTGCTTCCCTCAGCTCCGTACCCATCCCCTTGCTCCCTATATATATATATATATATATATATATATACAAAAATATATATTCTTTCTCTCTATATATGTTCCACATACATATGTATATATTTCACCTATATATGTATATAGGGAAGGCCTAGTGGTGGGAAAAACAGGAAAGGCAGCTGCAAACTCTGTAATGACCTGAGTGGTGCTGAGGTAGTGCTGCTATGGGGCACTGCTTCAATGATCTTGGCATGTGCTGGTGGAAGGTCTCAAAGGACATGCCTCTCCAATTTGGCCCCAGAAGAGGACACTCAGCAAGCACAGTGTTTCTGTTCTGCAGCATAGCCAGTGAAATACAAGGCAAAGCGGGGTATCCGTGGAAAACCCCTGGTTTCCATTTCCTTCCTTGCTGGGGAGATCTGCCTGCACTGTGCTGTGCTGCTGAGGGGTCACCTGGGGAATCAGGGGCAGGGATGCACAGCCCTTGCTGTGAGGCTCCTTGCAGTGAGGTGTAGCATGGGACGAGGTGATGGACCTGTGATGCTGCCTGTCGCTGACTGGGGTAGAGCCTGGGGCTAGCCGAGAAGAGCTCTGCATTGCTACAGGTAAGCCTTAAACTTTTCAGTGATGACTGTAGATATAGTGGCCCCCTTCTTGGAAAAAGTGATGTGTTGATGTAACCTTGCTGGCAATATTTTACAAGCCCATCTGTGAGCAGGAGGGCTCAGGAGCTTGCAGAAGAAGTGCAGAGGGAGATTCGGCCTGTAACTTTGTCTTAGTTGTTCTAGAGCTGCATTGGTTTAGGTCTTGTTTTGTTTTTCCCCCTCCCCAAAAGAGTCCAAAGTGTGGTTTGCTTTTGCCTGGGAAACTCCTGCAGTTACTGGGTAGGGGGAACCTTGAAGGACTTCTACTGTGAGTACCTGCAGTCCTGAAAATCCTGTATCCTTCTTGGAGTGAACCTTTCTGCCATTACTCTGCTTCACTTGCGGAGATGTTTGCAAAGCCCTGTGGGGCTGAGTGAGAGATCCTGCCTTCTGGAGGAAGGTAGCTGTGATCCCAAAGGAGCCCTGGGGCAGCAGAACATCCTGAGCTAATCGACATACTCTCTCTCACAGGGCTTGGCTAGTAGCAGGCTCTGTGGAGCAAGTGGGGTGGGCTGTGTCAGAATGGCTTGTGGGCAAGCTGGTGCTTGTTGGCATTGATGCATGGTGAAGGCAGAGGTTTGCATCCCAAGGAGTATTTGTGTTACTGTGTCCTGGTTTGGGTTAAAACGGATCTGATTCTCTTTTAGTGAATCTTCCTTCCTTAGTTCTTCTAAGTAACTGCACTTTTCTGAAGTAAGAGCTTTCTCCCCTTGGCCTCTCTAAGGAGCATCAGGAGGTGTGACTTTCATATGCATGTATCTGTCAGCATCAGCCTTCAAATCAGGCTCTGAAGCTGTCAGTGACCAAAGGCCTTTGGGGCCTTGTACATCAGGGAGCAGGGCAGCACTTCTGAACAGCTAACATGAGGTTAGTGCTGGGAGCATTGTGCTGAGAGGTGGTTTTGATGGTGCAGTTCTTCAGGCTATGGCAGAAGCGTGAAGGAAACCCCTGAAGAGTAGATGGGAGCCCCTCCATCCACCCATCCCAGGGGAAAGCTGGTAGCAAACTCTCTCTTGAGTGACTTGTGTCTGTCCACAGGTCCCTTCCAAGCCTGATGTTCTGTTCCCTGGCCTCAGCTGAAGACTTGGCAATCTAGGAATGGTGTAACTGTTTACACTGATGTTTTCTGGCTACATGGGAAAAAAGCAGATGTGACTAATGCAGGATTATGTATATGGCAGTCACATGGGCCTCGAAGCTAAACCTAGCTCGTCCACTGAGTGCAGTTTTGTAAAGAAATTATGTGTCCATCCAGAACATCAAGCAGAACAACAACCCTAGTATCCCCAGCACAGCTTCTTTTTCTATTGACTGGAGCATTATTCATCAAAATAAAATTGTTGTTCTCTGAAATCTGAATGCTCTTGGTCAGAGGGAAGGATGGACTTGCTGTAAGAGTAAATGGAATAATTTATTTCTGCCTAGGTTGATACTCATTCCTCTGAAGGCACTTGGAAGTGTTGTGACTCCTGTCCTGAAGCACAGACTATATTATTTTAATGACAGGTTGTGCTACAGGCTCCTAATCACAGCATTTACGTAAGTGATATATTGGGAGGATGGAGAAACAGGCATGGGAGAGGAAGCCCCCAGGAATGCAGCCCAGCCCATGCCAAAGACAGGCTCCATGCTCAAGGGAGATGTCTGCCTACTCATGTCTTTAGCGACCTCAGCTGAAATCTCCAGGACTCATATCTTCTCTGTGACTGTGTTACCGTTGCACTTATTAAGTGTGCTGCCAGGTGCCTCCCTGCACAAGCCACCTAGATAAATGATGGCGTGTCTATGCCAGTATACTTGAATTAGTACTGTTCTCTGTCTGATGTTAGGAAAGAGAGGTATAATTAAGGTAATTACAAGCCATTCAGTATCAGTCATGGACAGCAAACTGTCTTTCGCACGAGAAAAACACAGTGTGTTAGTCTGCCAAAGTGATCGCAACACAGAGCAAATCCAGAGATCGCCAGCCAGCCCAAGCGCTGCGTGGGCTCTGTCCCCAGGACAACTGGAACTTGACCTCGGGGATCAGATGAGCTCCCAGCACTCCCCTCAGAGCGGGGTGACTCCTGGCTCTGCCATGGCTCATTGCTGGGGCTGGGGTTGAGATGGGTGCTGTGGTCATCTATCTGGGTACCCCGGGGAAATCTTGAGGCATTACTGTTAATGTTGGGTGACGATGAATTCATCCTGGCCAGCAAAATAGATCCAGGTGACAAAGAAGCTTGAGAAAAATGATCATTCTCCTGCATGTCAGGAAGAAATGAGATCTGTCAAGTTATTTACAACTGTAAGACATCTGTAAATGACTTGACAAATGCAATCTCCTTCCCAGTGCTCTTGGGTGCCACAGCTGCCTTCCAGAAAGCTGCGTACTGCAAAGCCTGTGGGGAGCCTGGGGTACAGTATGCTGTGGGGGGGTGTCATGGTCTGTTTGGATCTCTCAAAATTACAAGACAAAGTACTCTGTGATTTATATTTTATTTCATGAGCTCATTAAGAAATACAGCAAACAAACACAATAAACAGGTGCTCAATCCCCTTTTGTCCAGTCTAGTCTATCATGTGAATTCACTTATTCACCATTCAGGTCATAAGGGTTCATAACTTATAACCTGCAACTCTTCATATTGTGCACCTATGAGCAAAACAGAAAGAATTAGTTCCCTAGCCTATGGTTCGAGTGCTCATCCTTCCTCCTCCGTCAGTATGCGAGCATCCCCTGTATCACACCGGGAAGCAGGAAAGCTTCAGCAGTCCAGTAGTTACTGCATTTGCTTCAAAAGCTTTTTGGGTAAGCTGTTTTATACCCTCCAGTTTGGGGGTTTGGCCTATACTATTTCCATGAGTTAGTGGACTCTGAGGAAACTGGCAGACAGAAGATAATGGCTGCAGAAGACAGCCAGCTGCAGGTGATAATGGCAGCATAATGGTCCTTTAGCTGTTTCTGGCCACCTGTCCTGCCTACATGGTACTCTCACTTTGACCTCATGGCGCTGCTGCCAGCATAGATCAGGCCTTAGCATGAGCTGGGTTTTAGCCAAAATCTGAGCAGGAATTGAGTGAACAGTGACAGGGGGGGCGACTGCCAGGCACAGCCAGCGACTGCCTCTGCCACAGTGGACACCTACCTAATGGTTAGGGCTTACCTGGTGTGCTGCTGAGATAGATGACTGTGGGATGACGCCTGGGGCCAGGCATTTGCCTTCCTCTGCTCTCGCCATGTCTCAGATACCAGGGCTCGGGGTGGCTCCTGCAGATGAGAACACTTGTCCTGAGCCCCTAGGTGGGTGCTAACCCTCACTGCAGCATAGGGAAGTAGCTGGGAAGGGGGGCTCTTGCGCTTGACACTGGATGACTCTGGCTTGCCTTGCAGTGAACGTCTCATGCCTGCCAGGGCAGGACATGTAGGTGCTTCCAGATCCATTCCCAGCTCTTTTCCCTGCTACTGTCTTCCTCAAAGCAGTCTGTACCATCCTCCTTGGCTGGAGAGCAAGCCTCGTCTCCATTGGAGAGCAGTAAAACTCCTTGTGGGGGACAGGAATCTCCCAGAAATGAATGATGTGCTGAACAGTGCCAGATTCTCTTTTGTGGGCTTGCTGACTGTTCCTGTTACCAGCACACCTTCCCTAACTGCTGAGTGCTGCTGTGGCCTTCCCTTCTAGCTCGGGAGGGAAGAACCACTATCTGCTTCTTAAATCGCTCCTACATCTCCACGTCAAGCAAACATACCCTGGAATTAAAAGGGGATTTCATTTGACCACTCTTTTGGTACTGCAGCTATGCTGGAGGGACCTTTGCTGATGCTTACTTGTGTCATGCGCAGGCACCTCTGGGCTTGGAGTAGTTGCTCTCTTTTGGGGACCCATTAGTTGCAGTTTGCCTTGCTGGAGTAGTGATTCAAGCACACCAAGTTAAGCATACATGTGGATCCTCACTGCCAGAGCCCTGCCTGAAGGCACAGCTGTGTGGAGGGACTTGTTTTAGTTGTCTGCTGCCATGGAATTGCATGGTTGTGTCTGTTAAACCCTAACGTGTTACCCAAAGGTTTCTCTTGTCAATATTGTGCTGTTTGTGGGGTTATTTCCCTTACTTTTAATTGAATGTGTCTATATAAAATGCAATTGCTTTTCCCCACGATTGCATTTATTTCCTTTCAGTGTCTCTCTCTCCCCATCCATCACTTTAAAATACCTTGCCAGACTCTTAACTCCTGGGTCTTTATAGAGAATAGAAAGATGTCTGCCATGGAGGGGCAGAGTGAGTTGTGTTCTCCCCAGCACAGAGCAGGAGTGACTCCCGTGTCTCAGAGGTCACTGGTGGAAGCTGCTTTGTGCCTGGTTTGTTGTGCCCAGGTGGAAGTGGGTGGTGTACTTGGGCACACAGATCTGAGACATGACCCTTTGTATCAGATGTAGGAAATTATTTTGACTGACTGCATGAGCCAAGGACAGTACCCATATGTGAACAGGCAGATACTGATACTGTGTCATTGTAGGAAAAGAGTGTGAAATGCCCTGTTTGATGGGTATCATTAAAACCTCATGTCAACATGGAGAGAGGCAGAACAAGCAAAAGCCTAAAAAAATCTGATAGATGAGGGAAGATTGAACTGAGGTGGTTCTGCTTCTGTCCTCCTTATTCTCTTGAGGCTGAATTCTTCATACATGACAGTTGCTGCTGCAATGTAGAGGCAATATCTCTTCTCTACCTCCAGTCATTGAGATGAAGTTCATGGGCTTCAATTTACTGAGAGACACATTAGGCACTGAAAAAAAATTGTGATGGAAAAGCTGAGGGAGCATTTTGCAGGAAGGTTTGAAGAACAACTGTCAGTGGCCCAGGCATGCAGGACTTCACAGTTTTTTTTCCCCGCGGTTCTGGCTAAAGCTCATGTACACTAAGCCAGCTACCCCCAATAATCAATACAAATGAGGAAGCTGGTCAAACAGTTTGTTTGTGTTTTGCCCTGGGCCACCATGCACAGGGGCTCCCTTTCGTGACGGTCCTTTGCTAGCCCTTCCCCTGGCTTTGGGCAGGCATCTGTTTTGATTTCGATTTCTATCAGAATTCCCAAAATAGAGGTGCTTCTTCGAGCTCTGTTCACTTCAGATGTTCTACCTAATCTTGCTCTCTGTCATCTTTTGAAATAAAAACAGAAATAAGTGAAAACCAGTCAGAGCAAACAGTGAAACAAAAAGTGACTCACGGACTGTACAAAGTGTTCTCCACCATTAGGAACAGCCTTTTAAATCTCTGAGCTTTTTCCTCTCCTGATTTATTCTATTTCTAACCAATTTCTGTCCCTTTTGGTCTCTAATGGTTATCAACATGTTTTTCCATTTCCTTCATCTGAATGTGCTGATGATTATGTTACTGCAGTCCAATAAACTGTGAATTGAGCTGAGTGTGTAAGAAGGGCGGTAGGAGACCATTAGCGCTTACCACTGACTTGTACAGATCCTACGTTAATATGGTCACCTTTCTGATGGAAACTGAACTGGGATTGTGAACAAACTCAGTTCTTTGGGAGATGAATCTTCTTGTAATCTACTTGCACGATGGAAAGATAATTCTCCCTCTGCTAATGTGGGAACAATACAGAAGAACCAAACACAGGGATAAAGCATAGTCCAAAACACACTGAAAGGCGGTGATCTCTCCTGGTTGTCAGGCACTCAGGCCAGACCGGGAAGCACTGCCCTGGGAGCAGAGAGTTAAACTATGACAGGCACCAATCCTGATGACAGTGAATACACCTGCTGCCTCTCTGCATCTTTGCTAGGCCCTGGCCCCAGTTTGAGTGTCCCTTACTGAGCACAGAGGAGCTGAAGCAGCTGGTTTTCTCCAGGGAGAGCAAGTACAGCAAGAACAGAGGAATGGCAGCCACTCAGTAGGTACAAAGCCACCTGTCAGGCCAGCACTGAGCCTTTGTAACAGGAGCTATAGGTGATACCTACAGAACACCTGTGGATTTTCACCCCTGATGAAAATCTTTGCTTTTGGGCATAATTGCTTGTATGGTTCCTGTTAGCAAGACAGCTAACAGGGGAAAACACAAACAAGCTGGTCCCTGGAACACGATCACCAGGGACGTGGTCACAGCACCAAGCCTGTCAGAGTTCAGAGTGTGACACTCTTAGTCATATGGCTTACTTTTAGTTAGTCCTACGAGGAGCAGGGAGTTGGACTTGATGATCCTTATGGGTCCCTTCCAACTTGAGATATTCTGTGATACTATGATTCTACGATCTCCAGCAATTTAGCAATCGTAGAAAGGCACCTGCTTGCATCTAATCAGCCCTGGTAAGGGAGATGAGAGTTTTCCTTCCTCAAGATCCAGGGGGTCAAGTGCATACTTAGATCCTGAGATAAGGTTCAGCATGCCCTCAAGAGCATCTCCTCCACTATGGAGAGTGAGTCTCCTTGATTCCCTGTGCAAAGACTGTGCCATGCAGGTAGGAGGAACCATAACTGAACTAACTGCTTAACCCTGCCTCTGCCCACTAGCTCCTTGCCTGCCTGTGGGGTCTCTGAAGAGTGATGGTCAGCTAAATCTGCTTTTGTGCACTGACAGTAGACTCCTAACTGTGGAGTGTGTAGGTCATTTATCTTGGGAGAAAAATATCAGCTGTGCACTGACCTGCACAGGGACTGGTGACTGAGTCAGTAAACATGGCTGTGGTGAAAGACGCGGGGACACCAAGGCAGGGTTTGGCTGTGCAGACTTTTCTCAGTGCTGATTTTCATGGTGCACTGAGATAGTGATAGGACAAGGGGTAATGGCTTCAAGCAGAAAGAGAGTAGATTTAGACGAGATATAAGGAAGAAAGTCTTTACTATGAGGGTGGTGAGGCACTGGAACAGGTTGCCCAGAGAAGCTGTGGATGCCTCATCCCTGGCAGTGTTCAAGGCCAGGATGGACGGGGCTTCGATCACCCTGGTTTAGTGGAAGGTGTCCCTGCCCATGGCAGGGGGGGTTGGGCTAGATGATCGGTAAGGTCCCTTCCAGCCAAAACCATTCTATGATTGCATGATTTACACCAGTTAAGAAAAAGGCACTGTTGATGTATGTGTTAGCCCATTCCCACCCCAGATTACCACTGCAGGTCCCACTACTGCCCGGATGAGGGAAGTGCATTTATTTGCTCTGGGTTAGAAAGATATTTCTCTAGTATGTACAGGAGCAACATCCCACACATGCAGAGAGTCCACAGCCTGCCTCACGTCCCAGAGGAGGACACAGTCACTGGGAGAGCCGTGCAGCCAGCTCCAAAGCCATCACTGCAATTATCCGCGGGCTGTGCCAGTCACTTTCCACACCACCTTTGCTTGCCTGGCCCTGCCCTTGCTGCCCGTCTCCCTTGCCAAATCTGCTGTGGGAGCCAGTCTGGGCAGATGAGGCATCGCGAGGCAGAAGGAACTCTTTGGCAACTAATCAACATGTCCAGAGCAGTGGGGCCACAGAGCAGAGGAGTTCAAAGGATGAGAGCTAACAGATGAGCTGCAGCTTTAGTCCTTGGAGTCCAGGTGGTTTGAGGATCAGAGGCAAGTCTGGGTCCATTCCTACCCTTTCATGCAGCGTGTTGTGGAGAGATGGCTCAGAAGAACAGTTGGTGTGTGGAATGGAAAGTAATGACAAGGCCAGAAGCAGAGTATAGCAGTTTCTGGCTTGCCTTTCCAGAATCCTCTCTCACACAGTGGGAAAGGGTGACCTGAAGCTGGTGGCACAGATTAGCTGGCAGCTGTTGTGGAGCCTGGCCACTAAGAAATATGAAGGGGCTTGGAGGAACTGGAGGGAACTGCCATGGAGGCTGGGTTCAGCTCGCACATGTTCTTCTCCTCGTGCATCTGGGACACTTCAGCGGAGCCTGCCTCAAGTCCAGGCACAATGTGGGCAGCGTGCACTTTGTTGCGGTGCTTTTTGCTCAAGAGACAGCTGAAAACTTTTTTGAAGCCCTTGCGGAAGTGCTTGGAGACCAGGGCATATACGATGGGGTTGAGGCAGGAGTTGGCATAGGCCATGCAGTGGGAAAACAGGCGGAAGGCATAGGTGGTCTGGTTGAAGGGGAAGTCTCCGTAGAGGTATCGGAGGATGACTACATGGTAGGGCAGCCAGCAGAGGCAGAAAAGGATGGTTACAATGATGATCATCTTGGTTACTTTCCGCCTGGCCTTCTTGGACTCTGATATGTCCTCCAGGGGGTCCACTGCTGTCCACAGGTACTTGATGGTCCTGATGTAGGAAAAGCTCATGACCAGCACTGGGATGACATAGCCGAAGGCAAATGTGCTGGTGTCCATGACCTTGCGGCCCCACTCCTCCCAGCCAGGCATGCAGATGTAGCTGGAATCCCACTCAATCAGGTCATAGTAGCTTAGGTAGGGCCCAGCAAAGACTACGGAGAGGCCCCAGATCACCACCATGGCAGCTACTGCATTGTGGGGGGTCCGCAGCTCCCGGGAGCGCAGTGGATAGCGGATGGCCAGGTACCTGCAGGGGAGAGCAAAGCAACCAGCGCTGAGATTTCAGCCAAGCTCTGCCTGATAAACTCCAGGGACAAGAGAGTTTCCTTCATTCTCCTGAAGGTCCCTGAGCTGTGGCCCTACATGTTGCCTCACACCCTCTTTGAGATAAAGTCCTGGGTAAAGCAGCCTTTCTCTTTCTAGCGAGCATGCTTCTCTTCCCACAGGCTTAGGCTGGCTCACCCCTCCATACATGGTGGGATGGGTTATGTCCCTGAGCTAGGGCCAGAGAGATGGTGCTGTGGAGACCATGCAGATATCCACTGCTTGGCAGAATTTATCCAGCTGAAAGAGGTCTGAACTGAGAGTTCAAGACCTGGGGAAGTTTCACTGGTGACGGCTACCATGCAGGCTCCTGCCCACTGAGGGCATGTTTCCAGCCTTCTCCAGCTTCCATATCAGCCTAGCAGGGGAGAGATTTGCTCACTGGAGCTATAGCTGCCTCCACCTTGGTACCAAAAGGACCAGGTGGGCCCTTGCCTTTTGGTACTGTCTGCTTTCTCAGGCCAGCCCAAAGCAGGCAGTGATGGTCTGTCTGCTCCCTCTAGCAACAGTCACCAGATACAGTGTGATGACCAGCTTTGCTCCCCAACCTCCAGGCAACACCACAGGGCAAAGACGTAGATGTCAGCAAGGAGAGAAGGTGGCTTGGTGCTTGTGGGTAGGGGATGGAGAGGAGCTGTCAGCACAGACAGGAATGCAACTGCTGCAGCCTCAGCCTGCCAGTGTCCACAGAATGATGTCATTTGATGTACTGTAAGACCAGCAGAGCAGGTGGATAAGACAGGCAGTTGGTGTGAAGTGTCACATGTGTGACAAACCCCTTGTTGCTTGCTGGTCCTGTCATCCTGAAAGCTGCCAGCCACTTCATGTCATGCTGAAATGCAGCCACCTCTTGGGAGCACTGCACTACAACACACAAGTGCCACCACAAAGGGAGAGAACATAGGCACTAGCACCTTGCCAAAATGTCCTTTTTTTCTGAAATACTGTCCCTGGTTCTGAGCTGGCTGGAGAGGCAGACTGCACTCATGTGATGTAGCTGCAGGGAAGCAAGAGGCTTAGATGGTGAGAAATCTCGGGTCTTCCTCATGACAGCAGCCAGACTGTGTAACCACTGGAATACCAGAGGATTGGGATATGTTTTTCAGGGATTCCATGTAACACCCTTCTCCCCAACCAGGGAATGCTGGCATCTCTGAGTGGGTGAATTGCTGAAGTGTCAGATCACTGAGTCCAGGTGCCCGTTTCTGCAGGTGGTGCCTGGGAGAAGGACAAAGTGGAAGGGGGCTGGAAGAGTAGCCCAGCCACATTTTTTGCTGGGATTTAACCCATCCCAGATATTTCCTGGTACTGAAGTTTCTTTCTGCCTGCAGTGCTGTGAACCTCCTCATTGCAGAGGGCTGTTTGGCCCTGTCTTGTCTTGGTACCTTGGAAGAAAGCACAAGGAGCAAGACAGGCCAGGATGTGTTCCCTGTGGCCGTCAAGGCTGGAGCTTACCCCAGTGGGGACCTCTTTCTGATCCTGGACTTTTAGTGTGGGCTCAGTCAGAAGTGGGGCAGCTGACACGGTTATCTTACAGAGCCCTTGGGAACAATGCAGGTGGCACTGATCAGGGCCAGAGTGTCCTGGGTGACCTCCCAAGAAGGGACTTGGCTCACAATGCAGGTGCCTTTCCGTGAAGGGTGCAGGAGGGCTAGAGGTGGTGGGGGAACAGGAATTGCTAGATGACAGACTTTGTGCTGGGCTGGCAGCCCTGGGGAATGAGAGATGTGTTTACTGCAGGACTCGGATCTGTCGGTTATTTATGTGGCTTCTCTGGCAGTGCCCTCTGTTTGCTTTTCTGCCTGCACGTGCCCCTTTTCTGAAGTGGTGGCTTGGGGACAGCTATTACCTTCTGAATGGCATCTCTAATAGAGAGCTAGGTGACTCTCAGTGGGAGTCTGTGGCACAGCGGGGAGCTGAGCTTGGGTCTCAAGTGCTCTAACCACAAGGCAGGCCTTTCCTGCAGACAGAAGCAGCACCAGCTTTGCACTCAAGAGATCTGCAAGTGCTGCTTGGGGGCTGTCCGGGCAAGGGAGAAACAACTGGTCCCCAAACTGCCTTTGGCATGGATTGATACCACTGGCGTTTGAACTATAGCCTAATGGCCGTGATCTTCCCATGCCCTCACTCAGCCCAGCTTCTCAGACTGCCCTCCTTCCCCAGCCCACGGGCATCTTTAGACTGTTACCTGTCCACAGAGACGGCAGCCAGAGTAAAGCTGCTAGCATACATGGTGAGGTAGATGAAGAAGTGGACAGCCTTGCAGATGAAGGAGCCGAAGACCCAGCCCTCAAGGGAGTAGATGGTGGCCTGGAAAGGCACGCAGAAGACAATGAAGAAGAAGTCAGCCAGGCTGAGGTTGAGGATGAAGAGATTGGTAGTATTCTGGCCCATTTGCCCATTGCGCAGCAGCACTGCCAGCACCAGGCTGTTGCCCACTGTGCCCAGGAGGAAGATGAGGGAGAAGACCACAGGCACAATGACATTGGCAGGGCTGAACTGATAACTATCAGAGGAGTTCCAGTACCCAGCCAAGCTCACGAAGTCCTCATGCTCCATCATTCTGTGTTGTGGTGAGACGTTGGAGCCTGGGGCAACACAGAGAAAGACGTGAGAGACTGGAGAAACACTGCCTGTTAGTTTGGCTGATGGGCCTGTTGGCTCACTGGTGACACAGAGCCCCGCTTTCAGCTTCATGATCCACATGCTTTTCATCAGGTTCCTCTGGATGCTGATGGTCTGGAGGACAGGTGGGGTTAGGTAGGGAGTAAGGGGTGCCCTGCTCCCCTGTTCTGGCCATGGAATGAATCCACAGCCCATGTTCAGATGCTGCCTTGGAATGATGATTCTGGGGGAGAGGAGAAGATGGCATCTGTCTCCAGCTTCCTCCTTTGTGGAAGAATGGAGCCAGGATCCCTGCCTCCAAGCTGGTCCAGCTGATGGCATGAGGGGTGTGACATTCCTTCCCAGCAAGGGGGCTTCAGCCCCAAACCAACCAGCTGGACAAGCCAAGGTGTTTGCTCTCTGAGGAGCTCACAGGGCAGCTCTCCCCAGGACTTGGATTTTTGTATCACTCCACTGCCCCCAAAATAAGCATTTGGACTGAAGCAGAAGGTGAGGTTACACATGGAAACACTAGTTTCTCTGTCACAGGCATAGAAGTCTGTCTGCATGTTTTTGAGTTCTGGAGCTGGGGCAATATCACATACAGATACAGGCACAACTTCCCTTGAATAAAAACAGGGTTCGGGTTCTTCCCCCCCCCGCCCCCGCAGTGCTTGTAGGGGTGTGCTGTGGTTATCAGACTGTGCGGCCCATGTCTGGCTCACCACGAGTATGGAGATCTCAGAGTCTGTGCAAGAAACCAGCCTCTAGCTTGTGCATTCTCTTTCAGGCTGGAGAATTAGCAGGTGCTCCCTGGGGAGCACTGGCAGTGCGAGTGCCTGAAGCAGAAGCACTGCAAGGAGCATGTGAGCATGGGTCCCTGGCTGCAAGTATTCCTGGTATCAGTGCAGATTTGGGCATGCCAGCAAGCTGCCTGAAATCATGCTGAGCCCTGTTCAGCACTACCACAGCTGCAATGAAACCATTCCTGTACAGTTGCAAGTATCCCCAGAGGCAAGTGCCAAAGCCTCACAAAGTTTAGGAAGCGGGATGTGGTCTTTTGGTTGGCCTGTTGTGCACTGCCCAGCAGTTGGTACAAGTCAAATACCCCACTTGGCATGGCAGCCTCTCCTCTGTCCGAGCAGCAGGAAGCTCATGCTGCTACCTGGCAGCTGGACTCTGCTCTCTCGGACCCCCCAAAGGTCACTGCATGTCATTTGTGAACATGGGGACTGCTCCCATAGCACATACTGATCCCGAAGCAGAGGGGATTTCACAGGAATGGCTTCAGATGCTCTGAATATTCACCTTGTGGAAGGTGCAGCACAGAAATTTTACGTCTGGCTTAGACTCTTCTGTTTTATAGTAACCTTGAGCTCGATGAACATTGCTTGTGTGGCAGAGGGATAAGCTGTGCTCTGGAAAGCTGGGATGTCCAGAACTGAAGTGCATGCTACTTATTTTTGCTAGCTCTGCCATGATGCCTGAACAAAGCCAATTCAAACGGCAGTGTCAGCTCTCAGTACAGGCAAAAGTCCCCCTGCAGCCACCTGAAGAAAGGAGTACCCCATGCAGTATGGATGTGTGGGAAGTGGGGAAGCTTACACAGGGGCTGGCAGGAGTGGGAGAGATAGACAGATGGGAGCCTGCCAGAGGGTCTGGTGTGAGAGTCTGGTTGAGCATGTTGGTCTCTTCTCATGCTGCCTAACTCCTCTGGGACCAGGAAGCTTCCCTCTATGCAGAGTAGAGCAACACAGGCTGCCACAGATGTTTTATTCTTACCTGTACTTGATTGCACTGACTTAGGCTATGCTCAGGATTATACCCCATGCAAGGCTGTGACACTGAAATTCTTCTTCCATAGGGCTAGAAAGGTATTAGCAAAACTGGAGACGAGCTGACAGCTCAGCCAGAAGTCAGCTTCATCTTATCATACACCCAGACAATGCCTGTGTTACCTGGTAGAGTCTCTGGCTGCTTCACTCTGCATCTCCCCCCCCCTCCCCGCCTTCCTCTTTGCCAAGCGTTCTTTCATTGCTCTCTCTCGCAAGGCAGATGAGCCGCTAGTCAGCCCTCCTCAAAGGTTGCTCTAAAGAGAACAAAAAGACAGGGAATACCCTTGGACCCCCACTGCAAATCAAGGAAGACAACACTGCAAACATCCCCCTTGCTGGTGCGACCTGCCATGAAATCACTTTGTAGTACTGGCACATCACGTAGCCTGATTGCAGTCCAAATTTGGCATCCCTTGATGTGCACATGAGCAGCTCATGCTTTACTTGGAAAAACTGTTTCTGGCTGTCAGGGAGCCACCACTGTTGTCATTTACCACTCAGGTCCAAGCTTATTTCTTGAGCCTGTAGGAACGGGAATTCAGGGAGCTTGGTGAATTCTTTTCAGGGACAGCCAGTGGCCAGGAACAGAGTGCCAGGAAGGATGTGATGGCAGGTTGGTAATTGTACTCTTGCCACAGCTTTGAGGTTCTACCTGGTCAGCCGCGGCTCATGACCCATCTACATGGAGTCAAAGTAGTGCTTCAGTCCCCTGGACAGATGGGAGTTGGGACACAGCAAGTATCAGGGAACTCAATGATGCAGCAGAAGAACAAGTCTTTATCTCTGCTGGGTTAGCTCTGATCCACCTCTCCATGCACAGTTCTGCCTGCAGACAGGACAGCAATAGAATAGGCACAGTGTGAAAGTAGGGTCTCATAAGGGACATATACGAACTGTGACACTATGCTGATACACTGAGATGCTGTGAGACTCTCACAGAGTCACTCAGAGCACTCTGGCAGAGTGAGATGTCTCCAAGTCCCTATTTAGCATCTTCTCAGGAAGCTGCCACTCACCCTCATGGCTCTGTTGTCCCTTGGAAGCATTCTTGCAACCTTTTCACACCCTATCATTTTGTGAATGGGTTTGTGACAACGCTCCTGAGTTTCACTTGGTTCTGAATAGCCTTGACTAGCAGTGAGAGGGATGGCTGCTCTGAGCAGAGAGAAAATGGAGAGCATGGATAACAACGTTCCTCTCCCACATCTGCTACTCAGGGTTAGCAGGGGCAAAGGCGATATGACAGAGGAGGTAGTATTGCCAGGAATGAGAACTCAATCAGTGGCAAAGTTGGGACTCAGGAGACCTGATTTTTCTAACAACGGTTTGGTAAAGGATTGGCAGGGAGAATGGTTCCCAGTACCCACCTGGTGCAGGTAACGAAAGGAGCAACACAGAGCCTTGGTGGGGGCAGGCAGCAGGTCATGGCAGGGATGCCTGCAAGCCAGTGTAGCCAGCTCTGTCAAGGGAAGGGCAGGAGCAGGCAGGGTAAGGGGACAGAGACAGCAGCGCTGGGGGGGAGGTGTGTGGAACGAGGGAACGGGACACGGGACACACGACACAGAGCCTGCTGGTCTGGCCAGACCGGCGCAGGGAGAGCAGAGGGGAGTCAGCGAGCGGGAAGTTTGAGCTCCCTGTTTCAGCGGGCTTGGGAGCCGGCTGCCCCGGGCGCACGCTGCTGCCGCAGAGCGCCCGCACTTCCCATCTGCGCGGCGGAGCTGCCGCCAGGCGCCTCGTCCGCTCTGCGGGGCGCCGGGCAGAGCCCCATTGCTTGGCCAGCTCGGGGAGCCGGCCTGGGAGCCCCCGCGGCCCTCC
>Ga0065711_1032421_pt1 | contig 27386 bp, 7 predicted proteins | sample Hoacrofraction12_FD_59098 | JGI IMG/M metagenome (GOLD analysis project Ga0065711, IMG submission 59098) | Hoatzin crop microbial communities from Cojedes, Venezuela - Epithelial fraction 12 v2 (version 2) | ecosystem: Host-associated > Birds > Digestive system > Esophagus > Crop | place...
CCTTCCACTAGACCAGGTTGCTCAAAACCCTTTCCAACCTGGCGTTGAACACTTCCAGGGAAGTTGCACACACAGGTTCTCTGGGCAACCTGTTCCAGCCTCACCACCCTCATCATAAAGAATTTCTTCCTTGTATCTAATCTAAATCTACCCCCTTTCAGCTTGAAGCCACTACACTTTGTCCTATCCCTACATGACCCGGTCCAACAGGTCCACGTCTTTCCTGTGCTGAGGGCTCCAGAGCTGGACGCAGGACTCCAGGTGAGGTCTCACAAGAATGAAAATAAACTTTCCTTTTGCATAAAATCCTAAAATGTAAGAGTTCCTAGACAAGGGAACTTTGAGAATAACTGCTCAGATGGAGATGTATTTCTTCCTGTGCCACTGCAGGGCTGTTCTTCACCACATGACGAAAGGACCTATCCCACAACTCTTCATTCACGGGTGACAAGCGAATAGTTCATATGCGGGCCAGGTTATGTCATATGATCATGGGTACATCCAGGTTGATACAAACCATGTGGGGTAACACATATCTCTAGCAGCAGCTTACATTCCTGGTTCACCATAGAATAAACCTGACCATTTTCCATCTCACTTGCTCTTGTGAGCCCCCCAGCACAGGAAAGGCATGGACCTGCTGCAGTAGGTCCAGAGGAAGGCCACAAAAATGGTCAGAGGGCTGGAACACCTCTCCTATGAGGAAAGGCTGAGAGAGGTGGGACTGTTCAGCCTGGAGAAGAGAAGGCTGCAGGGAGACCTTATTGTGGCCTTTCAGTACTTGAAGGGGGCTTATAGGAAAGATGGGGAAAATCTTTTTATCAAGTTGTCCTTTTGTGACAGGACAAGGAGTAATGGTTTTAAACGAAGGGAGGGTAGATTTAGACTGGATATGAGGAAGAAATTTTTTACCATGAGGGTGGTGAAACACTGGAACAGGTTGCCCAGAGAGGCAGTGGAGGCCCCATCATTGGAAACATTCAAGGTCAGGTTGGACGGGGCTCTGAGCAACCTGGTCTAGTTGAAGATATCTCTGCTCACTGCAGGGGGGTTGGGCTAGATGACCTCTAAAGGTCCCTACCAACCCAAAGCATTCTCTGATTCTATGATTTTTATCTTACACAGATTAGGACTCTTGGGAAAGCTGCTCTCTCAGCAACCCTTTGTCATCTATGGCATGCTGCCCAGCTTTGGTTATGACTTCTGAGAAAGCTGATCAGTTGTGAGAAAAGGCTGTATGAAATTCTATGGGGAAAAACCACACACGATAAACATAAAATTGCAGACAGAGGTAATACTGCTGTGGTGGGAAACATTAGCAGCTTAAGAATTCAATAGGGAAAAGACACCAACATGCAAAGGTATAAAACCCTGAAGTGATAAATGTAGGTGGAAAATGGCAACTGTACAACACAGGATCTGTTCCAAGCAGCACAGAGGACAATCCCTGCCCAGTCTACCAACACCTTCCTGGCCAGCAAAATTCACTTCAGGTGTCTTACCAGACATGGGGTATACACTAGTGCTAGACCTAGTAGCTGGTGAAATTTTCGCCTGTATCCTGCTTGCAGAGTCTCTTTACACATTTCCAAAGATACCTGACCTGACTAACAGAGATAGACAGAAGCCACTGCCTTTTCCCACATACCTTCCCCTGCCTGCAGCTCTCAGATTACTATAAATATCTTGTTCATGACAACAGGAAGATATTTGTCTGCAACACTCTTGCTCCACTCGCTCTGTAGCTCTGCTTGCTAGGCTTTCCCACTCCCTGCCGACGTCAACGAGTCATCACAACACTGTGACCTGCTCGTCTTCTGTTCCACAGCGCCCTTTACATCCAGCACTCTTTCTAGGACAATCCACCCAAAACGTCATTCATTTTTGACTATGTGGGAAAATTACAGCACACAAATGATAAACTCATAAATATATTTTTAAAAGTTTCCTGTAACACTCTTCAGGGATGCCTGGGCACTCTCTTTGCTCTAAGGGCAGAGCTGATGCTGGTCGCCACTCCAGAAAAATTCATGAAACTCAGAAGTGAAACATGCATAAAACTTGTCATTGTTTACTACAAAGAAGTGTAAAGAACAATGCCCTCCTGACTTAACAGTAAAGTGGTTTTCAAACACTAAATAGTAAACCTGTATTATCCTTCCCAGCAGACATTATCCCGCAATGCACCAGAACTGACTCTGCCTCTGTCACCGGCAATACCAGAAGAGCTCAAGGTATTTACTCTCCCGTTCCAATGGGTCTTAAGTCAGCTCATAAGACTGTCATAGAGGCCTGTCAGCAAAACTAAGCTGCTCTTATTCCAGGTTCCACAATGTCTTTCCTCTGACAGGAATCCTTGAGATGAAGCTCCCAATCCAAAGTTGCACCCTCCTGTGGTTATCGGAGAAAATAAATTGAGCACAGCTGACTGAAATTATTCGGATTCAATTATTTCATGAACACTTCAACTAACCACATTTATCAGCCTCCTAAACTCATAAATCATAGCAATCTCTGTTGGGAAATTCAAAATTGATGGGGCCCCGCCTGAACCAGAGAAGGCAGTAGGCATCTGACAGCCTTGAGGAGCAGCCTTGTGTGAGCTGATTGGAATTTCTAGCAGTATTAATCTTAATAACCTCAGGTAGCTTCCTCCTCACAGCCTATGTCTTTCTGCACAAGCAGTGAGGGAGGGAGCACTGCAACATCTACTCCCTCATTCTCTCCAGCTGACTGTCGTCTGACGAATACGAACATGTCAGTCATGCTCAGCCTTCATCCATAGCTCTTCCCAGCCCTCAGCAACGACCAGTCTGAAACCTGTAGAATTTAAAGCGTGATTTGAGCCTTGAAGTATAGGACACAGGAACAGAAACCAGAATACATCCCGACACAGCAGCATGGAGAGTTAATAACAAAAGCAGCTTTTCCCTCTGTCTTACAACAAGTACCTGTGAACTGGAACAGAAAAATGTACAGCATTTATCCAAATCATTCAAACAATAGAATGAAGGTATTCAAGCAGTATTAATACTGAAGATAGACAATTAAAACACAGATCAGAAATATCTAGGAAACTGAATCCAAGTAAGTGTCACTCACGACTGTCAGGATGGTCAGAACAGTTGTTGAAGCTCTCTGGTATTTGCTTTGCGAAGGATTAAACAGCTTCCATTGTGATGAAGCTTTCATTTGTGCTTTTCCTAACAGACTTTCCAATAATAATACATCTAGCAGATTTCTCCCATTTTACCCAGATTGACTTATGGGGGGTACGGGGGGAAGAAAGAGCATCGAAGTATCTATGGCTCCATCTACCTACCAGCTGCCATCGGCAGAAATGCATGCACCCAAGCCTAACTCTTCTGTAGCTGCAAATAAACGGGTTACACAGCCACTCTCCTACTGATAAGGAAACATTCTTAATTTTAAGATGCTTTCCCGTTTGTGCTGGTATATCATTATACTGAGTAGCACAATCCTTTTTTGGAAGTATTTTTAGATAGGTAACTTCTGTGTAAAACACTGATATGTGTATACTGAGACACAGCTGAAGGTACTCAGGTGAGTGCTTCACCCCACCAGCTGCATGCTGGAAAACAGATCCTTCTTGTTCACTATCTCTGCAAAGCCACATTCCAGATATTCTCCCCTTCCCTCTACTTTCCAGGCACAGAGTCTGAAGATGGTTCTTTATCTTCTTTCAAAGAAACTCTTTCCTATTACAAGAAACTAAGAGAATATGTTTGGTTTTTTGTCATGTGTGTTTGAAGACAAGTTAAATTTACCATGATATACCACATTCCACCCATCCTCTTTGGAAGACAGAGAGGCATAAGGGAAATCGTACAAACATTCAGATTATAATTCTGGCTATTCTATGTAACACAATGGATAATCCACACTTTGTTGCGTGGATGGGATCACTTCATTCCTGGTATTTGCTAGTATTTTGACTGGTGTTTCTGAGTAAAGCAACCCAAATAAAACATTCATAACTTGGCTAAAATTTCCTCACTCTGAAACACATTTCCTTATCCAACTCCGTGCATTGCTGTGCCACATAGCTCCAAATATCAACAGAATTTCTGCTGTTTTTCAGTCTTCCTTGTTTTCTCAGCCCTCTGCAAATTTTTAGAAACTGGCAGCGGTTCAGAGAATTTGTCTGCCAAGTCTATTATCACCCCAGGATTCAGCTCATCTAGACCTGTCGATTAGTATGTGGTGTCTTTGGGTTTTCCAAGGCTTCCCAAACTCTTCTAAATTCATTCTGTTTAAAAGCTTTTCCATAGTTTCTCCTGCCAAAATCCTGAACTTGGGGCAGCACCAGAATAAATGGACAATTTGCTGAGAAGGTACATTAGAGGTCCTCCCTGCTCAGCCCAGCTGCTTGGCAGCTGTTGCTGTAGCTCCAGGGCAACAGCAACCCACGTATTTGCCATGCGTCTCCACACGGGGAACTTGGCTCCTGGATTTAGTAAGACTCATTCATCTCTCTCTCCCCAAAGCTATCTTCTGTGCTGGAGCACTAAAACCACTTTATGAAGTTGGGGCTGCTGTAGCACCAAAAGCTGTAGCATCAAAACAGGGGGGGGGATTTTCTCGACAACAGCTCAGAATTCTTTTGCTGTAAGGTAAGTCAGTGTGGAAGGGAGGATATCTCTCAGATACTTCATTAAACATATCTAATACCTTGAGCTGTTCTGACTAGGACACTCCCCTGAAGTCATAAACAGAGGGATAAACAGTGTCTGTCATAAACAGATGCTTTTGCAGATCTAAGTAGCATGACTCAAGAAACAGCCCACTTCAAATTTTCTTCCCACCTCTCAGGATACTGCTCCCTCGGGCTGATCACCCAATCGGATAACTTTGCACAGAAACGGTCTACAGCTGCTCATATGTGTAGTTGCAGCCTGATCTCTGAAAAGAATAATGACCAGCTGAAAATCCTAACCCCTTAAAACCTGCAAGTCTGGACTAAGAACTTACAGATCAACAAGAACTTGACAGCAGCTATCCTGCATGAACAGCCTCCAACATCAGAACTAAACTGCTGCGATATAAAATGGCAATTCTTTAGCACTTAAGTCAGTTAATGCAGGGAGAGTAACACAGAAGATTTTAATAACCTTTAGTATTATAGCTAAAACAAGCAAACAAAAATTCTTCTCCATTATTTTACTCCTTACCCCTGTATCTTTCTCTTTACTTCATTTACTGTCAATTTCTTCCATCTTTCCTATTTCTATTTCCCAAACCGATCCTTCCCTGATCTTGTCTTTTTGAATTCACTTTTCACTCTGTATTTGTCAATCTTCCTTTTACTTTTTCTTCTCCTTTGTCTTGTTCTCCAAATCTGTATCATTTTCTTCTCACTTCGCTAGTTCTTCACTGACCAAAGTGGCAGCTGGAACGAGCAGAAGCAATGTGCAAATTGTTCTGGAGAGTATCCATGGCTTCACACCCAGCAGCTCCCTTCATGGGAAGGCCAGGCTTCTCTAAAAACTGATTTGCACTTTTCTCCCAGTTACTCCACTTGCTATTCCAGAAATCATAGGCTTTCTGCAGCCTCAGAATAGCTTTCATCCCACAGGTTACACAACAAAGTTTTAAGCGCTTTCTTCATATCCCTTAGAAAAAGGAAAAAGAAAAAAACCACACCAACCCTCGACATCCTCTATGAGGCCAAACAGCAGCTCTATAGCATTACGAGCTTGTAACCAAATACCGATCTTGACTGTTATCATTACCCACTTTTCACTGCTTCAGTTATGTCGAAGGCATATCTACCTTATGGTGTCTTACCATATCAGAATATAGTCAGACAATACTGTTGAAGGCCATCTTAACCAAGCTGCAGAATATCACTCTCAAATACTGCAGGAGGTACCAGGCTGTAAGATTTTGGAATTACGAATGAAGAGGCAAATACAGAACTAATGCTTTCCTGTTGTCAGCTGGAAAATACAACAGCCACGTAGTTTAATTCTTTACAAAGCAGTGTTTTCAACTAATTTTAGTGTTGAGCATAATCCAGACCATACGGCTTCTTATTTCCACTCGCCTTTGTGAAACAAAAAGGCATGAGGTAAGGAGAACTGGTCTAGAGCAAATGTCAAGCCTACCCACACCATCCAATACATGCTCTTCGTTAGTTCTCATATTGACAAGCAGTTCATTAACTTCATGGACTTCAGGACAGGTCAGGCTAATTTTAGCACTGACACCAAAGGCAAAGATCAGGTCGGTACTGAGGGGTTTTGCTTTGCAGTGTTTGGTGGTGTTTTTTTTTTTTAATTTAAATTTAGTGCCATTTTTAGTTCAAGTGAAACAGATTGCTATTTCAAGCTTCTCATTAAATGGCCAAGACTTGTACTGACTTTGGTCAGTTTCATTTAGACTATACTCAAAACTTACTAAAAAATATTATCAATTGTTTTCTCCTTCAATAATTCACCTTCTGTGGAATAAAAAAACCACTTCTCAAGCATTTTGTAACTCCATACCAGACACGCGCATTAGATTGATGACAAAGGAAATATTTTCAGCACCAAACCTGGAATAAAACAAGTTTTTAGATGGAAACATTGACAATCTGACACTGTTAAGGAGTATCATAATTCACTTTTTCAAAACCATAACCTATTAAAGTTTCTTACCTGGACACAGTCTGCAAAGAAAGAAAAATCACTGAGGAGGTGTTTTTCTGAAAACACAACAATTATGTGCTTACCAATGCTGATACGTGACTGCATAAACAGCATTTTCTCTGAGACACTGAAATAACTGAGATCAGTTTGACCATAATTTGAATTTCCGAAGCGGTGACGGACTCTTTGCTGTACAGAAATCAGCTTGCCTCCACAGTCTTAGCACCAAGGAGCATTTTGCAACAAGGTCGTTTCCAGAAATAATACTGAGATTCTGTAAGAAATTCATCTGAGACATGAGTGTTTTCTGAAATCTCCCAAAACACAACTTACGACCAAAATAAACAGTTGTGAGTGAAGAAACATGCAGTAGCAACGTGCTGTCTCAGCACTAGAGACAAAGCTTTAGAGAATGAGATATTATTTTTAACTTCTATTTTCTACTGGCAAATAGCACACGTCCAGGGAGGTAAGTAACAAATGCACAAACACACAGGGATTCTCTGCCAGTACTCTTTGTAGGGTCCAGCGATTCATGGTTCAAAAGGATTTTCTAAGCCAGAGATGTTGTCTTCATATTTAGCAGCCTTTAACGGATTAATCTTTCAAGTACTGGTTCAGTTACTTTCAAGTCATGTAAACTTTAACAGTAATGAGATTTTTTTGTTGTTGTTTCTTTGGGTGGGTATGTTCTTGGCAGGGGAAGGGTCTGTTAAAGAGGAGCGCCATAGCTCACCTGCACGCCTGCAGAAACCACCTCATTTTGTACACTTTGAGCCACCACCTGCAGATTTCATTTAATAACCTCTAGTCCTGGTATCAAGAGAGACAGTGAACAGTCACTCCCATATTCATCCTCTCCCTCTGCCACTTGTGATTTTATGGACTTCTTCCCTATCAACCATCTGCCTTTCAGTCTGTTTAGTTATCCTCATACAGGTGTTGCATTCTATTTGTCATTCCTGTTACCCTCCTCCAAAATCTTTCCCAGTTTAACTACATTGGGTTTGAGACGAAAGAAACCAGAACTACACACAGTATTCAAGATACACATACACCACAGATTTTTTATAAATATCTATTATTTAATGGATTAACAATGCTTTATTTTCTTCTCCATTTGCTTTCTGGTAATTCTCAACATTTTAATTAAATTTTTAACCTCTATTAAGCCGACATTTTAAAGATCTATGAAAACCCTAAGTTCTTACTTCCAAGCAGTAATAGGCATACACTGGTGGTCCCCAGCAGTTATGCAAAATTTTCTCCCATGTCCACTACTTCACATTTCCTGCACTGAATTGCATCTACCATTTTTATCATCCAGTCACTGCGTGAGGTAAGGCCCTTCCATAATTCTTCTGTCAGTAATCTTCACTACTCTGACCAGCATCTGCAAACTTTGCCATGTTTCTACGCAGCTCTTTTCCCATAAAGGTCATGAATATGCCGTAAAGCACAAGCCTAGGCACAGGTCCTGGCAAGACCTCATTGGTCATTCTTTTTGCCATGAAATGTGATGATTTATTCCTGCTTCCTATTTCCTATCTTTTAATCAGTTATTTAACCATCTTTGAACCCTTCCTTATCCTACAGCAGCTTGCTTTCTCTAACAGCCTGGGACGAAACCTTGTCAAAAGCCTTCCCTTCTGAAGGTCATTTCCATATTGCTGCCAGCGCTGCACTTGTAGCTCAGATCCCGCTTTACAGACAGCTGAAAATGATTAAAACTTGACCCTTTCTGCTCTCTTCATTCTACTGCAATCCGTTTCATTCAAATGTGACCTGCTACTCCCTTCCTTCTCAGTGTTCATCTCCTCTCTTCTTCCCTATTGAGTGATATTATACACATTTAACAAAACTAACACAAAAGAAAATATTTCTTGGTATTATTTGTTTACAGAGCTCTCCAGCTTGTATAAGCTGACAGTATTAAAGGAAATACAGCCACATCAAAAGTAGTCTGAAATCTGTCCCGCGTTTATTACATGTTAAAAATAAAATCAAATCCCACATAGTGTTACACAATTTCCCATCACCTTCACACTGCAAGCCATACACATTAACAGACAAGAAAGTTTCATTAGACCTTTATTGCTAACGTGAAGAAAGTTTTAAAGAGTTCTGCTGCATACTAAAGGTATACTGCAGGAGTTTTTGTGTGGGGGGAAAAAAAAAAAGATTCAAAACCTTATTGTGTCTGAAGATTGAAAGCTCCACATATAAAGCTGCAGCCCAATCAAGGATTTTGATACTCAGACAACTGAAGCACTACTGATTTGGAAAAGTAATTTTTCTTACAGTATATAGGTGAATAGCTCATGCCTAATTACAGATTGAGACAATTTGAAATAGCACAAGTTTGAAACCTTACTGCATAAAATCAGACCATCAGAATTTCCAATGAAGCATTCATTCTGGAGCAGACAGGCAGCATCGTAACACAAAATACAAACAATAGTACACATGGATTTAATTAGATTTCTTCACTGCTATGAATTCATCCAAACAAGCTCTTTAAGAAAGCCAGAAATAGAATTCAACTTTCATCTCCTCTGGATGTTTTGGCCTATAGCAGTCAGTCACGCTCTCAAAGCATGTTCTCCCAGAAGCAGCTGTGTATACACAACAAATCACATTCGGACATGTTTCGATCCAAGAGTGGGTAAGGACGAGCAGAGGTGAGCAGCAGGCCATCCCTTGACACTAACACCAACGGTTGCCACAGCAACAGGAGGAATCACAGGAAGAGGCTGGTATTGATCTTTCCATCCCATCTTCTTGCCATTTCTTCGGAGTGGTGTTACACACTGATACCACAACCAACACCATCACACATACCCAGGTTCTCAAGTTAATGGGAAATAAGAGTGATGAAAAGGCAACAGGGAATAATTACCGCTGTGGTTAGTCTGAGTATACAAAGAACAGGCAGCAGAATTTCCATTTTAACAGCAAGCTACGCGAGGGGAAGGAGGGTGTCAGTACATACAGGCATGTTTCCCCATGCCTTCCATTTACATCTCAGGTTTTCTGTGCATTTTCCTGCAGGGCAGCATCTGCCTGTTCTCAGCATTTGCAACGAGAGTTACCAATGCCTAAGTCAGGTATTGTAAAGCGTAAGCTATAGCAAAGGATGTTCTGCGCTTAGCTGAAAGCCTGCTACATCATGTCAGCATACTGCAGAATGGCACAGAGCCAGAAGGGTAAGAAAGAGAGACTACTTACAAATATTAAAGACATTTTTCAGGTTAACAATGGCATAGCTTCAGAGTCCCTCAAAATATATTACAGCACAACTAAGTTGTATAAACATGTGATAATACATTTCGTGAGACTATAAGAGATTTCGTCAAAGACTAATATTGTTTCCAATAACAACATATAGCTCAAAATTGCATTCAGTTCAAAAATTATAGTACTTTGTTGATACTACCGTAAGGCTTAAATGAAAAACACATTTTGAAGGGTTCACCTTCACTATTAACATTTCCTCTTAGGATATGCAAAATGGGAGAAAAATGGTTTAAAATAGTAGACTGAATTAAGAAAGCCTTTTAAGGGCATTCCCAACTGTATATATGAACACTGAAGAATGACCAGAATAGTTTGCAGAATGTGGTTCTAGCTAAGAGCAGAAAGGTACTTATATCAGAAAGACAAAGTATTATTCTTGTAAACAAGCAGATCACTCCTGCGACATGCACCCTACATTGTCCCACTTTTGTATCAGTATAACACCAGCTCTGTAATCCACTCTAGTTGCATAAAGCTGAAGTAATAAGCAATAGTATGGGATGTACCAAATATCTCGAGAAACTTTGTGAATTATAAAGTGATTAGCCCCTCAAAAAAAAAAAAAAAGAAAAAATCTAACTAGCACAGCCTTCAGAAACTGCATCATAGTTTTCCAAAGCAAATACAAAAGACAAATTAGAAGTTTCTATATTAGTACAGATATTCTTAACAAACTTTTAACATATATACTTAATAAAAATAGATCCCGAAAAAAACCCTAAACAATACCTACCAACTGTGTACATCAAGATAGCAACTCCACAATAATTCAAACAAATTATAACAGTATGTGATATTTAAGAGCTCTAGGAACCCTGTTAATAACAAGTCTCCCATCATAACTTAGAGAGGCAAATAGCCATGGGTCTGCTGAGGACCATTCAACTGCATATACACTATCTTCATGTTCTTCATAGGTAGCTATTACACTGTCCTGAAGGGGCTCTTTAATCCTAAAATTCAAGGAGGGGAAAAAAAAAAGAAGAAAATAGTAAGGATCTGTGAACACACTTGATTTAAAAGGCAATACTGAGTGTCACTAACATCTAGATATGCAACGTCCCATTTAATGTACAAGACTGCAGTAGTAGGCTCTAAGCAAGTATTTTATACCAGATATCTGCATGTACCTAATGTCTCAGACAACACAGCAGGATGAAGGCAATGTTAAAGACCCCATTTGCAGGGACAAAGTACCTGTTAATCTCAAGTTCAGTGCATTTCCAAGTCTCTCAGAACCTATACTAATCACCTCTCTCTAAAGCAAGTTAAACTACAGGGTATGATCTAAAGGCACTTAAACACACATTTTTATCAACACCATTTCCCTCACCATGCTCCATCCCTTCCTTATCACCTTTGCTGTTAACTGAATTCTTAAAGTAATATATAATCTCATTAGAGACGAGTAGGTAGGTAAAAAGTTGCAGTTCTTAACATCACAGTCTCTCCTGTGCTGCCATCCTGGAGCCATTCTCTCCAGAATAACAGAAGGGAGATGGAGGCACCACTCTGAATACTTCATTTTTTAATCTCTGACTCCTAGAGTTACAACAACGCGGAATTCTCATGTGTTATTGTATACTTCACCTCTCACTGCAACACCCAAGCTCCCGGTCACTTAAATCACGAGACAGACAGATTCTCTTCTGCATTGCAAATATTTAAGAACAGATTCAGGCAATTCTCTGAAGTCCAAACCACCTAAGAGTCATTGATTGAGCTCTGCTAGCCGAGAACAGCCCTTCTTCCCTCCACTCACAGAGCCAATCCCTCCTCCTCTCACAGGAAAACCACAGCACATTATTCTGTAGCTACAGGGTAGGTGAGCTTTCAGAGGATGACCTTAGAGCTCCTTCACCCACAGAGGATCACCTCCTGTCTGACAGGAATCCATCAGTTTTTCAGAAGCATCCCCCTGCCTCCCAGAAACAGCCTTGTATTACAGCTGCAGTCCTCCTAACAACAAGCAAAGCCGAAGAGCCTTGTGAATGCCACTCAATCATTTAAACAGATGCTGCTACTACAGAAACGAAGCGGTGTTATTGGCTGGCTTTGCCCTTTACCGTTGCTCGCTGAAAGCATGCATCTCTACAATTGCAAAGTGTGTATGGTATCACATTTGAATTGCCTGCAGGGTATTGCTGCTCCACCTAGCCAGCCTAACCAGCTGTGGATCTAACACTGCAATTAAAATTCAGTTGAATTTAATGAATAAACCCAAAGCAGTCTGATACTGCAGAATAGCTTCACATATTTAGTTTCAAGGACTTTTATCATTTACTTATGCTACATTTAAGGTCGGCTAACAAAAAAAGGTCATGGCACAAACAATATGCAGCCCCTGGTTAATTGCAAAGAGCAGGTCTGTTTTGCAGTTCTCCTGAATATATACTGTGATACAAACCACCTAACAGCAGAGAGCTAATAAACACATGCACACACAGACACTTCATCTCCCGCAATGTGTTTTTCTAAATTCCTGCTAACTGACATGCCTGGTTAAGTGAAAGTTGGTCACGTCCCCAGATAGCACTGTGCTTCACGCAGTGCTCACCCACTTACCCACAACTCCATTATTCTGAAGGTTTCAAATGTCTCCCCGGATAAGCAGGGGAGTAATGCACAGTGCACATGGCTGTCAGGGGACACGACCGACTTTCAGGTAACCAGGAGTCTCAGTTAACCAAAGGCTGAGTAAGCAAGGACAAGTAAGCTTCTACATTATACTATATTCTGTACGCTCAGAGTTGTTTCAGCGTTTCATTTAAATAACACAGTTCATCTAATTTAATTTACAGAAGTCATAAGCGAATGAGTGTTCAGAAAAGAAGTCTGTAGATGAACTTCTGTTTGGCAGTTCCATTTACAACTGCAATTTTTAACTCCCTTTTATTATTGTCTATACATTGAATTTCTTCTTCAGTATGAAAGTAATTTTGTGCCTTCCCAGAAAAAGAAAGCATGCTATTCCATGTGGTTCTTCAGACTACGAGTTCAGTTTTCAGAGGTTTTTTTTATTTTAAATAGCGTAGCTCTATGACAACATTATGTATAGGCTACTTGTGCAGAAGAATGTAATAGTCTTAAGACTGTTACTGAGAATCTGAGAAATTCTTTACGGAAATGATGACTTGGTGTAAAAGATCTAGATACTATACAAGATAATCAGGATGGAAGAAAAAGCATCTCAGAATGACGTCTCAGGAATGATACAGAGGATCCAGAAGAAAATGTCCATGAGCACCCTTTACAAACACTATGAATGAAAACAGATAGCTTTTGAATTATGCGATGGGTAATGAGCCCAGAAGGATTCTGCTAGTGGAATAAAAAACAGAATTTGTTTCATGTATGTGAAAGATTGTTCAAAATAATTAAAAAAAAAATAAAGAGCAAAGTTGGTTGTTGTGGGTTTTTTTTCCTTACAACAGGAACTTCCTGGAAACAGATCACCTTACTCTATGCTAACAGACTTCCAGGAGAACACCTCAGATTTGTCTGCATTTTGACTATGTGCATGCTTTTTTTGGTAATCCAAGAACAGGCTGACGATACTACTGTTGAATCTATATGAATCTAGGATACTTACAATTGTCCAGTTTGAGTCCCACAACAATCTATTTACTGTCAATGAATTTTGACCATTTTACACCATTTTACTTATTAAAGAATCAGCTCAGACTCTCCTAACTCCCCAGATACAAAATATAACTTAGTTAATGCAAGAAGTTACAGACTTCACAGCTATGACATAGATATTTATTTTAGCAAGGTAACAAATACCTACAAAAAAAAAAATAAACAGAGTTGATGAAAAAACATAATTTTTGTCACAGCACATACTAGTGGAACACATCTAAAACAACTTGTATTTATCTTAAGACAGTTTTGTCTATTTAGATATTCTAATTATCCTTCCGGTTTTCTCAATTGCTACAATTTTATTTCTCCTTAACATACAACAGGTAATTTCAAAGCCTAACATATCATATCACTGATGAGTGTATTTGTTCTAATAATCTATTCATAGTATAGCAATGTTTAAACGAATACTGCTATAATTTCAAGACCATTATTCTTATCTCCATTTCATAGTTACTAACTCCTGATGACAATGCACAGGTTATTTGCTTTCTTAGGTTAGATGCATAACACCCGGCAGGAAAGAGGAGAACATTCAAAGTGGACTGGATACCAGGATAAAGTCAGTAGATCTTTGGCAGATTTTGGAACAGAAAGAAGAGTCCAGGACCTCAAATTTCTTCCCAGTTAGAGAAGTTCAGAAACAGGAAGAGTATGTGTACAGAGGTGGATATAAAGTAAACTTTCTTCTATCCTACTTTAACATCTATAATTCACGCTGTTGCCAACACACAGAGATTTCTGGTTTTACATAAAAGTTGCAGGTTACGGGTATAAAAAAGCAATAGCTATGCTAAAGGTAGTTTAGTGTATCACAGGTGTAGGTGCTTGGTCTATTGATCCCTTGATACAGCAGTCTGACTAGGCTATATTTGATAAGCATACTTGGTAATCACTTGTTATGTCTGGCAAGCTTACTGAGCTATTTTCTTCCTTGTCCTAAATCTCCCTGCCCCTTAAAAAGCTTCTTTACTTTCTCGTTGTCCTGTGCTATTTTAAAGACTTTTCTGGACAGACTAAAATATCTTTCTCTCTCCTTATGTATGTTCTTCCATTGCATCAACTGACAAGGCACTCCTACATCATCAACAACTCATTGTAAGAAATGTGTAATCTCTACCCACATCCTGCATAAATTTAAGACCTGTGCCACATAGAGCTGAAAGTGGACTACTTTCTCTTTGTAGTCTTACTCACATAGTGTGACCCCTACCACCTTCTCCTACGAAAGAAGATGAGCTTTCATTTTACTAGATAACTTCAAGGTTAATTGTGTCACAGACTTGAGAGAGAAGCCTGTTAAGCCTTGGATAATTGTTTTCGTGTAGAGAGCTGTTCTTTCCAATTACTTCTTATGCTAACAACCACTTAAGTTTGCAGTGCTTGTGATTGTTTTGTCACCACGATGTTCAATACAATATGTTTTTCAGAGTCACCAAAAATCATTACTTCTGTATCACAGCCAAAATTAAATCCTCTTTAATCTAAAAATCACTATGAAATAGATGTGATTCAATAGAGCAGCAACACGTACTGCAGCATCCAAAATGAATCCTGAAAAGCATGCCATTGGATTCTAGAACAAGGCCCATGGATGCCCTTTCCTTTAACCATAGGAGAAAACACAGCAACCGTAAGGTTTGTTTCTGGTAAGCTTAGACAACATAATTCTTCCTTTTCACTCTGTTAAGGAAGACAGAAATCAAGGATGTTTATATTGGAACACAATTTTTATATATATAGTAATTGCCTGGCCATTCATAATACTGTAAGCATCGTTGTTTTTTTGAGTAAAAAAAATAAAAAAATTGTCTTGTGAACTGCTTCTACAGGAAAATGGCAGCTGTAAAACCAGGAAATGCATATTTTTATATAACACTTTTCATAGCTGCCCTAATACATAAAATAAATTAAGAAGTGTAATTTGCTGATTAAGGTTAAAGGGAGAAATAGTACGGAAAACCCCGTGTTTTTAAAGCCAAATAATCTCGGAGCTGGAAAGTGCTGCTGCACTAGATTTGATCCAGCTTCTCACACATCCACCCAAGTAAAGTCCTGAACACTGGCATTCCCCAAACCAGAAACTATTCAAGCTGTTTTAATTGAGTCTCTTGGTTGATTCCATAGCATAATCCTACAATTTCTAGATTTCTCTAAGACATAAATACCACAAGCAAAATATCATCAAAATTAACTCTATTAGCAGCTGTGTAGAAATATCCTGAAAGTCTGACTTATCATGAATGTTTTCAAAACACCAACGCTCACAATTCACTCTCCTGAAGTCCCAGACGTTATGTTAGATCACACAATTAGCACGTATTATCATGAAACCACACTATTTGCTATTCAAAAGGCTCCAAACCATACTTCTACCACAAAAAGCAGAAACCACAATCTCCCTTAGATCGAATTTTGCAGGAAATATCTCTCTACAAAGAGGCCACCTACCATTTTCTTGCCAGGCCATTCCATCTGCTGAAGATGTTCCTACACTTAAAATCTCATTAAAACTTCACTGTCTCAGTGAGCTACTTTGTGCTGGAAGGATCAATCCTTTATATCTCGGCTTTATACGCAAAATGGTGAGAAGTGCTTGTGTTAGATGTTGTTCTGTTTGTATCAAAGGACAGTGTGGACAACATCTGTGGTGAAAAAGATGGAAACATAAGACTTCAGGAAACACATTAAAAAATGCATTTCCTAATGTGAATTTCTGGTACAATCATCAATAGCTAACAAAGATAAGGATAAGCTTAGACCATATAATCAAAAAATGCAGCGTAAGGGAGAAGGCAACATACTGACCTTAGTAATTAGAATCAGTTCTGCCAGTGAAAACACAACAGACATCTTATGCCTGTAAACCCCAAAGAAAGTAGGAAGCTTATTCTGCAAAACTGAAGTGTAAGGATAGCTTCCTTTTCAAGACTGATGTATAAGCTCAAAATGCTACTGACCATATATATCTTTTCATTGGTACGGATACATAAAACGCTTTGCTCTTAAAAAGCAAGTCCTCAATTATCAATTGAACCTTGTCACGAAGTTCTGGCCATAGATGTCACGAAGAATGAAAACAATGGTGTAGATACAGCATGTAGCTTGTTGTTGGTGCTCCTAAGCTAACAGATGGTCTTCTCATGCTGTGTATCATCAACACACCAAACAGAGGGCTACAGAGTTTAAAATTCAAACCAATAAGGCAATAAAATATGTTGCAATAACCGAAGAAAAGGAATCCTCATTAGTGAGTGAAAATGGGCACACTAAGCTGCAAGAACCTGGCAGTTTTTGTTTATTGTTAGAAATAGCAATGTAAAATTAAAATGGCTGTCAGACTGGTTTAATACAACCAAAAATAGACTCACTCACTAACATACGGATTTTGGATGACCAGAGAATGAAGAAAGGATATAAGACAGTCACCACCTCCTTTTGAGGAAGGCAGTTCTCAGGGCTCTGCAGATATCTAAAAGGGAACTGACGGAAACCTTCAGGAGCTTCGGAATTAAGGGAAGTTCAGTGTTGCAGGGAGGAAGCCCTTGCAACACCAGAATGCAAAACTATTGAAAAAAGAGAGGCCAAGGAGAAGCCTGCCTTCATCGACTGTATACATAGATGTGGAATGACCCCATGCTTTAAACATTTTGCTCAAACTGAGGCATTCAAAGCACTCCCTATGTTCTTATCCAGGCACATCGGATTTGTCCTGAGGATGAAAGCTAAATGCACCCCAAATACTCACCTCATCTGTTCTATTTGTTTTGTACATTTTTTTTTTTCTATCTCTGGATCAAGGTGCTAGAAATTAAGCTAGGAGTACAGCATTTCATTCTCCATTTCTCAGCTAATTTTTTTGCCACATTTGAAGTGTACATTAAATTATGCAGACTAGGGACTTGACCAGAATACACCACGGCTCTCCTCTGGCATAATACCAACAGCCTCCTCTCTGTGAAGAGCTCAATCCTCTTTTCAGACTACCTCCAGAGGGGCTTTGGGCTTCCTAAACAGAAAGCACTGAAGCCTTTCCTTATTCAGTGCAAGAAGACAAATGCAATCGGCATATTTCACCTAGACACATTTCACAAAGGCAGTGCGTGCGCAGCTAGCAGGTTTCAGAACAAACAAAACCACAGTTAATGAGAACAGATTAACTCAAGCATATGGCCGACAGCAAAAGAAAATCCTAAACGGAAGAATCGCAAATCTCCACAGATGATTCAGAAGGCAGTAAAGGTCCCCGAGCCGCAGTCAGGGGCTAGAAGCATACCCAGGGGAAGTATCATCTCCTTTTCCTGTTTTTATCATCCTTCCTCCTGGCCACTATCGGAGACATAATAAAGGCTACGGAGATCTTTGATATGATACAGGGAGGCTGCTCTTACATTTTTTTGATTGATGAGAGAAACAACAACAATAGCAGTTAAAAAGCAGGTGAAGAGACAGCAAACTACTTGCTGTGAGATGAATCAGAAGTTGAGAGGAACTGAAGGTCACTCGGTTGAGACAAGAGACAGATTCTCCTGTAAAAGTCCTAGTTGTACTGCTTATGCAAGCATGTTCTGGTCTCCAAGATGGGAGTGTATATACTCCCAAAGGAGGAACCTCAACAAATAATTCCTTAGTAAGAATAGAAAACGGCAACTTTTTTGTTGTTGTTCATTCATTACTCAGAGAACCTGTATTCTTCTCTTAAAAAAAAAAAATAATCTCCAAATAATTATTTTTCAGTTGTGAACCTCAACAAGGTAGGCATATACTACAGAAAATCTGGCAAGAATAAATGAGTGGGTAGACTCATGCATATTTTTGCATGGTTGAACAAAAAAGGGTTAAACTGACATATTACTTGCTTTTGTCTCCAGCCAAGAAATACAATAAAAAGGAGAAAGTTCATTCCCAAATCTACTGAAAATTAACATAAGTCTTAAAGTCCTCCAAAGTCTTAGCTGCATAGAATAGTATTATAAGTCAACATTTTTAAAATATGGGTATTTTTGCTAAGTAGAAAAAAACCCCTAGCTTTGAAGATACAACTGGTACATACTCTCCATTTTTATATTTAATTCAAGGAGTATTTTTACACGTCATTTTATTCAAAACATGAAAAACAGGGAGCCCATGAGGAAATAGCCCTTTTCCTTCATCCAATTTGATATTTCAACTCTCTTTTTGAGAGATTTGGTGAATCTGTCTGAAGGTGACAGACTGGAGATACTAGTTATACAGACACCTGCTTTTCCTGGTGTAGTTCAAGACACATCCAAAAAAGACCTTTTCTTTTTCAGGATTTGTGTACTATTTAATAGCAAATCAGAAGTCCTCCAAAACAGGATAACAATTAATCCCTTGAGAACGTAACACTTTCAAGAAAGTCTAGAAGATGCCCAAGCAAAAAAAAAAATGCACACAAACACACACACCCCCCCGGTCCCACGCCCCACCAAATGATACAATAAAACCCTGTGTTCTCCAGAAGTGACAGTATCCGTGTAATGGTACAACACTCTTCAAAGCAATCTCCAGGAGGGAAACGGGTACTGAAGCCTAAATATTTGGCACTAGTGGTTGACTAACAAGAGGTATTCCCAACAGCTATTATGCCCTGCTTCATTAGTGTGCTCAGAACTAAACAGACATTCATCTGGCACCAATTCAAGGCTGGTGTGTACCTTGCAAATATCCTTCCAGCTCAACTCATAACAAAGATGGGAGGAAAAAAAAAAAACAACCAAACACCACCCAAAAGAAGACTCTTACAGTACCAAGCAAATGTTACAAAAGCTAATGTGCTTTCCCAGGTTTTACAGAGAACAGATTAGCAGCTGAAAAGTATGTATTTCAAAAGCAAATGCAGTATTGATACTCTTCTTGCCTCTGGGAACAGGCAAGGGCTCTACAACATTACTGTAAGAGTCATCCACGATGTGCTTTACATCCATCCCATAGCCAAATGAAGAGATGCAGCTAAAGGAAAAGATGCGCTATACTTGTTGCATCGCTTGGCATATTCTTGGTTTCAAAAATTCCTATTCTAGAAACAATCACTTGTGTTTTAGTAAGGCAACCTACACAGCCTACAATCCATGGAAATTCGGAACTCCAGAGAACCTACTATAAAACATCTGTCAGAACACTATTCACTTGCAATGTGATTTATATTAATATATTCCCCCCATACTAGAGAACCCTGTAATCTCCGTCTCACTTCCATTAATGCTATCTTCCACCCAGAACAGAATAAATTGTAATCCCCGGCCAAAGATAAGGAACCAAAAAGTACATCATATTTAAAATGCTGTAGTTTAGTTACTTTCTAGAAAGAATGTACTGTTGAGGTGAGCAGCCTTCTAGGTACTTAATTTGATATACCTTGACTTTCATCACCTATTGCTTCTGGAGACATTTTGTACATTTAAAATAAACCATTTATATATATGGGATAGCTTCCTTACTTAATATATTTAAAAAATGGTTGCCAAGTCCTTTATGTGAAGCCCAAAATTTCAAAACTATTTGGAGTAAAACTACATCTCTATTAACAAAATAAAGGTGCAAGAGCAACCTTAAAATGCTACTAGAGAGGTAACCTGAACTTTATTTAGAATTTTAACTGAAACACCTAGCAAACACAGCTGAGTAAGTGGGGGATCTTTCTGTCTTTTTTGTAATTTCCTTGTTGCTCATGACATCTGACTATTCTTCATTTAAAAAGACAGTTCAGGAGGTAATTATTCTACTTCTTTGCAGACAGTTTTGCGTATTAAAATAAAGTAACAGACATAACAAAACAACTGCTCAGTGCAAACATGTAGAACACTGATATTCACAGCTGCAAAGAACAGAAAGAAAAAAAGACTAAAGCCTGTTGGTCTCACAGTATTTTACATGAGTTTCAGTATCATTATCTTCACTTTGTAAAGAAAGAGTGTGCCACGATCACCATGTAAGCTAGTCGCAAAATTAGAAAACCTCAGCCCACACTAGATCTACAGAACTCCCTATATACATATCATAGCATGGTTTGGGTTGGAAGGGACCTTATAGATCTTCTAATTCCAACTCCCCTGCCATGGGCAGGGACACCATCCACTAGACCAGGTTGCTCAAAGCCCCATCCAGCCTGGCCTTGAACACTTCCAGGGAGCGGGCAGCCACAACTTCTCTGAGCAACCTGTGCCAGTGCCTCACCACCCTCATCGTAAAGAATTTCTTCCTTGTATCTAATCCAAACCTACCCTCTTTCAGTTTAAAGCCATTACCCCCTGTCCTATGACCCCTGCCCTTGTAAAAAGTCCCTCTCCAGCTTTGTTGTAGGCCTCCTTTAAGTACAGAAAGGCCACCATAAGGTCTTCCTGGAGACTTCTCTTGTCCAGGCTAAACAGCCCCAACTCGCTCAGCCTTTGCTCACAGGAGAGGTGTTCCAGCCCTCTGATCATTTTTGTGGCCCTCCTCTGGACTTGCTCCATACAAGTCCATGTGTGTGTGTGTGTGTATATATATATTCATAAAGAAGTAGAGAGAGGAAAACAAGCACCATATATTGCACAACGAAAAAGTTGAAAGCAGACAAAAATGGAGGATGAAAAATTATTGTTTTGGGATTTCAGTGAACTCTTTACTAAAAACCCCATCCCTCCAAAAATCACATGCAAAGTACAGGATTCCTCACACACCCAAGCGGACGGTGTTTAGAAATGCTTGCAGTAACATGCGTTATTCTTTACCAAGAGTGTCAAGAACAAAGTTCTGTTTTGCTTGAAGTAGGTCTAATGAGTTATTGGTTTCTAGAGCAGTCAACAGTATTGAGTGAAATTTACAAAAATTAATGTATTTACACTTGTGCAAAAGCTTACTATTAGACTGGTAACACTTCCTAAAGGTTAGAACACATACCATACACAGAAAATGCAAAAAGACTTTCAACTCTCATTTAACCCAGATTATTGTATGTGCTTAACTTGACCCAAAGCTCCCTTAAAGTGAATCTTTTCACCGATCCAGCAAACTCTAGGACTAGTCCTCAGCATCACCAACACCCTCCTACCAGTGAACATACAGTGACCGTGTCAATCGCATTTAAGGAGTGTATTCCACCCAAGACTCTGAGTAAAGGAGAATGAACTAGGACTACATACCTGAAAGGCCTGTATACAAAAATCCTAGTCAGCAAAAAAATAGCACATTAACCACTACAGTGAAAAGACAAACTACAAGCATCTGCATAAAACTCAGGAAACTTCATACTTCTCTTCTTGATGCTGGTCCTCTTGGTCACTTAGTTCATCATCATCTACCATATGCCCAAACGGTTCAGAAGAAATCGATACCATATTAGACAGGATAACTCTGCTATCACTGCTTCCTGTAAGGATCAGCTGATCATGAGAATGATTGTATCTGACATTCCAGACCCTAAAAAATGAAATCAGAAAGAACAAGAAGCTATTCTTGGCAGGTAGTGCATCAATGTTAAATCATTTTCTCTAAGAACAGCACTAAAAATTGATCTTTGACTTAAACGCAAGAACACATGGAAGTGACATGTGTTCATGCCTCATTCCAAAGGCTGTTTTTTGCCATCTTTATTTGACTTACAAGCTTCCATGTCATCTGTTTTCTATGAGGTGTCTTTAAAATTCAACATATAAGTTTGGAAAAAAAAAAATCCAAAGAACAAAACACTCCACTCAGCAGTATCATTCCTTGTGGGTACATGTTAATTCATTCTTTAGAAAATCAGATAAATATTTCAGTTCTAAAAATAAAAAATTCCCCATAGCAAAATACAGATTAGAAATAACCTGTTAAACAAAAATCTCACAACATCCTTACAGTAAAGTTTAAAATAGACCCTAAAACAAAAGTAGGATTATATTTCCCTTCAATTCTTACATTTTACGTATCAAGTTAATACCAAATATCTTATGGTTCTTGTTTTATTCTTTGTCTTTTAATCTTCCAGGAGGGGGGAAGGGGAAGCACAAATGCTGCTTCTGTTAATTCACATCTTCATTCCCCTCAAAGCAGCTTCAGGGTCCAGATTTATTTTGCAAAAAAAGATGAACTGCTCATCTTTTCTCAACCACTGAAGTCTGCAAACGTCAGAAAAGATTCTCTCCTTGCTCCAGCCACAGGCCAGAGTGGTAGATAAGGGCTCTAAATATTATCTCAGAGAATAAAATTACTCACTTGCATATTCTGGCTTAAGGGCTGTGAAGAGCATAAAAAAATTACTGAAGTTTTTCCCCATTCAACAACAGAAGGATAGATGGCAGCTGCTGTAACCAAAACAGCTCAAGGGCTTTTCCGAACATCAGCTGCAGCAGATCAGGCTCAATCTGGGCAGGCAGGCCTGTCCCAGCTGGCCCCTACCAGCCAAGTTCTGAGCTGTGCTCCTCAAAGGTGTACCCTATCTCCCAACAATGTTAACAGTTTCTTGCCAATTAGACTAACGTTGTCTAAACTTGTAATTTACAATCACACAAGGAACATTGGCAAACCTTTCCTCCGTGCAGAAAAATGATTATTCACAATAGCACAAACATAGTTAGTTTGCATTGTTCCTAAACAGTAAAATAATTAGCTGAATAAATTACATAAGCCATCCACCCACAAAACAGCATGCAGATAATTTGTTCTACCAGTGGGAATGCTCCTCTAGTGTCTTCACTGGTTCAGTGACATTTCTTGTGTCCCAGAATTTCACCTTGCAGTCGTCTCCACAGCTAGCCAGGTAGTACTGTTTATTGGGATTAAAGTCTAGGTCTCGTACCAGCTGTCCATGTGCATTTTCTATGCAATATATCTGTCTGTAAAACACATTAAAAAAATTAAATGGTCTATAAAAAGCTAACTGCACTCCACTGACAGGAGTCTGTTTCCCTGGAAACTTGCATAATCCCCTTAGCCCCCGCAGACCCAGAGCTCTCATTGCTAGTGCACAGTTTAGGGAAATCCCAGCTGTTAACAACAGCAACTTGTATAGATTTCTCAGCTTGCTCTGAAGCTTTGCTCTTTCCTTGTTTGCATTACGATTATCTGGAACTAAAAGGAAACAGCAGTTCCAGATGATGCTAGCACACCTCTCTAACTGTTATGAAATGTCCACTAACAAATCACAGCATTTTCAGGTAAGAGCTTCTCCACCCCTAAGTAGCTATACCAATTCTGTATTTATGACATCTAGTTGTCCCTATATGAAAAGCTGAGATGCAAGGGAGGCAACAGGTATGAACAACAGCTTTTTATTATTGCTCTGTTTTGAACTTACCTTACTGAAATCTGGCATATATTATTAATTTACCTGTGGCCCTCAAACTACATAGCCACGCGCATAATCATCCATCTGGACCACATCAGAAAACACTTGCAGGACTGCTAATAACCTAGTGTCCTTATTCAAAACATAATGTTCCATCAGTTTGTCTCCCTACCTCCCTGTTAAACTTGGGATTTTTGTTTGTTTGCTTCCGCTGCTGCATTACAAGTTTTACGAAAAGGCTGTATCCGTTCCCATGTCCATTCTCAAAGCCACCATCTACCAAAGTTCTGCTTAGATTTGAGTATCCTACAATCTTCACTAGAACTTGTCAACACTTTGTCAGCTTTTCTCTTTTAAGTGAAAGTTTTCTCTCTTCACAGACAGACCAAAACTTTATATTTCCTGTGCTACATATATGTTCTCATGTTCAGACCAGATAAAGAAGTCTCTTGCTAGTAACACCTAACTATTAATACAGAGCTACTTTGCTTTGTAAGGAGAGGTTCAAACAATACCAGGCCTACACTAAGCCTTATCCTGACAGCTACGGCAGTCACCTGGGATAAAGAACATTACTTAGACATTCGATGTCAACAACTTCTCAGAGTTTGAGAGATTAAGGACATCACTCAAACATACCTTTCTAACAGGTATTCTGGGATCTGAATTCAACATTTGCTCTTAATTTCTTGAAATATCTTCACGGGAAGTTATTTATATCTCAGGCATGCTTGCAGCAATAAAACACTTCTCCTTTATTGCACCTTTCACTTCTTTCTTGCAATTCTTGCATTGCTCATGGAGATGCAAGGGCTTAATAAGAAATACTGCTGTCCACTGTATAGTCAGCAGTGGTTACAGTGAAAGCCTTTATCCCTACTTGACTATTATTCTGACCACTTGATCCCTTTCCTTCCCAAATAATATTCTTTTCTTTCACTTTATCATCCCACCTACAGCAATATTATCTATATTGAATTTTCCAGTTACATCTTAGATTGAGGTCAGATCACACAAACATTTTCTACACCTACTGGCTCCACCTTCTCATATTCTTTTTCTCCCATAGTTTTCATAATTTATTCTTGTAGTACGAATTTTCCTGATATAATTATCTCTCTAAATCCATTCAGCCTAGTGTCTGTCTCCTCTGCTTCAAGCTCTTCTTTGATTAAGATTGCTTCCTAGTCCAATCTAGGAAACTTCCCACCAACCTCTATTTTGGCCCCCCTTCTTTGTTTGCTATGTCCAAAATTGTTCACTCCCTCTATCTTACAGCTATCCTAATTGCACTCCATGGAAGTAGCTATTCTAACTACTTCTTTAATACCTTTCCTCCCTTGTTCTTTGCTGATATAACAATTTTCTGACCTTGATTTTTTCCCCTCTCTAATTTTTTGCTTCTTACACTGCCACAGTTTATACTGCCCTGACTTTACACTCCTACCTCTAACCTAACTAGTCATTATGAAATATTCACATCATTCTAGACATATTACAGTGTAACTGCAGATGAGACTTCATTCTTGTGAATGTTTTTCAAGTACGCTGCAAACAGCTCTTTGGCATAGTACTCGTAAATTGGTTCAAGGACTATCTAATTTGAGCTTAACTTAAAGTAATTAGAATTATGAAGTTTGCTTTTGTTAACCAACCTGTACTTTCATTGAGGATCATGTAAATATCTGTACTATCCATCTTTCACACAAATTACTCACAGTATTCATACAATGCAAGATACGAGATAGAGCTTGAAGCAGACTTCACAACTTTTAACATTTTCTACTTAGAAACACAGGCTTTAATCTTAAGGTCTGCATGTTATATGTTAAAAAGAGGAAGTTCACAAAAAAAAATCAACTTAAAAACTCCTTTTTCCTTTGACCTTTCTCTCCTCTTGTATGCTTCATTTAAATGAGTCTTCATAAATTAAGTATACACATACTTATGAAGTTAGATTTTTATATATCTTTTTACAGGGCAAAGAACAGGACTTTCAAACCTGATGACAAGCATACAGAAAGTGACTTTTAATGCTTATATTTGCATTTCTAGCTTTTGTTTATTAAATTAAATAAACCTTTTTGGCAAAAACACACAAGGGTGGCAAACACAGGGATTTATTGCTACACCCCTGAGCTGGCAGGAACCACAGACCTAAATTTAAAGTCATCCCCCTTTAAGGCAACAAAAGTTATCACAAGACATCAGTCTTCTCGGTTTAGTGATAAATTACTATGTACTAAGGGGATAAAGCATATCTTAAAAAAGCTTGCACAGGCTTTAGTAGTCATGGCAACAGATCTGCACAACATCACTCCTTTGCTCATCAAAATCACAACTGAGCAAGAGGGGAAACACCTTATTAGGTATATTCAAAGCCTTAATTGATTTGGAAATGATCTGGATATATTCAGTAGTTTCACATAACTAGCGTGCTACAATTTTTAATATAGTATAGTATACTGTTTGTTAAAATCAGAAGAGCGAAGAGTGAACTTACCCTGTGAGTTACCTTCAGAGATTAAAGTTACCTTTAAATAGCATGCTATGAAGGCACTTCATAGAATAGTCATGACTGATGTTAAATCATTTTCAGGTTGAATTACAGAACACCTTCATTCAGGTAATGCCTATGTATTGAACAAATCATCCTGAGACTAGTATATAGTTCAGTAAAACTGAACACACAAGTTAGAATTGAAGCTGAAGGGAAAAAGCAGAGAAAACCCTTTGAAAAATTGTGACTACATCAGCTATGCAAGCCCAATCCTTCCTTTTATAAGTGGTAGCTTTGCCATATTTCTGATTTAAAAAAAAAAATTAAAAATCATGTTAGAAGCAATGAAAAATCCACCTCCAACAGAAATTATCTTTTTTGAAGAACGACTGCAATTTCCCATTACCTCATGCTTCGCGTATCCCATCCTCGAACAGTGGTATCATTGGCTGTTGCAATCTGTGTGCAGTTGTGGTGTGGACTCCATCTTCCAGAAGTAAATCTTAATTGTCCCTTTCCTTCCAAGGCTGCAGAACTAGAGAGCTAAAATAATGAAAAAAAGCTGGCAATGTTTCTAAATGTAAAGCTAAAATTAAATGCGTTCCACTGAAGACAGAAACTGTACAATAGCCTATTATAAGTGTAACAGACTACCACAGTCCTAGGATAAAAGCCAGAAAAAATTAAAAGCTAAAGCTGATTTTGTATCTCAGAAAGTAATTTTTACAAAGTACTATGCAGTGTAATGTAGTCAGAAATATTAGAAGTACTGTACTACTTTATAAACTAAAATAAACGGTTTCAGATCATTTGTTGAAACAGTAGATAGACACTACGCACACACTGCACAAATTTGTAGCTGCCTCAGGCACACCCATTTAGTTTCATGAACAGTCATACAAGATTGTTTTTCCATGACAAAATACCAAATTTTATCTGCAGGAACAGAATTATAGTATCAAAGACTCCTCAGTAAACATACAGAAGCCTTTAAAAAAAAAAAAAAAAAAAAATCAAGGCC
>Ga0065711_1003760_pt1 | contig 27385 bp, 16 predicted proteins | sample Hoacrofraction12_FD_59098 | JGI IMG/M metagenome (GOLD analysis project Ga0065711, IMG submission 59098) | Hoatzin crop microbial communities from Cojedes, Venezuela - Epithelial fraction 12 v2 (version 2) | ecosystem: Host-associated > Birds > Digestive system > Esophagus > Crop | place...
CCCCCCCCCCGCCGCGCCCGCCGGGCGCAGTGGCTCGCCGAGGCCGTCGCTCTCCCGGCCGCGCCGCATCCGCTGTCCCGCCCGTACCTGCACAGGGGCGGAAGGTTTCGCGCCGGGAAAAATCTGGCGGCAGCTCAGCGCCGGACCAGACTGCTGCGGGACAGGCGCTGCGGGTGCACGCGGGCTGTGCGGCGGCCGGTGCCGGGCTGCGCACGGCCGATGCTCCGCGCCCTCCTCACTGTCTCCCTCTAGCTCCCACCGCTATTTAAGCAGCCGCCACCTCCGGCGGCCACGCCACATGGGCTGACGGTTTACTCCTCGCCGCAGTCCAATGAGAGTCGGGGCAGGGCCGCCCCGAGCCGGCCCCGGGGTGATGCCACCCCCTGCCCGCCGGAGCCGCTTCAGAGTAACTACAAGAGCATAGCTGGGGCGGACCCAGGCGGGCCCCCGTGCCCGCGGCACTGGGCCAAGCTCTCGCGCTCCGCCCCGTGCTGGAGGCCGTGGAAGGCCGGGCGCTGCGGGGGGCGCCTGGCTTCAGGCGGGCCTGGCCGGGGCCGAGACAGAACCGACCCACCGCGGCCGCGGGCCTCTTCGTGTCCCTCTCCCACCTCCCCGCGGGTGTGCACGCTGTGGGGCTACTGCCACGCCGGCCCCACGGCTCGGCGGGCGCCAGGCCAGGCTCGGCCGGACTGCGGAGATCCCGCGCGCGCCCGCGGCGCACAAAGGGAAGAGACACTGGGCTGGACGCGCAATCCCGGGCCGGCACCCAATCCGGAGGCGGGAGCGTGTGGGCGGGGGCGCGGCCCTGCCAATCGCGGGGCCCGTGGGGTGTTGCTAGGCGATAAGGCGATGTGATGACGGCTGAGGGGACGGCCGGGGCCGCCGGCGGAGCGAGCAGCAGCCGCCACTTTCCAGCGGCGGCGGTCGTTCACCCCGGCGGAGCGCGGTCCCGGGGTTACCACAGGGCAGCGGGCACGCCGGCCAGGGATGCGCAGCCCCGTGCCCGGGCCCGTCGCGCCGCCGTGACTGGCGGCGGCGGAGCAGGTCCGAAGGCGGGGGGCAGGCCGCCGCGCTCCCGCGGGCGCCAGGGCCTCGCTCCCGCCGCGCCCACCTCTCCAAAGGCGGAGAAGGGGACCATGGCTTTGCGCGCAGGCACCCTTGATCCACTTTCTATATAACTTCTAGTCCTTAAATTAAAGCAAAATAGTAAACAAATTTAAATTACCTACGACTGCTGCTCCAAACCACAAAAAGCCATCCTGCCTTTCGGGCGGCAGGCGTGGGCCCGAATGCCGGGATGCAGAAAGCCCTGACCTCGTCTCTTGACTCGGGGGTAGAAAACGCGTCGGTCAGAAGCCCCGTTTCCAGCAGCGCTTTGCACCGCTGCCGGAGCTGCGCTGCGCAGTACAGCTCGAGTGCTATCACCTTCTCTGGGCAGACCTTTTGCCTGTATCCATATATTCCTCAGTACTACTATAATTTCTTAACCCTTTGATAACAAGTCAGCAGTTTACTCTGTTTTACCTTTTCGATACTCTATGATCGGCTGGAATTCTCTTTTTTACAGGCTCTCCTTTCTTTGTACAATTCAGTAGCATCCACAGTGCCACCTTGTCACCACTCTCTCATTTGGTTTTTAAGAATCAATGCCCAATTTGTTAAATATTTTGGTCATAAGAGAAATCTATGAGAATGTTCCCCTTGTGTTAGGTACACACTTAGCACAACCTCCCCCCCAGTAGCCAAGCAATATGTTCATGTTATTTATTCTTATTATGCAAACCTTGTTCATTTTAAGCATATGGATACACTATGCTCTTATAGTTACTCTGAAGCAAATGTACAATAATTGAACTACTTTTTTTCTATCACAAGTAAAACAAAATTAAACAATCAAGAGCTATAATTTTCCCATACCTACAGTTGCCTTAAGGAAACCTGTTTCTCAGGTAAACTGAATAAATTAAAGTTGCATTTCTGGCAAGATGTCTGCATGACCAGGCATGCCAGGTGACATACTTGGGATGGGGGGAGGGGACGGGACTAAACAACCACAAAAAAACTCCCAAACCCCTCAAACCAGCAAACAGAAAACCTAAAAACCTGCAAAGAAACCTATGCAAAGGCATTTCTGAAGTCTGCAGCCCATGAGCTTACATCCATAATGTAAGGAACAAAAAGGGATGTTTCCCAGGCTCAGGTGCAGTGTTAAAAAGATTATGGAACAAACTGCTCTTTTTCTAAGGGCACACTGCTTTAAACATCCATAAATGCACGGAATCTCATAGCACTGAAAACCTGCACATCTCCACAGTTCAATATGAAACATGAAGTTGGAAATTAAAGAAATGTTTTTCAGCATAATCCACAGCTATTAAAAATTTTGGAATTTATACATTGTGTTCTAGAAATAACCAGTGTGAGCTGTGTCTGGTGTGATCTGGCCAAACTTCCTGTACTTGTTAGAAACCACTATACTTCGAGCTACAGAAAGGGCTCATTCAGGGTCTGGTTGAAGGGAATGCATCATGTTCTGGCTCAAGAACAATGTTAAATGCTGAATCCAATGACAGGATTTTCAAGTAATTAAACAATTTGGAAAGAAGCTCACAAGGTCTCTAGGGCATCATAATGGCTTGGTGACATCTCAATGAAATTTATTACAGGTTTAATATCTGACTATAATAACATAGCACCTTTGCACTAAAGCAAAAGATTTTCAGCAGGGAGTAGAAAAATTATTATTCAAACTCTCAAAATGATTGCTACCACACTGTCAGATGCCACAGAGAGCAGCTGTTTGCAAAGAGTACCAGGAATGCATTTCTGAAAAGAAAAGCGCTACAGGAAAAAAGCGCTCGTCGGCAAGTAGCTCTCCTCCTTCATTCATCCTGTTTAGATTTTGTATGTTTTTAGTAGCAACTGGGAAGTATTATTCACTTCAGTGATACCACGCACAGAATCACAGAAAGGCTCGGGTTGGAAGGGAAGTCTTGAGATCACCTACTTCAATCCCTCTACTCAAGGAGGGTCAGCTGGAAAAAGGTTGTCCGGGACCACGTCTAGTTGGGTTTTTATTATCTGCACAGCTGGAGAGTCCCTAACCTCTCTGGGCAATCTGTCCCAGTGCTTGACCATCCTCACAGTAAAAAAAGTTTTTCTTAGTTTTTCATGTGTAATTTCCTTTACTTACAGTGAAGTTCATCACTGTAATATCCCAAGACAGCTCAGCATTACTGGAAATGTTACAAAAATACACTGATTACTTGTTTCAACGTCCTGGCGTGTTCACAACTACATAAATATCCCTCATTACATCACAACTCCTTCAAGTTTTCTTTTAGTTTCATCTGTTGTAAGACTTATTTCTTACAATGCTTCTGTACAATTTCAAGTGTTGCTAACGAACATGTTTTTCACTGCTTTAAACTCTATGCAATCTCTTGTTAAAGATAAATATAATTACTGGTGTGACAATCGAAGTTTAATTTTATACTCTTTCATGCTGTCTGAACAAGTGAAAAGAGCTACAAAAGATGAGAAACAATACAGATTCAGGTATAATCTTTTCAGCTCCCTTTCTTTCAGGTAGAAAGATAGCTGCACAGGATTAACGGTTGCACTGTTAATTATAAGAAAACAAGTAGGTCGAGGCATCCCACTTGTAAGCTTGAATCACATCTACAGTTTCTCAACAAAATATTTGCTAATGACCTGCAAGCCCTGCCTAAAGGCACAAAGCTTTACATATGTATTAACTGGCCATTTCTAAATCCATGATGCAAGCAATATTTAGCATATATAATTAAAATAAATTAGCATTAACACTGAAGATTGTGATCACATAATGTACACAGATTAACCCTTTATTTTAGGGTTCACAGCATGAAACAGAGTATTTGTTCTCTTTTCTGGCTGCAAACATCACAACTCGACATACAAAAAGGAGGCTGACATTTATATCTGTTTTACAGATTTCAAAGTTAATAGTAAGTGTGGACCTGGGACTTGCCACCGGCAAAGAAATCAGTCTTTAATATTATAGTTGCGGATTTTTGCCATGTTAGAAGAGATTTTTGGTTTTATGGGATGAGCACAAGATAAATTCCTGGATTTTAACTTCTGCCGAACTTCCAGTCTGGTTCCTCTGACTGTCAGATCTGCTGCTGGCATTTCCGGTTTATCCCTTGCTTTGATATTTTGCTGAGATTCTTCCGATTTCTCAGTTGAATGTGCCACTTCAAACTCCACTGCTCAAAAAAAGAAAGAAAAATACTTTGTAGTTATGTTTGTATTTAATTATGAGACTGGATAGTTGAAGAGAACTGGTTTACTCTTTTTCTCCAAATATACTGCTGCCATAGTGCCACACTGTTGATGTCTTATATTGAGTAACAGAAGCATTTCTGTACATAGGAGGCACACAATTGTCCTTTGAGGTTTGCTATGCTGATGACATAATACATCAGTATCTCCTGCTCAATCCTTGCTTCATCTGTAGCTGTTCATTCTTCATCAGACTGCTTAAGAGAGGAGAAAGGAAGACAGCTGGAAGGTCACTGTAACTGTTGAAGTCAAGCACTACCTATCTGTTCAGTTGTTTTTAAACATCCTATTTTACAAGTTTACCCTTCTCTCCATTGTCAGAGAACATATGTATCAATAAAGGCAATACCAACACACTGGACAACACAACACAAAGACCTACCTACCTGTGCCCATATTGTGAAATGGTGATAAAGTAGTTGGCTGCAACAGTTTGATCTGTTTCAAGAAATCACCAGCAGCCATAAAAGCTGGAGCAAAACGTGTTTGGATATGCACAATCCAAAGGGCTCAAAGGCAATTCTGTGTGCTTCACAAAGCTGCACTACTACCACTATCTTTTGGGATTGTTTTCATCTTTTCTCATGGAAGAAGGCGTTTACTGTGGAATTCTTTGTTTTCCTTGTTTGAAGTACTGTGTGTACTAGAGAGTGTACTGTATGTACTAGAGAGGACTAACTCAAAAAGTAACATCTTTGGTTGGCAAGCAGGGAGACTGGTCTTAACATCAATTGGAGTCCATTCTGCAGCCTCTCGCATAATTCTCTGAAAACTACTATCTCGAACCAACTGAACTTCAGTCTTATCACAGGTTTCATTAGGTAAGACAAGTGGAATTGGTCCATCACAGTATCCATTGTAAGCTGTAGATAATATTTACAGCTGCTTGGCTCTAGTCACTTAATCCTTATTTTTCAAGGCACTGAGATTTTAACTTTAGATTTGCTATGAAGAGCCAAAGCAGGCAGCAGAAGTAGTCACAATATACTCGCGATAACACACGCTACAACATTCTGTACTAGATGATTTTTTTTGATCATGGTAGGCTTCAGCGACAGGTACTATTCAATCACAGAGAAAGAATAAGAGGCTCACAAATTGATGAAGATAAGTTATTAATAGGATAAGGTAAATTTTCATAGTCAACAGAACATGGTAGAAAGTCCAAACAAAATTCTACATGGAAGGAAATAAAAAATATTATTGAATTGTGGAATGAATTAATCTATTGAGGGCTTATAGCTCTATGCAAAGCATGACACTCTGGCTAGTGTCAAAACACACCACTTTTCACAGTAACTTTTATGTTCAGGCTTAGGCCGAGCCAGCTGTTCACTCGTGTGTGTGCAATCTCTGCACTGAGTCAGCTTGGTGGCGTTTGTTGTTATAGGCAGCAAGAGCCCAGTGGACTCTTGTGCTATTGATGCAAAATCACCTTGCCACCTAGTGGTTACCTACAGATGTAGAAGATATGAAAGAGGATGCTTGAGTCCATGGAAGACCTTTGGGTGTATTTTCCTGCCTGGAAAAAGGACTTTCATCCTTATAGTTCATTACCCTAGACCTCTACCACATCTGGCAGATGATAAAGCAGAATTTTACAACACCAACAGTTAAGAACAGTGCAGGCAGCGGTGTCTGAAAGGTACCGGATACAGCTTCAAAGATTATTTTGCTTCAACAGGAGCTGCAGCAGAATGAGAATATGTCTTGTTTGTGGTCTAAATAACAGCAATGAGCAGATCCACAAATAGCACACAGTCAACACTGCTTACGGTAAGTCTGTTATTTTGAATACTCCCTCAGTTTTGAAGGGTCTTTTGTATTCAACCAAGGGTATAACTTTCAGAAATAATGTGGGAGGCCCCAATACTGTAGATCCAAAGGAAAAGTAACCGAGCACCAATGCATCACATGCATCCCTTCCTCTGAAGTCTTCTGTATGCTTGTCTCTTGACATTAGCAGAGACATTACAGTTGTAACTAGCAAAAGCTACTTGCTTAGGTGTTTGGAACAACACAGAACACAAGCATTCTATATGGCTATTGTAAAGTTTTGGACTGTCAAAAATTCTTGTTAACACAGAAATTTAAAACCCTGCAAACTTGTAAGGTTAGTTCTACAAAACAGAAAAAGACAAAGAGCAATAGCCCAGAATTAGAAATGCTATTTAAAGTGAAATATCCTAAAGGAACACTGAATAAGGACCTGCATATGTTACTGGTTCTGCCTGGGACTGTTCACGTGTGAAGGACCTTGACAAAATCAGCATGAATGCGCACTGTGCAGTAAAATTTTAATGCAAGTAGCTCAGTTTTCACAAACCAACAATGAAAAGGCACACCACGTTTACAAGCCTGTAACTTACTTTCAGCAGGGACCTTGGCAACAAGAGCGAGTAAGATCATTGTTAAGAGCCTAGACTGCCTGTGAAAATGGACCCAAATGTTTAGTGTATTGAAATGCTTAACATATCTTCTATTTGATGTGTGTCAACTACAGTCTGAAATTAATATTCACAGATTTTTTCTCAGAACTAAAGAGATACAGGTAGACATGTTGCATGAGCAAAGTGAAATTTCCCCAGATGGAAAATTTCACTTAAGAAACTTGGCACTAGATATTTGCTTATGGCTAGCAGTGTTTCTGAAGGAACACCAACTCAAACAAGTTCCTATTCAGGAGAAGAACATTTAAGTGAAGAAAATGTAACTAGAGGATTAGTTAATATTTGCGAAACACTCCAAAGATGAAGTTTTGTGTAATGCAGAAAAGAAATGGTGAGTCCTTCTCTGATTGGAGCCAGAATGAAGCCAGAGCCTGAGCGCTCTTTCTGTTTGTTAATATTTTACCAGATTCTTTCTCTGGCCAGCTTTTTACCCACATGGATTGCTCTTAGAACTGTCAGTGATGCCAAAGCTGTTGAAATTCTGTCTAGTGTGGAAACACTTAAGATAACTTTTGATCCATAAAGTGCAGAATTTCAGACAACAGAGCTTTGCAAATAACAGTAACAATGTGAACTATAGTAAAAGAAACTCCCCTAAGTTCAAGTGGTAAACCAGAAAAGTTACTTTGCTTCAAAGCAGCTCAATCTCATTGTTTGCTAGGCTACAATGTAAACCCAAATTAATAGGCCGAGGACCCAGTTCTGAGTATCTGTGGCAGTGGGGTTTCTCAAAATGTGCAGTGGGACCATCCACCACAACTGGAGCCCTCCTCTGGCATGAAAAACACGAAGCTTCACCTTCCCCAAAAGCGTGCAAAACAAGAGACTAGGGGGGACATTCCAAGTGCAGATAGAGCTTGCCTTATGCTCTGATTGCCTCTGCACTGACCCCGGCTTCTGTTGACCCAAGGTGACACAGATGATCAGGAGCTTTTCACATGGTACCAGAAAGCCTGCTTCACAGTACTGGCTTCACTCTAAATGCAGTCTTTCAGTCAACCTTTAACAGGTGATGTTTGACTTTCTTTCCAGAAAAACTAGTAAGTGTCTCCAATAGCAAGTAAAAACTTTATTAAGCTAAACTACTTGAAAAAAATAAATTCCAGTTTTCTAAAGGTTTTACAAAGCTTCCCCTCCTCCTGCCAAACATTTATTCTAAAATCATAAAAGGCCCTACGGCCCACAGATGGATAGAGAAATCTTGCAGCATGTACAGAAGCTAATCACACGGTTGTATACATGTGATGATTTTCTGAGGAAACCATACAGCTCTTCTGACAAGCAACTTTCCTTTGAGGATGACCTGTCATCAGCTTTATGACACATATGATATGGATTACGAGCCAAAGTCTCCCACTTGCTCTCAACCTCTGTGACAGGGCATATAAAAAGGAAAGAAATACAGAAGCATATTTCTTACTAGTATCATCCATGTATGTAACACTGATGCTTTTAATATCATCGTGGCTTGTACCCGTCTACCTCTGTAGCAGGATCTTTTTCTTTCAATGATACAGAACAACAAAAACACCTGAACAAGGACGATGTGTTCCTTCTAAACCTTTTCTTTCTATTTATCTGCAGAATTAACACAGAAATTATTAAATCCATCTCATTCCTACAGTACAAACTAAAAATCAGCAGGTAGAGTAAGGAGAGAGAAAATTAAAATATCTCATAGCCTCCTGACTTGCTTGGAAGCTTCCACAGGTTCTGAATTCCATAGTGAAAGGAATAAAATATGTAACAGTCCACTTCAGTAATTCAATGTTAACATGTAGCCATAAACACTCAAAAACACATTGAGTCATTGAGTTGTATCATATGCTGGAAATACAGCAAATTGCAGGGCTTACCTGACATGTCAACCATTTTAAGTCCCAACAGGCAGTTTTGTACATGAAAAAAATAAATTAATCTGTTCAACAGGTTCAGAAAATCATTCTCACACTACAATTGTTTCTGTACAGAAAATGCCCAGAAATGCCCATAAAACACAGCTACTGGTGTGACAGATTTGTTCAGAGTTGAACTTTTAAAAGAAATGTTTGAATAAGCAAACTAACTTGCTTGCTTTGTTGCAAATAATTTTTTGCTACTAAGCTTTCATGTCGGTGTGTGTGTCACGTATCTGAAAGCCCAGTACCGAGTCATTCCATCTTAATGATGGTTCTATCCACTGTAGCCTTGTGTTTGATGAATGTATTAATTTCAAATGAGTGGTTTCAAACAGGAAAGATTGAATGAATTTTCCATAGCTCAGTCATGAAAAATCATAGAATCATGGGTTGGAAAAGACCTCTAAGCTCATCAAGTCCAACCATCCACCTAACACCACCATGCCTAGTAAACCATATCCCAAAGTGCCATATCCACACGTTTTTTAAACACCTCCAGGGATGGGGACTCAGCCACCTCCCTGGGCAGCCTATTCCAATATCTGACCACTCTTTCAGTAAAGAAGTTTTTCCTAACATCTAATCTAAACCTCCCCTCACGCAACTTGAGGCCATTGCCTCTCGTCCAATCGCTGGTTACCTGGGAGAAGAGACCAACACCTGCCTCACTACAACCTCCTTTCAGGTAGTTGTAGAGAGCAATAAGGTCTACCCTCAGCTTCCTCTTCTCCAGACTAAACAGCCCCAGCTCCCTCAGTCGCTCCTCGTAGGACTTGTTCTCTTGACCCCTCGCCAGCCGTGTTGCCCTTCTCTGGACACACTCCAGTAACTCAATAATAATAATGCAAGTCTCTGCTAAATATCAGAAGCAGAACTCCTTGAAAATTTTGTATATTCTGCTCTGAGGTGACATTCTTCCAAAAAAGAAAGATTTTGCCTTCACAGTCTTGTTTTCTGAAATGCAGAATTCAGTCTAGTATAACTAAGCATACCATTTGGATGGTTTCCTGGGCGAGAAAGCTAAGCAACATAAAGGGGTTTCTAAAAGTCCTATTCTTGCAGTGCAATTTTTCAGGGCCTGCATGTTTGAGTAAGCAGCTCTGCTCATGTTCTTAGGGTAAATCTGGATGCAGAGATCAAATTACGGTTGTTCTCAGGAAAAGATCACCCCTGACTGATGTTTCACTTGTTTCGTGTTGGCAGTATCATCTTTCCGTTTTGCTACTCTCTAGATCCCCAAAAATCTACAATAAGTTTTGCAATGGTGGCTGGAAATTTCTAGACATTAAGAAACTGATGTCCTTGTAAGGCTGCCAGTGGTGTTGCATCATACACACAGCAGCGTGAAAACTGCATGGCACTATCAGTAATGTTTCAAAGACATCCTTTTGCTTATCCTGTCAATATAGGCCTGACCTGAAATACTCTTCCTATTTCAGTCCCAGCCCCACAAAAAAAGCACATGAATCATGACTGTCAGCACTATGTCTGTTCCAGTCCTACAGGTCTGCCAATGCACATTACTTTGTCCCTGCAATGCACCGCTGTTGTGAATAAATACACTTATAATCCATTCTCCATTTTGAAAGCCCTTTTACATTTTTTTTTCCTTGTGTGCTGCTAAAGATGGTTCATTGCATCTATACACTGGTTTAAAAATAGATGTAATATAGGTTGGAAAGGACCTCTGGGTGAAATGTCACAGTGCTTATCACTCCTTGCTCAGAATGTATCTTAACACAACTTGCGTCCATTGCTGCTTTTCTTTTCACTGTGCACCCGGAAGAGTCTGGCTCTGTCTTCTCCAAAATCTCTCACTATGTAGTTAAAAAGCAGCAATCAGACCACCCATTGGCTCTTTCTTTTTCTACCCAGTTCTCTAAACCTCTTCTCATGTAACCTGTCTTCCAGTGCCCTAGCCATCTTAGTGGCTCTCCATTGGAGTCCAGTTTGTCAATCCTTTATACCACAGGGCCCAAAACTGGAAACAGTGCTCCAGATGTGGCCTCACAAGTATCAAATAGCAGGGAACAAATCACTTTCCTTAGTCCACGGGTTGCATACTTCCTCCTGCTGTCTGGTGTGTGGTTAATGGCACACAAGTTTCTATGTAATGGTAACAGGTCACGATTAAAATAAAGCTCATTTGAAAAGGCTAAATGCCTGCCATGTTATGCCACAGCTGCCATCAGGTCTTGGAAATAATGATGATGATGAAAGTAATAACATCAAAACCAAAAAACCCAACAACCCCCTCAAGCCCCACAGCACTGTAAGAAATAATTCACTAAATGCTAAACCTCTTATTCAAAAATAAAAATCACCTTTACTTGGAACACTCTGGAGAGACGTTTGTCTGTCTGTTTATAAAGACCTTTAACACAGAAGAGTCTACAATTGTTCTGGGGAACATATTCCATTACTAGCTGCCATTAAAGTTTTTCTAGTATTATAATTCAGGGCCACTACTCTTTGTCCCATCCACAGCAGGCATTAGAACAGTTTTCCAAAGTTTTGCCGATAAAGGGTTACTTCATGAACAGGCCAACAGTTTGGGAGACGTAATATTCATCTGCAATGCAGTGCTCAACACAATGGCTACCATTAAAAAGTTCCTTTACAACTGGCCTGTGAAGCGGTTACACTTCACTGCACACACCTTACAAATGGCCCTCCTGCTAAAATCTCCAAGAACATGTGGTGCTTTTTGTAGAAGTATAACACTGAGTAAGGTTCAGTTTGTGACCTAGGTTTTACCTCCTCCTCTCATCCTAACCCTGATACTGTCTGATATGCAAGGTCAGGATGCTGTCTCACATGTAAGAATTTGTGTCTGCTTTTATTTTTTTAAGTTCCAACTTATGGCACTGGACTACAAAATTCTAGTGAATAACAATACCTAGTTCATTGTGTGCCCACAGCATATATCACGCTATGCCCATAATCTCACTTTTGGCCTTTAGGTCTTAGCACACTAAGCAGTACTGTAGCTGTTTACTTGCCACAAAAATTATTAAGCAAGGATTTGCCAAATTACAATTTGATCTAACAGTCACTTGGTAATGCCTGAAGTGTACAGTTTTCAGACAGACACTTTCATATCTGCCCCAGATAAGGTTTATATTATGTCAAAACAGAAGAATGTTTTCATTTTCCAGGAGTATTTAATAAAAGGGGAGAAGTATTTGCAACAATGGCATTAAAACTGAAGACCTATATAGGCATTTCTCTTCATTCTTTCTTCTGCTGGCAAGAGTGAAATGCCCTTCAAGTAACTCATTAGATCTTTGTATTCGGATTACAGGACTGTAACAACGGCAGCAGCCATGCAAAAAAATTAGTGGAAGGGGGCAGAATCCACTACTGTACTTTGATTCTTCTAGAAGAGCCAAATACTGTGACTATTTTACAACATATGCTTACCTTGGTCAGTGTTCTTTTGATGACTGAGAATAGAAGGGCTTGATCTTATTTCTGAATTTTGCCAAATACCTCGGCAGAAATTGTGTGCTCTAGATGAAGAAAGCTCAGCGGATGGTAATTCTGTTTCTTCCCCACAGCTGCTTGGAGCTTCTTCTTCCTTTAAGCTAGGGCAGGCAACTAGAGGAGTGATCCCTGAGGGATGCTGTTCCTTTGCATACTGCAGCTCCTAATATGAAATGTTTCATTAGCACAAATAACTCATGGTCTCTAAAAATAACACATTTATAGCTCAGTTTGCTGTTACATCGCTAGGTTTAAAATAACCAGTTATAAATAATATTAAACAAAATTATGTTCCCTTCAGATCAACAGGGCCAAACAATCCTCCTAATACACCTCTTTCTAAATATGTTCAAAATCTACATTTCTTGCTGCTGTTACTATCATCCTTCTTGTTACTCAAGTTTATATTGCCAGTGTCGTTCTTCACTTTTGTCTTTTCCCATTACTAAATTACAGAAGAGAAACTCCCAAAGAAGTCCTAAAAAACCAAATAGAATAAAGCAGCTATGGAAAAGTGGTTTGTCAGCAACTAAGAAAACCTGATTATCCCACAAAGTTTAACCACCTTTCAACATGTAGCAATTAAAGTGAGATTTGATGAAAAGCAAACTGCTTCAGCCCTGTTGAAGGAAATGAAAATAACCATCAAAGTCTTATGCTAAATATTTAAGACTAAAGAAACAAAACATGAGCCCATCATATAAAGTAACTGACACCAAAATTCCTGTAGGTACGATAGTAATAAATTATCTCAGATTTTCTTGAACACAGAAGCAAATGTAGCCTGGCTAGTAAGAGTGATTACCTAGAAGAAAAACACCCAAACTAGAGTAGTAGTGTTTGGAAGCTCAACCTGGAGCTCAGCTTCAGTGCAGGAGCTGAAGCCTCAGCAGGTGTGTTCTGGGTAAGAGCAGCCTGGAATTTGACTACTGAAGATCAGCAGCTTGGATACGAGAAGGACTGTCCTTTCTAGTCTGGACAAATTCCAGCAGTAATAGAGACGATCCCAAAGGTTCCAGAGCTGGAAAGATTCTCAGGGATAGCCACTTCAACCATGACCTCCAAGCAACCCATGAGCTGAAGAGGTTGACTACCACTCCTGGAGTTTAGTACACCATCTGGAAACTCACAGTCAAATGCTACCTCTCCAAGAGCCATGGACATACTGTATTTTTAAAATCTATCTGTTCTTAAAAAAGCAAGAAGAATCTTTAGTGATTCTGAAAAGAACACGGGAGACACAAGCTGTCAGAAAAACAGCAAACAGTACCCAGCTCATTAAAAATAAGGTAAGGGAAGATCAGGATAGATGGGCAATGAATATTCATTGGTGTCAACTTAGAAGTCAGCTAAGTTCTAAGATGAGTTGTGAAAGAAAAAAAATTAAAGAGGTGGAGAAGAAAAAAAAAAAGTAAAAAAATGTAGTCTGAATTGTGGTAATTTTGCACAGATCTGGAAATCGCTTTTACATACATTTAGTATAAACATTTAGCTACTCTTTTTCAGATCTTGATCCAAGAAGTGCACAGATGAAACAAGCAGGCTATAAAAAGTCTACTCAAATGTTTTGCTGGACCTTAATCTCCTTGGTAAAAATTATTCCTGGTGTTAGAGTTTAAGAAACAGTTCACTGAACTGAAAGTTCAAGTGAACAAATGATGCCAAGCTTGTGACTTCAAGTTAATAAGACATTCATAAGCATCCTGAACATATTATACATCCACAAGCACACTGAGGCATTCCACAGTAAGTTCACCTGTTGACAGACCACTTTCCAGGCTTCCTGCACACTTTCGCAGTTGCCTCACCTGTTTCCTTCTGAAACCTGACAAGAGGGAGATCAGAATCATATGCTCAGGATTGCCATCTAGGACCAGAGTTGACCTTTTCACCTTGGAGTTTTACCAGAAGCTTAAGATCTCCTGCTTCAGAAGTAGCCCATACCACTGTCCTATAACATGTGTCATTGATACGCCAGTGAGGCTATTTATTTTGTGCTCCCTGATCCTTTTCTCTGAGGACTTCCCTTATGCTACAAGATGCTAATACTTCTTGTGACAGTGCTGCTGTGACAGCTCTTGATCAGGTCATCAGACTGTTAATGAAGAGTTGCAAAAGAGTGCTGCATTCCCAGACCTGTTCTCACAGAGCTCAAATAATTTGAGCCTTCCCAGTCTCGGAACCCAGATGGCTTTCACTATGCTATGCCCTAACTAGTATTTCAGATGCTCTCACTAATACTTTTGATGTCAAAAGAACTTGATTAGATTAATTTGATAATATATACCAAATTCTCCAGCCAATGTTGCACTTACCTGACTAACCTGTTACAGTTCTTGATTTCTGTTATCTAAGACTATCTGCTATATCTAAAGAAGAACAAGTATCCATTAGCTCTGTAAAGGTACACCAGATGGCATTCTCAGTTTATCATTGTCTGATGGATGGTTTACAATGTTTGCTCACACTGCAACCTTTAAAACTTCTTCATTGACTAATGGGCAGTAAAGAAGAACAGGTGCTTATTTTCACTCAAGCAACCTGTTCAAATTTGGTTCTAATTGACTCCAACAGCACAGCCTTTTGGACTTTAGGCAACCTTTCTCCATCTCACAGGAGCACCCCTCCCTTTGGATATATTCTGCTAGGAAGAAGCTAAGAGAAATTCAGGAACCTGTGATAGGACGTCCAAACACAGACCTCTTCCCTGCCAGGTTCCCTTAGAACATATTCCAAAATGTTGCTCTAGATTCAGTCTGATAGATACACCTTAGCCAAGAAACGTGTGCCCATTTTCTCCCCCAAATATATGTCTTTCCTGGCTGAAATACTGCTGCTTATTTTGGATGTTTGGACAGCCTTTTCCTTTCATATCCAAATGTTTGAGTCCTCCAAACGATTACTACCTGTTTTTACTACTATTCTTTATCCCAGAGATTAGCAACACTGTGCAGAAGCTGGAGAACTGTCTGCCTAAAGACCTGACAGCAGAACACTGAACTTGATGCTGTCAACACCTGTTCTCAAATTTAATTGTCGGATGATCTTTGCACTTCAACTTTTTACACTGTTTTCTTAAATCTACTAACCCAGAAGTTTTTGTAATTGGTCCAGCTAACATCCCTCAAGGGTAGAATTACACAGCTGATCTGCAAGACCGTTTTACTTCACAGGAAAAAAAAATCTATTTTCAGCAGAACTACATTGCAAATTGAAAGTGCATCATCCCCAGATATACAACTGGCTAAATTGTTACCAGCTGAGTCACTTAACTTTTATTTACCTAATTTGTAACATTTATTCTAAGCAACTACAGAGGCTAATATGTGGGTTTTCTTTTTTCTTTAACACCATTCTTAACTGTAAGAAAAATCAAACATTAATTAGAATTTACTTCCACTGGCTTTTTTAAGAAACTCGTCTTTGTCATTCAAACTGTCTGGCCAGATGGTTCACATACTTTGTAATACACCTAGGCCAACCAGATAACACCTAAAGAAATTAGTGATAACTTCAGGCTCAGAAAAACACAGAATGGCATGCTCAAAACGAATACGTGGTTATTCTGTCTTCTCTTTTTAGAATGTGTCTAGGTGTTAAAGCATTTAAGATGTGTTTAGAATGTGTTCAGGTGGTAAAAATTTCAAGTAAATGACTGACAGCTGTGATTTCTTAGTGCAATCTGACGATATGATAGGATTCTTTCTTGTGTAGTTTCATATTATCACAGAGACCTTAGCATGCAAAAAAAGAAATGTTAAACCTCAGTCTCCTACATAGTCCTGGATTAACCATACTGATCCTCAAAACAGCTCTCAATCTTTTCTTGATTTCAGTTAAGAGAAATAAGAATGTATGAAGAGAGAATTAAAAATGAACAGTATCCTCCAGAGGACATTAGCTTTAACTCAGTTGATTTTTTTCGCCAAAGGGAGAGGAGATTGCAGTTTCAATCTAATAGGCTGGAGGCTGACTGCTCGGAAAGCAGCTCAGCAGAAAAGAAACAGGAAACCTGGTGGACTACAAGTTGAACATGAGGCAGCAATGCATTCTTGAGGCCTTCAGCCTACAGCATGCTGGGTTGCATCAAGACAAGCACTGCTAGCAGGTCAAGGGAGGTGATTATTTCCCTCTGCCAAGCACTGCTGCAACTACATTTAGAATATTGTGTCCACTTTTGGGCTCCCCATTGCAAGAAAGACATGGACATACTGGAGCAAGTCCATCAAACAGCCACAGAGATGATCAGCGAATTGGAGCATATGACATACAAGGAGACATTGGAGAAGCTGGCCTTGTTTAGCCTCCAGAAGAGATAGGTCAGGAGTGATCTTTTCAACATGTACAAGCACCTGATGGGGATGGTGGGAGGAGGTAAAGGTGACTGAGCCACACTTTTCTCAGCAGTATACGGTGGAAGAAGGAGAGGCAATGGGCAGAAAGTAAAGTACAGAACACTCCGCTTAAGCATAAGGGGGCAAAAAATCCTCAAACCCCAACCTTCTTTCCTGGGATGGCGATCAAACACTGGAATAAGTTGCCCAGAGGGGTTCCCAGAGGAAGTATTTCCCCAGTTGAACTTGGTTAATAATTCTACTGGAGTTTATACCTCAGAGCAACAACCTCACCCTTTCTGAAAGAACATTGTTTACTGCCCTCAAAACTACAACGACAATCAGCTGCTCTGACTCAATCCTCACAGGAACAAATCTGCTGATCAATTAAGTAAAGTACATAGTGAAATCCTGACTACTGAAGCTACTGGGAGGTCTGCCACTAACTACTAGGACAGCCAGGATTTATCCATTTGTCTCTCTGATGAAAGCCGCAATCTAACGATAAAAAGTTGTGTTTTAATTACAAACAATTAGAGACAGGTTAATTATATATCCTGCATTCATATATGGAAAATGTGCTATTACGATAATTTGAACAAAGGTGCTTTAAAATCCCACCACTGTGGATATTTGGAAATATGTTCACTGATTAATCATTCTCAAGTTTATCTTAGAACATGCTGCAAATCCTTCAAATGGCCTATCTTACTTCTTTAAAACAAAGCTTTATGAAGTTCATACTTATAATTCAGATTGCATTTATGCTGCATTAACACAGGTGTTTCTGACATTCCTTGGATGAAAATAATGTTTAAAAGTTTAATTCTGAAGTCCCGAATATAACCCTTTAAGTAAAGGGGGTAACATCTGGCTGGCGGCCAGTCACTAGTGGTGTTCCCCAGGGCTCAGTTTTATGGCCTGTTCCCTCCAATGTTTTTATCAATGACCTGGACACAGGAGTTGAATGCACACTCAGTAAGTTTGCCAATGATACTAAATTAGGAGGACTGATTGATTCCCTTGAGGGTAGAGAGACCTTATAGAGAGATCTTGGTAGACTGGTGCACTTGGCAATCACCAACCATATGAAATTCCACAAGAGCAAATGCTGGATTCTGCACCTGGGACAGTGTAATCCTGGATGCCCATATAGACTGTGGGACAAGAGGCTAGAAGAAAAGAATCTGGGGGTTTTGGTTGATGGTAAGCTCAATATGAGCCAACAATGTGCCCTGGCAGCCCAAATGGCCAGCCGTCTCCTGGGGTTCATGAGTCACAGTGTGGCTAACAGGTTGAATTGGTGTGGTCTCACCTCGAGTACTGCATGTAGTTTTGGGCTGCACAATATGAGAAGGATATAGAAATATTAGAATGTGTCCAGAGGAGGGCAACAGTGATGGTGAAAGGACTAGAGGGCAAGACTTATGAGGAGCAGCTAAGAGAACTTGGCTTGTTCAGGTTAGGAAGGAGAAGACCTCATTGCTGTCTACAACTTCCTCACCAGGGGGAGCAGAGCGGCAGGTGCTGATCTTTCTGCTGTCCAGAGATAGCATGCAAGAGAATGGTTTAAAGCTGCATCAGGGGAAGTTCAGACTGGGTATTAGGAAGAAGCTCTTCCCTGAGCTGGGGTTCAAGCACTGGAACAACACTCCCCAGGGAGTGGTTGTGGCCCCAAGCCTGTCGGTGTTCAAGAAGCATTTGGACAATGCTCTTAGATACACGGTTTAACTTCTGTGTTGCCCTGTGTGGAGTCAGGACTCGAAGATCCTCATGAGTCCCTTCCAGCTCAGGATATTCGATGATTCTGTAAAATCTACCAAGGTACCAAAGGAAGATTTGAGCTAGAATCCGTTAAAGACACTTCAATGCAGATTTTTAAGGAAAGTTATATTCATGGAATTAGAACTGACTTAACTGCTCATTATCACTAGATTTCAGAAAACATATCATTACCTGTGTTGTAAGCCTGTGCTGTAGATGCTTTAAAGCTGATAGCTGACACTGTGTTCTTTTGACAAGCTCTCTTGGAAAAAGACTACCAGAGGCAATACAAACTGTGCAGCACTTAGAGCTAACAGGATGCCAAAGTCCTAGAAATGAGAGAAAATACTGAGGAAGGATTTCTCTGTTGTTATTTTGTCACCAATATTACATTCCCAGCAAGTGTTTACAGTGGATACAAACGAACTACAGAACACAGGCCTTTTCATTGCAGCTGGATTCAATGCTATGTGGAAACAGGCCTCATGTTTTTCTCCTTTGCTTCATTATCAGAACAGTTGTTGCATGGAACTTCAATGTCCACAGTGAAATCTTCTTAGACTATATATACTCTTGATTCAAGTTTACTCTATAGTAAGCTTATTCTGCTTTCTCTTCCACTTTCATAAAGCATTAGTTTTTATTCCAAGAGATAAACTACCTCTTTTTCTCCTCTTAAAAGAAGTCTTAGTTCAACTTCCAGTTCCCACACTAACATCTAAGCACCGGGGAGTCCTTCGTCTAAGATGTTCATCAACAAAAAGTTACTGCCTACATACTCTTAGTGTTCTATGCTAGCACCTCCCATCACAGGATAATCTTATTTGCAACAATTAGCACAGCAGCCTCACACAAACTGTGCAGATCAAGAATCTGTCAGGTCCAGCACTTTGTTTTCATATTAAAGCCTAGCTGTCTCCAGCTCGAAGAAGGAACTGATTCCCATGTTTTATTCTAAACATATAAGCTAGCACCCTGCTGTAGAATAAGTTTACCTTCCTTTAATACCATTCCAAGTTCTGCCCTGAGTCTGTTTCCCATTTCAATCAGCTGCTGCTTCTCTTGGCTCAGAACTGCGATTTTTCTTGCTGCTTCCTTCAGTGCATTTTGTGTTCCTTGTGGAGTGCAGCTGACATCATATTGAAGACCAACACCAGGACCTATATCAGGTAACTCTTGTCCAAGATCTACCATCTTTTCTTCAAGAACTTTGGGTTTCGGCCCCTGAAAAAAAAAACAGATAGTGCTTGTAATGAATATTTTGAAAGTGTGGTCTGTGGATTTAGAGATTTTGTACAAATGTGCATTAGAACCCAGTTGAAAAAAAAGTGTAAAGTTGAAGTCTACAGCCCATTTTTGAGGGCCCATTTTCAATACTTTGTTATCAATATAGGGCAAATTAAACTGTGGAGAAAATGCTATAACAGCCTGAGACATTCTCACAGATACTGCTAACTGTGTGTAAAATAATACCACATAGGATAAACACCGTGTAACTGTAAACTAGAAAGCAGTTAATTTTAAGTTAAAATGTGGAAAAAAAATTTTACAGCAGATCGCAAGCTACCACAAACCCTTCTTTGTGTAATCATCACGTGCATACACACATATGGGGTAGAATGACTTAAAACACTGTTTTCAAGAGAAAGGCTGCAGAGTGAAAAGTACAAATTCTACAATCGGAAAGCATGCAGGTCCGCAAACAGTATTGGAGAGAAAGCTGGAGAAATTAGTGCAGGACTAGAATATAAAAATATGAAGAAAGACACCAAAGTGAAAGAAAAAAAGAAACACCACTTTGGCATAACATATAGCAATTTATATCAAGGCAATTACTATAAGCAGCCACAAATTATTACATTCTGCCCTCATCATATGAACAATGAAATTAACACACCGAAGCTTAACATACAGAGAGGTCAAGGTGATGACCAATTACCCCACCAGTGGCTGTCACACTATGTACCACCTTCATTGTACCAAGAGGCAAAAGCACATCACATGGCTGGGGCATGAATATCATTTGCTTAAATTTCTATTTTTCCTGAACTTTTCATAAAAACTTTCAACAGTGTTACCCAGAATAATTTTTTTTTTAGGTAACAGATTGTAAGCTGTAGAGTTAGGAGTGGAACTCAGAAATCTTTTTATCTCTAGATCCATGTCCAGAGTAAAACTCTGCAATACAAAAAAGAGAAAACATGGGAAAGATGGGTACTAAAAAAAGTGGGAGGACAAACTCTGCTCAGAGCTGATATGAAGAGAAAAGAAGAAGGATATATATACACGCAGAAGTCTACATGCCTATTTTACCAGTTTCCACAATAAACTTTCCTCTGTAGCTAAATTTTAGCTCTGGAGTCTATAATTTTGAGATTATGGTCCCAGAACCTCTGTTATATTAAATGGAAACAAGAAAACTATCACTATGGCTCACAGTATTGACTTCACATCAGCACCCTCATGTTTAGTTACCATTATTGCTCAACAGATTATAAACTCCCCAAGGTAGAAATATTTTTGCCTGTAATTCATCACAGCCTTAAGTACATCCTTAGCAAGCAATTAATAAACGTAAGAAGTGCAGAGACAATGTAGAAGAATATTAAAAAATAAGCACTTCTAAAATCCAGTAAGGAATTCTAATGAAGTTTTGCCCATTGTTTGTAAGATATTCTCAGGACTGTTTCCAGCTGCCAGTCTATGCCTAAGAAGGCTTATTATGCACTAAGGAAGAAGAAATAAAGCAGACGGCACAAATAGACAGGAAATGATAGTTCAACTTCAGTGAAGACAATATTAACTGCAATTCTAGCATTTAGTTCACTTCCAGTTTTGGCCTGCACATCTGCTGTTTACTACTTGCCTATACGTACAAAGCACAAAGTAATTCAGCATTTCACACTGAAGATGCACATGGCTGCCTGAAAAATGTTCTTTTTCAATTATAGTTTAGCATCATGAAGCAAAGGATTCATCTCTGGCACAGAGAATGTTCAGTTCCTATCTTACTGTCTCCATGAAAGCCATTCTCCACTTTTAAAGCTCTATCCCTACCTAAAGAAATGCAAAGAAAATGCAAATGCATCTTGAATGGTAGTTTGTAAAACATTTTCTGCAACAGACAGAATAGTTGGTATACAGATTAATTGAAAATTAGAAAACCGTTAATTTTTATTTATATTTTCACCTATCTTACTTTAGACTCTGTTTACTACACCATGAAATTGCTGGGAGACAGGAAGGGGAGAACAGACAGTGACTTACTCCTTATGTAGTATTAGATCTTTGTCACAGTTTTCAATTCCTTTATTATTTTCCTGAGAGATTGCCTCTGTCACACTTTAATGCTGATATTGTTCCTACCCTTTAAAATAACACAATGGGAATAACATTTGTAAACCCTAGCACTGAGTAAAAATGCTCCCAGAGCCTTTGTGGGTGGTGAGAGAATCGATCCAAATCGATGTTGGTGCTCAGTTATTTCTCCTGGTCATACTGAGTCATTCCACAGCAGCCTGCAGGGCATGCACAAGAGCCCACTGCAGCTGGACATCCCGCTGGTGCGGCACGGGAGCTGGTGAGTGGGAGGTGGCGGCCACTGGCCCCACCAGCACTGCCACGTTGCACCCTAGCATGGGACTGGCAGAAGCGAGCCCCACGAGCCGGCAGTGACGAGGTTCTCCCAGGAAAAGCCACCCACATCCCTGACGGAGTATGCAATGCCATTTGCATATCTATCTCCAACCAAGGCTTCACAGGACCCTCTCGTCAGAGTCCAGTAGTCACACAGTATCTACAGTTTCATCTCTGTTCACCTTATTACAAGGCATATTGAAAGATTTTCAGTATTTTAAAAAAAGGCTAAAATACGGATTTACAATGGAACCCAAACTACTCTATGATTCTCTGATTCTGTGAAAACTTGAGGTGATACACAGTAGTGTAAGAATTTGCAAGTGGAAAAAAAACAATAGCAAGAAGGGCTTGAAAGACCAGGAGTGACTTGTGCCAGGGAACGACTAGTCAAAATCTATTCCCTAGAAAGAATGAGCATAAGTTTGGCTGAAAAAATCATTGCTGGCTCTCATCTAACTTACATTTATCACTAACTGACCACATAAGCATATACTGCTTCAGTTTTTAATATTAATTCAAGCAAAAATAATATGCTATATATTTAATTACACACACATACGGATATTTTAGGTAGTTTAAACTTCATACCTTTTCTGTGTCTGGGCTTACTATACCATCCAGGTTAGTTGAGCTGACTTTAATATTGCTCAAAGTAGTTCCAGCTGAAGTTTTGTTTGTGCACAATGAACCTAATCAAGAAGAGGAGTAGATATACTGTAAACAGAGCTGAAGAAACATAAAAAATAGCACAGTCTCACAATGCACAAAGATCAGTCAGCTACAAAATACAGAAGTCACTACAGATGACACATTAGAAAGGTCAATTTGTGGCTAAGGAGAACAGAGAAGTTTTTATTTCTTCCTGTACTGCATAATTTAATCTTTCTTGCGAAACTGGCAATACTGAGTATAACAAGAATAATTAAGACACAGCAGATTCTTTCAATCACAGTTGGAAAAAATTGGCAATAAATGGAAGTTAATCCCCAAAATCTCTTCTTTTAGTTCCAGTAAAAAAGTGAGTCTGAACGTATTGATGTATATGGACAAGTCAGGGGAAAGAACAGATGACTTTCCGGAAACTAGAAGCGCCCCTCTAAGTTACTCTCCCACTTTCTTAAAAAATTCAGATTTAACATTATCATCTCTTTCAGTGATTGAATATAATCTCCAAACATTTTTAAAAGGGATATAAGAAAGATTATTTTAGTTGAACGAAGTATTTCAGCCATAATGGAAACAGATAATACATATCTGAAAATTTACATGTATCACCTGACAAACATTATTGCTTCTCTTGGACACTGCTAAACTCTAGCAGTGGTGAATCTTTTACATATTGGACTACACCATCTTCAAAAAGCAGTGGACTAACTTTAGTTGCCTGTGATGAAAAACTATGCTTGGATTTGGTTTTTTTATTTAAAATTGACAGAGATTTTGCTTTAATTGGTTATTTATGTCTCATTATTAACAAAGCTAGAATACGTTTATCTTTATTAAAAGTGCCTGCGCACTTAATTAGCTCATGATTTCGTTATACTGTACAAACGACAGTTAAAACTAATTCTGCAAACTGGTAACACACAGATCCAGTCTTACTGCAAAATTACAACAGAGAAGCATAACAACAGCAAAACGGTACAACGAAATACCTTTCATTAATCCCATCTTATTTTTTCTGAAATACAGAAAAGAAGGCATGGTGGCTCTGGAATAGTTTGAAGCAATTAGACATGAAAAGTTTACGTAGATGAGACACAAATGTATGAAGCAGCTATTTACGTATTTACACTTACATAACGAGTAAAAGGTGCTAAACACAGGGCTACTTATTCCACAGAAGTAAAAGATGTCCTTTAAAAAATTATACCTTGCCTATTCTTTTTTAAAAAACAAAACAAATCAGAGCTGGTTATTCCAGTATCAAGTTACAGTTGATTTCCTTTTCTCTTTTCTGCAGACTTCCAAAAGTCACAAGAATGTTTATGAAGAAAAAATCCAGTTTTGTTTCTGAACAGGCCTGCATGAGAGCCAATCAAGACCAAATGTAACAAATTTTCAGAAATTTACTGCAAAATGTATGTAGTTGTAGTGGACATACCTTCTGCAGGTTTGGTGGTTTGTTTTTTTTAATGTTATCAGCTTTGACTTTCCCATGAAGGATGATGAGAAAAAGTAAAAATGAAAGTGTAAGACATGATATACTGAAATGTTTCTGAGAGATGCTAAAAATAATGCAACTAATGTGTGACAGTATCTGGTAAAATAATGCATTTGAAAGTACTACATATTTTTAATATTGAGATGTTTAAAAATCTTCAGCTTCCTGATAGAGCCACTAAAAAGGCCACCTGGTAAACATACTGAAAAGAAGGGTAAACATACGGAAAAGAAGGGTGTTTCCTTAGCGCTCAGCCATAGTAAGCAGGACAAAGAAAGCTTGCTGGGTGCAGGACAAAGAAGCTGTGATAATGAACTGACCTTCCAGAAAAACAGGACTCTGCAACAACTATACCTGGAACTGATGCCCTATGCCCATTTACATATCTACACCAAAAAGGTATAAAAAGTAACTCACTACCTACCCAAAATGAGTCTCTCTGCAAGACCCTCTCTGCAAAAGCTCCCCTGCATGCAATCTCCCGGACAAACTGGACCCTCACTGATGACGCCTGGCTGACTCCAGACTCTGTGATGTGGATCATCGTTGAAGTGAGAGTCTTTTTTTTTCCATCATCACTTAGCCCCACTCTTGGGAGAGGTTTTGTGAGTATCATACCAGTAACATCTCATATAATATATTTACAGGCACGTGCCCAGGTAAAGGTCTGTAAGAAAGACATAGACCTGTTAAAGCGGGGGCCCATGAAAATTAGCAGAGGGCTAGAACACTTCTCCTATGAAGAATTTTTTTACAATGAGGGTGGTGAGACACTGCAACAGGTTGCCCAGGGAAGCTGTGGATGCCCCATCATTGTAAGTGTTCAAGGTCAGGTTGGACAGGGCTTTCAGCAATCTGATCTAGTGAAAGATGTCCCTGCCCATGGCAGGGGGGTTTGAACTAGGTGTTCTTTAAAGGTCCTTTCCAACCCAAACCATCCTATGATTCTATATACTTGCTTCACTGGTTGCAATTCTGTAATAACTTGTAATATACATATATTTGCTTTACTCTTGCAATATACATATGCATTTGCTTTCCTAGTAGTAATTGTGTAGTGACTTCTAGTGTGTGTGTATATTTGTTGTTACTTATAACAGTTTTGTAATGATTTTTAATAAAGAAATTCTCAGAATCTCGGACCTCTGTGTGCTTGTGTATTGTGGAATCCTGAGAACCCCATGGTCAGGATTTTACACACCCGTGGGTCAAGTAGCTCTCATGGGTCGTGACTGTGACCTTAAATGAATTTAGAGTTCTGTGGCAAAAGTTGTCACCTTGCTCTGCAAGCTGTCTGTTTTCTGCCAGAGGAAGAGAGAACAACATCTGCTCATCAAGACTCTCCATTTCTTTCCTCATTTGTGCAACAGCAGCCCGAAGGCTGGCATTCTGCTCCTGCAGCTTTTTTATTTTCAAGGCAGAAATATCTTTGCTCAGAGAACTTTTAACATCATATTGAAATACCTGTAAAATAAAAGTACAACACAGTAACAGTGTTTCATTAATGAGCAACACATATCCTCTCCACAACACCACATACAGAGATCCTAATACTTTCAGTCCATGAACAGACTTGGCAGAAAGGAACCACAGGAAGAAAAGAAACAGATCTGGTTATTATGGGGGTTTGCTAGGGAAAAAAAGTGCTATGATGAGAACCTGAGATAGAGGAGGAGGCATAGATGGTCAGCAGGATGGCCACAGAGGTGGCTCTGTCTTATCACTGTTGTTCTTTGAAGAGTGCTATCTCTTATCTCTTCTGTGTATGGGTAACCTACCTCCTTAAAGAACTTACTGGCTCAACAGCAGTCCCCTTTCTGACTTGTTGAATTCTTGGAAGTGTAATTGGACATCATTTGTTCACAAGAACATAAAGAGGCTGGACATCCTTTGCTAAACTGGAAAAGGGGAAGCAGTATATGGATTACTTCTAGGCAACCTGGACAACTGACAACTTCTAGAAAACCTCTAGGCACTTCAATTCTGAAATAAGTACCAATGTCTTCGTTGTGCGCATTAGTTATAGACAAGCTAACAGTGAATGATGTAAAAGGAATATTTGTCAGATAGCGATTTAAGCTCTGCCTTCACAAAGGCCTTGACGCTGACTTTTGGAATTATACTTGGTGGAAGTATGAATTGATGAGCAAATGTCGTTCTTACAGACTTTCAGAACTGAAGAGGCTGACAAAACCCAGGTTGCCAAAGCTGCTTTAACTACTGTAAAAAAAAGTAATTTATGTTAGTAAAATATGAGCAGCTTGCTTAGAGAGTAATACATCCCTGAATAATTCTATTTCTTAAACTTTTGAAGGGGCATTGCTCAGTGTTTTCTTCATGAGCTGCACACAGCCTTAAAGATTATCTTAAGAGATTTGGTTTGGAAAGCTAGTCCTGTGCAAAACTTGCTAGATCACTCTAAGAACCGCTTTACTCTGTTACGCTGAAAGTTGCTAGCTCCAGAATCCAATTCTTGACAAGTCAGCAACATATGTTTATGAAAAATACAGGAAAAAGGACAAGTATGGAAACTTCTTCATCAATGACCTGGATGAAGAGTTAGAATGTACCCTCAGCAAGTTTACTGATGACACAAAACTGGGAGGAGTGGTGGATACAGTAGCAGGCTGTGCTGCCATTCAGCGAGACCTGGACAGGCTGGAAAGTTGGGCAGAGAGGAACCTTATGAAGTTCAACGAGGGCAAGTGCAGGGTCCTGCACCTGGGAAGGAACAACCCCATGCACCAGTACAGGCTTGGGCTGGACCTGCTGGAGTGCAGCTCTGTGGAGAGGGACCTGGGAATGCTAGTGGACGACAGGTTGACCAGGGATCAACCTGACCAGGGATCCTGGGTGCATTCAGAGGAGTGTGGGAGGTTCTCCTTCCCCTCTACACTGCCCTGGTGAGGCCCCATCTGCATTCTTCTGTCCAGTTCTGGGCTCCCCAGTTCAAGAAAGATGAGGAGCTACTGGAGAGAGTCCAGCGGAGGGCTATGAGGATGATGAGGGGACAGGAGCATCTGTCCTATGAGGAAAGGCTGAGGGAGCTGGGCTTGTTCAGCCTGGAGAAGAGAAGGCTGCGAGGGGACCTAATAAATGCTTATAAATACCTGCAGGGTGGGTGTCAGGAGTATGGGGCCAAACTCTTTCCAGTGGTGCCCAGTGACAGGACAAGGGGCAATGGGCACAAACTGAAGCACAGGAAGTTCCGCCTGAACATGAGGAAGAACTTCTTCACTCTGAGGGTGATGGAGCACTGGAACAGGCTGCCCAGGGAGTTTGTGGAGTCTCCTTCTCTGGAGATATTCAAGACCCGCCTGGACA
>Ga0065711_1003579_pt1 | contig 27381 bp, 13 predicted proteins | sample Hoacrofraction12_FD_59098 | JGI IMG/M metagenome (GOLD analysis project Ga0065711, IMG submission 59098) | Hoatzin crop microbial communities from Cojedes, Venezuela - Epithelial fraction 12 v2 (version 2) | ecosystem: Host-associated > Birds > Digestive system > Esophagus > Crop | place...
GTGCTCCGTCACCCTCAGAGGGAAGAAGTTCCTCCTCATGTTCAGACGGAACTTCCTCTGCTTCAGTTTGTGCCCATTGCCCCTTGTCCTGTCACTGGGCACCACTGAAAAGAGTCTGGCCCCATCCTCCTGACATCCACCCTTGAGATATTTGTAAGCATTTATTAGGTCCCCTTCATGTACTCCATTCTTCTGAAGAAACTGTTAATTTAACCTCAGCTACTCAGAAAAAAATCCTAAAATTTTGTTAATTTGATTTTTGACTAAGATGAAACAAACAGATGCCGTATAAGAAAGAACTAGTTATTTTGGATTTTTATGAAGTGGTAAAGCAGGACTGTGCTATCCAGCTTCCTGTAGTTGTCAAACATAGGAATGGTTTGGTATTTTGACATTTCTTTTAAAAGATTCAGTGAAAAAAAAAATTTACCTTTTGCAGAAAGTAGCTTTGAAAGTTCATGAAGTTGTTGGTCTTCACAATGTTTGGACAGGTCTTACAACAAAACATTCGGGTAAAGAGTGACTTCATGGCCGGTGGTCCTGTCCACGTACTTACCATGGAATTTGCAATCTGCATAATCAGGAGGAAGGGAAACGATATTAACATCACCACTGCAAGTTTAGTTGGGCTGTAAAAAAAAATACATATTTTCCACAATCAAAAAGGATAACTGTCCTTCAAACAGATACATATTTGCATCAGTCTATTATATTAGCTAAGTTTTCACTGCCATCCTTAATACATCTTCTCTACATTAAAGGTAAATTTTATGAAAATTTTCCACTTGGACGATGTCTGCAACTAATTATCTTTCCATGATATACTTCTGTTCTTAATTATTTTCTCTTTTATATTTTAGATGAAAATTCTGTGCTTACTAAGCCAAGTTTTCTGACTCTACAGAAGCCAGTGATGGAAGAGGCTTCCGTAATACCAGCTTCCCAAATCTACCCTGCCAGTAACCTCAGCCTAGACTGTAAGTAGCCTCAGCCACCCTAAGACTAAAAGACCACCCCTAAAGTGAAAGGCAAGTCAGCTACCTCTAACTTTAACTGTAATTCACAAACAGACTTCACACTGAGGCAGATTTATTGCTACAGTCTGTTTTGGGGTAAGGCAGTAAGGTTCCACAAAGCCAAAACTGCTTTTGTGCCTTCCCCAGCATCCTGGGTATCACACATTTGCTATACGTAGCAGTGAGAGTTGCAGACAAGAACACCTAGACCTGATGACAGATTACACGTGTGTGTGTGCACGCACGTGTGCAAACAAATGCAGCAAATGCACTCTACAATGCAGCAGGAGTTTCCATTGTTACAGACCCACCACAAACTAAGGAAAAATCTGTTTTCACACAAAAGAAAATGAACTTGATTATTTCCTTCTAATTTAGCTTGTTTCAAAGGGTATTACATACGCAATAAGAGAAAGAAAAGTAAGAGGCTATCTGAAGATGGGTGGCAATCCATTTCACCACTGCTCTGACACAAGATGGGTGTTTTATTACTGAAACCATTTTCCCCACTAAGTCAGGCTTCAAAGGGAAGTCAGAGAGAGAAAATACTGCGGGGTCAGACTAGATGTTCCTATTGCAATAACTGAAGTCTTCCAACTAAAGATACAGTTATAGCTTCTTCTGTAAGCTACGTAATGACTCTTCCTGCAGAGGAAGCTTAATCCCAAAAACTGCTTAGAAACCATGATGATAAACTTAAAACTGCAAATCTGAAATTTATATAGCAGTGGAAAATAAAATCCAACCCCCAAAATATTATCAAAGGTTACTATATTTACAATACATTCACAGTTTCATTACAATTGACGTGTAAATTTAATTTTTTTTAACTTCTACTTATTTTAAGCATTCCATTTTGCAAAATCTATAGATGAATAACAGTATTTTCAAATTGAAATCAACAGCAGTTAAATCATCATCTTTTCAGTATTTTTTCGTCTTATGTGTTCCAACTTCTTTGAACTTCTCTTTAAACACTGACAGAATCCAAGTTTTCTACTCAGTCTACTGATACACTACACTCTGAATTGAATGTATTTCTACATTCCCCACACCATGACACAAGTAGCCTGTCTTGCATTATCTCTGCTTAAAAAGACGGCATGTACGCTCTATTTCTGCATCCTTCAATACAATATAGCATAAAAAAAAAACAGCCTAAGATGTAACTGTTATGCGTAGCTATGAAACTTCTCAGTGTCTGGGGAGGGAGTTTATGCTGACGCTGTTCCTTTTTTAAACCTTACAACATATCACCAACACTGCAATGCATCTGAACGGAAAAATCAGTCTGCATGCTCCCAGGAATTCATATAATGACATTGTTTTCTCCTTTCTCTGTAGGGTTATGTATCATGAACTTCTCAAAATGTGTGCGTGTGTGCACACCCACACACACACCCACCTCCCCCTTAACTTCTTTATCAATGAGGATTTAGTATGTTGCCTGCATATTTTATGCCTGAAAGACTGAAGTACTGTTTTACAACAAAGTATACAGTACATTTAGAAAGTGTAGTAAAGTCAGTTTTATAATTGCATTATCACCTATCATTTCTCTGTATTGACGTGAGTACACCAAGAATGTTTTACAACAGTAAACACAAGCCAGCTAGAAGTTGCAAATCAACAAAGAAGAACCCTCCCCCTAATAAACATGAGGGACTTTGTGTTTTTTCAATAAAGAATACAAATCCTGAATATTTACAGGCTGTGAAAATTAAACTGAGTTAATGACTACAGGAAGCAATTCTTACTAACGCCCCAATGTTGGAACTAGTAACAGAATATATCACACTACACTCCTAGGTAACTTACATAAACATATTTACCACTCTGTCGTGCCATACTACTTCACCTTGATTCAATGTCACAACCATACTTTTTGCTTAGCTCTACAATCTTTTTTCTGTAACTCAGCCACCTTATTTGCAGAATGAAGATTTTTCATACAACTGAGCAAAAGTGGTTATGATTATCTGCAGCCCAGTTGCCTGAGAATTCAAAGTAAAGACAGAAAAAACTATTGCATTTAAACATTGTAACAACTGCAGTTTAATACTTACCTGTGGATTACACACTTTTAAATATTCCAGGTGAATTCATTATGAAACGTGCATACTTTAAGTCAGACACTGGCAGTACCAATACTAGCACACACACTGGCCACATTACATCAGTATTTCATAATATTAAGACACTTTGTCACAAACTTTTCTTGAATTCTGATTTTCATAATATAGCCAAAGGAGTTATTTCTATACAGGTACCAAATTATTCACAACAGGTATGCAGCAGAAAGCAAGCTATATGCCAATAATCTGAACTCTACAAATTGTCAATGAGTATGCCTTTGTGTCCATAAAACTATGTCAATAACATGTCTTTTCAGGAATTCTTATTCTTCTGTGTTTCCACCCAGTTGTTTTATAGGGTTCTCTAACTTTCATTCCTAATGCTAATTTTGTATCTAAAGAAAATAGATCTTCCCCTTCCAAGGCAATTATTTGGCTTTTTATTATTTAATTGCAGACTAACATGTTTCTTTTGTGCCTCTATTCAAATTGAAACAATATAGAGCAGCAATCAGAATTCACATTATACAGATGAATTTCAGCACTTCAGAATCCTCAACAGACAGGCCAAGGGACTTCCCAGTAAAATAAAAAAATACATTTTGGCTCTGAAAAAAATTAAACAAAAGTCTTTTATTTCTGCCACTTAATGAAATCTGGAAAAATCCCTTGTGGTTTTCATGTCTGACATCTCAATTTTGACAATTATGAAAGCCTTCTGCAGTCTCCATTTACAGACTAAAATAATACAGCTTTCCTTTCAAATCAGTCATGTTAAAAATACTTGGCAAATACTTTTAAGAGGCTAAATATCAAGCCAGTTTAAGAACTGTGATGAGTTTTGACCCATTTTCAGACATTTACAATGTCTAGCAGATTTCTTCTGTTATTGCCCATTCATGCAGCTCACCTTTGCAAGGCAGAAGCAGGCCAGCATTCTCACTCGGTAGAAACATTGTTCCTGTTCCAGTATATCAGTCAGTGCCAGCCGTGATGCTGGAGTAGGGAACTTTTCCAATGCCAGAATGGCGGCTTCTTGTGCAACCACATCTCTCTCATATCGAAGCTGATACTGCCACATGAAATCAGATTGTTCAAATTCTACCTTCCTCAGCACTGACATATCAGGGTCTATTCTTATCCAGAGCAAAGGAGAATCAGCACTAAGACAGACATGAAAAAACATTAATAGCTTACACCATTTCAAGACCATAGCAATTCAAAAGATGTTCTAAGTTATTACGAGTTATATTTAAAGTATTTAGAGTTAAAGAACCATAACGGAATCTAAGTTAGCAGGGACTTTTGAAAGTCACCTGGTCCAATCTCCTGCTTCTCAGATGGCAATTCTGTAACCTCCCAGGGCAATCTGTCCAAACCTCTGACATGTCAAAGGTGAATACAGTGTTTTAGTATATTTAACCTCCAGATCTGAGTTCATGGTAAACTACTGTATAATTTCAATATATTTAATTCTACTTCCTCAGACACCATAACTTTCACAGGTGAGCAGCACTTGATAACCTTCTACAGTTCCAGACAACAAAAAAAAAAAGATCCAACAGAAAAAGTGGTGGTAAACACCCATTTTTGTACATACTATTTTTCATCAAGAGATGTGAAAGTGCTTTACAAACACACACATATTATAATGCTGAAAGCTGACAAAGGTAATCATGCTAATGCACACAACTGCCAAGCCAAATAATGATAAAAGTGAAAGTATCAACAGACAGGATTAAAGTTTTAGTCCTACAGACAAAACTTCTCGGTTGTTTTCCAGCCAAAGAAGCGTTTTATACTTTAGTATTCACACAGCACCATGACTGCAGAAGTCATTTATGGGAGCAACAAGCACAAACTATAGTGTTCTACTCAGTTTTCCACACAAAAATACAGACAGCAAAATATAGACACTGAATTAGAAGAGAGTTTGGAATGATGAAAAGAGCATCATTATAAATATGATGCATATTTCTATATACAATTGTAGAGTATCTAGAATTACTGTCAAGACAGTAGCTAGAGAAAAAAGGACAGCGAAGAGTGCATACACAGGATTCAGAAGAACAGAAAAGAATGAACATTCTCATATATACTTGGAGCAAAGGAGTCAAAACTGGACAAAAGGATGACAGCATCATAGATTAGAAGGCTAGCAGATAAACAAAGCATAAGTGACTTGCATAAAATCATACACCAGTTCTCAGGTAGTTCTAAGACGATCATTACGGTTTCAGTTGAGTGTAATGCAACAGCTACTTGAACATAGCTGAACAGAACTACTCACAAAATTGCTCTTAAATACAATTAAAAACTATTTATTAATATGTCAACTATCACACAGAAATAGTAACAATATAACTTGCTTAATGAAAATACCCCTTATGAAATTATTTCTCATCATATTTTAGATGAGGTTAAATTTACGAGAACCTCCAACACTTTTAAGGTGACAAGTAATCTATCCTTCTTCAAAGAGACACCACTAGTTTTCGAAAGCAATTTATTTATTTACTTTCTTCAGCCAGCAAACCAAGTACCAACACCTTCAGTATTTCGGAGCACACCAATGGTTCCAACTGAAGGAGGGCAAAGCAGGTATTCACATTAAGCAAGAATTTCCTTCCAAAGATCTAAACAGTTCCAACTGAAATTAATGCCAGTATGAATTTCAGCATGAAGCATTTCATCACTTATTTTCAATCTAAAAGGATTCTTTTGGAATTAACCACAGATTTCAGGAACTTGTCTATCTTAGTGCTAGTTAAAAGGTCTTCATCAAGGTCCAACAAAAATTGCTTCTGTTTCAAGCAAATTCTTGTTTGCATTTTACCTATAAAGTGAGCTGAAAGATATCATTAGAAATGTGTAGAAAAGAATCAAGTAATTTATTCTCTCACCTTATCATGCCTAAGATTTTTTTTTTAATCTGATTATAGTAGTTAGCCCATATATTTTATACTTCACCAGAATTTTCCCAGTTACAGAAGAAAAGGCGGCAAACAAATCTGGTATAGTCTTGAAATTTGCCAGTCATACAAAGAAGTACAACATTACTATCAAATCCTTCAAAGCAGCATGCTTTAGAGAAGGTGAACAGGAGAACATGGCTCAGTCTCACACTGAGAAAACTCCAACAAGCTAACTTACTCCATAGCCGAAAGGTCCATGTCCACCTCTTCTCCATTCATCAATGGAATCTTTTTCTTCTTATTTCTATGAAAAGAGAAAAAATAGAAAAAAAACAGGTACTAAAAAAATTGTCATACTAGCGAAGATACATTTATAAATGAAACTTAAGCCTGCAAAAGTACTCTGTATTTCACCACACCGAAAAATAATGCTCTGTGCAGCAAAAAAATGAAAAAAGTTGAGCTTTGCATTAGTTTTGTTCAAATACTAATCACCAATACTTTAAACTGGTTTGAACTTAACTCCTACCATTTTTACAATTACACATAGGCATACAGCTTTGAGAAGCAGAGGTCAAAGCAGTCATTAGAATGCATTAGGAAAGTGAGAAAATCTGTCTGGGAAGTACGTCACTTTTCTTGCTCATGAGGTTTAGTGAACAGCCCTGGCACTCTTAGCAGAAAATTATGCAAGAGCTTCATTCAGTGAAGATATAAGTGAAAGCATATTCACCTGGTACTCTGGCCTACATTTGTCTTCCCTCTAATTCGGCTTTCATGTTCAAAGGCATTTTGAATAATTTAATAAATTACAGTCTTTATTCAACTCGTTCTATATAAACAAGCTCTTTATAAAACCTTTGTAAAATTTAAGACCTTTCCTTATAATTAAGAAACGCACATAAAATGTAAGATTTCTTGCTGTCCATAAATAGTAAATTCTGTTTTCTACCCCTACATCACAGGTAAATCTCACTCAGTAAGATTAACAAAATATAAACACAAAATTTAAAAGGCATTATTTATCATCACTGCACTATATGTTTTCATATATCCACACTAAAAAAATCTGCACTTCGTATTTTAATTCTTACCTTCTGCTTTTAGAATGGCAAGGTATATCATGTTTAAGGCTGTTTTCTTCAATCTGCAATGTATGATTGAATGATCCATCAAGTTCTTGCACTGTCACTTTAAGAGGACCCTTCAAGTTCACAAGATTTTGTTATTAACATTAAAATTACACTTATTAATGTATACACCACACTTGTATGTGTGGGTAAAATATGACAAATTGACCTTACCACGTATTTCTGAGTTCCAGGAGACGTGTAGTCTTGTTTTATTTCCAATTCCAATACATTCCGTTTTCTATTAAATGCAAAGCTACCATAAAACTTCACCACTCCACTCTGATCACTAATAAGCAGTATAGGAATTCTAGTGCACAGCGCAGTAGATATAAACAAATGCAATTCTCAGTTTTCACTCTTTACACTTGCTTTATGCTTCTTTATTGCTAGACTTTCCTATCCCAAGAACATCAGGAAATTAAAATGCTTATACTGGTTCCTGAACTTTTAAAGTTTTTTTTTTTTTCCTCTTTAAACTGTACTTTAATGTATGATCATGTACCTTACAGAAAGAAAAATGAAATGCAATGAAAATTACTTAGAAAAAAGTCATTATGAAAAACTACACTGGACCCCACCACATCCAACGTCCTTGGCATGCTCTCAGAGAAAGTAATTGAAAAAGACTTCAGTAAAGACTCAATATGATTTGTTTTACTACAAATTTTTATTTATAATAAAACTCAGGGTAAAATGTAGACATTAGCTTCTGTTTTCTACCCATGCTACATCTAACTCCACTATTTTATTGCAGTTTTTCAAACTGGGTTGTTGTGAGCATTCACATTTGTGCTCACTACGTGTGTGTGTGTGTATATATATACACACATATATATGAGTTCACATTTACATGAGAGTATACAATATGATTGATAAAAAGTAATGATCTCACTCTGCATTTTTATCCCAGGCAACAATTTCTTCAAGATAACTGCTCCTGAGAATAACTTCATCATTCATCATTTGTATGACAGCCATTACTACACTTCATTTATAGTAAAACTAACCAGAATGAAGTATGTCTAGTGCATGCTCCCAACAAGTCTCTGACAATGTAAGACAAAAGCAGGGAAGAAAAACCTGTTCTTTCATGACCTCACATTTAAGGGAGGAGCTGCCAGACTCAAAAAGGCTTCTTATTGTACATGTATTATTAACTTTTCTCCCTAAATATGGCCATTTGGCTAGATACCTCAGACTGGTTCTGTTCACGGTGGCTGCCTTCATAAAGGTCTGTGACTTTGTCATCAAACACAGGGCATTTTTAGTGGTTTATTCAGCATGAAGTTTAAACTCAGCGTCAACACAGCAGTCAATAGCATAAGATAGCACTAGTTAACAGTAATTAGATATCCTCCCAAGCAATACAAAGAGCTGCTGTGGTCTTACAAGGTGGAAAATCCACTATTACAAGTGCAACAGTGTTTGAAGCATGGTAGGGAGGTTGCAACCATAGGATAAAATACAAGTTACAGTTAACAGGATCAGCCTTGGGGCCAAAGCCCAGAGAAGCTGAAAAATCCCCAAATCTGAGAGTTATAGTTCTTCCTTGCTTACACAACAGACATAGTTTAAGATTCACCCAGCACAGGTAATAATGCTGACATTTAAGTATAGCTGCAGTGTTATTATATGTACATATAGAACCTCTGTTTTCCTCAAGTGGCTGGCACAGCTAAGTACGGAAATCAGAATAATGTGTATTTATACTTTATGAATACTTCTGATGCAGATAAAATACTAAATTCTCATACTACATTATTAAATCAGCTCAAATAAATAATGTCTAAATATAAATACCTACTTTTATTTTCTGTTAGAACATTAAGGTATGGCTTTGCCACAGTCATGTATGATTATAGCCTGCAGTCGTGTTAACTAAAACTATCAATTAAACTTGTTAAATGGAGAAAATTCAAATTTACCCTCATATCAATCCAAAATAAGAAACCCTATTTCTTAACTAATATCACTGAAATTTGGACTCAAAACACAGAGGTTTATTTTACCTGAAATTGTAATATTACCACAAGTCACCAAGCTATTAAATGTTAGTGTATTTTAAACAACCAATCTGTGCTTTAGGTTACTTATTTCACCGTGATTTACTGGAAATCACATCTTAAAATGCACCAGACTATAGCATTTTCCATGTCAGACTTCAGCATATTTCTATGGGCAGTGTCCTCTGGAATCCCTCTAGCATAATTTGGCCTTAAATTCCAGCAGAGTTCTTGTGCTTCTTTCAAAGTAAAACTTAAAACTAAGAAATCCCATCTAGTAAAGAACACCCAAAAAAGCTAGCATACTCTAAATGACTATGAAAGGAGTGTGAACCTGCGGCTCACATCTATTTCTAATTCAAAGAATAATCTACTTCGCTGTTTTAAGCAAAGATATTTCATACCTTTCTTCACATTCCTTAAACAGTGCCAATTAAAAAACAAATTCATTCTCCATATTAACAATCCAGACCAAGAATAAAAAGGATACACCCACTGCTTTATTAAAGGTTGGATGTCTTTGCCAGAGACATTTGAGATAGATTTCAAAAACCCAGATGTGGAAACCAGCATCTGACTCCACATGTGTGACTGGAACTTCTGAGATGAAGCAGTGCTGGCCAGACTCAACAACTTGTTGAAAACCTAAAATGATAAAAAGTTATTACCTTCACTAAATACTTCAATATATAAAATAAACTTTTCTGTTTATTTGCAGCTGAACTGCAACTAAAGGCAAATAAACTCATTCTCTGATAACTGGCCTCAAAAAAAGTCATTCAAAATTAAGACATTTTCAGAAAATTACTTGCCTGCCCATATGAGAAATTGTGATTTGCAGACACAAATGTATTTTTACTTAAGGCAAACCATCCACAATGCTGAGAAAAGCTCTGAAACCCCATCTTCTTAACGTGCGAAATGTTTAATGGTAACAAAATTAAACTAAAAATGTCGTCTTTGCTCATCACTGCTACAGGTACAACTTATGATGCAGCTTTTTAACAGAGCTGAATTCAAAGTGGAATACAGAAACACTTTTTGGCATCCATTTTCTAGTTCTAAGCACCTCTGTACTTCAAAATCATGTGATTTGTGAGGTTACTCACTGCAAGCAGGTGTGGCCTTTATTTACCAAATTCTAATGCAGAGGGTAAGGGATGCATTTTTAACCAATTCTTTCCACCTGAACTTTTTCAAAGAACCAACTTCCTCAAAGTTACATATACATACATACACACAAAATCCATTAAAAGACCACCAGCTTTCAAAAATGATCTACAGTAAAACAGATCACTGACTACATCTGCTTTTTAGAAATAAAAGTCATCAAGTTCCCTGCTTTGCTATTCCTTTTTAAAAATTGCAAAGAATAATTAAAATTTTATGTAAGGAAAGCTTTAAAAAAGGTGCATCTGCTGTATTTTCAACCTGACAACTGCTCATAATAGCTCCAGCACAAGCACATACATGTTATCCTTAAAAAAACAAACCAACAAAAAAAACCCCAAAACCTGAAGCTGATAGGAAAAGGTATCACTCAGTTTCTAACTGGGTGTTTGTTTATAGTACCCTATCTTTTTTAAGACATGTCACAAAACATATTTAAAGAAGAAAAACTACAACCCTGCACCAGTTAACCTTTTCAGAATAAAACGACAATTGCTTATTCTAATATGAAGATCCATGCTCCTTCTAGCACTGAAAATTTTATACAGGCAGAGAGCAGAAGCTGGATTCTCATTACTTTCCTTATTTGCAATTTGAGTAGATTAGCTCACAGCAACACCAGTTAGGGTCAGTAAAACAGGTCCTCAGTGTTAATAACCAATCACAATAACCCAAAGCAATGAAATACCTTAACATGAAAGAGAATAGGCAATATATACAAAGTATTACAAATTACATGTAAGAATAATAGCTAACCTTATCCTAACACAAATGACCTATATTTTTGTTCTATCCTACTAAAATTGAAAATACAAACGGAATCCTATGACGACCTGTTTTATTCTTTCTTAAATGCCATTTAATGAATAGAAATGCAACTAAAGACAAAAAGTTGTCTATATGCCACACAACCATTTAAATACCTACCTGTAACATGAACTCCATGCTTATCCTGTTCTCAATCAGTCTCATAACAAGATGTGCTTTACATTGGAACATAGTGTAATATTCCCAGGACAGTGTATGAGGGTGTTTGATAGAAAAATGTAAATGTGATGCAGGGCTGAAAAATAAAAATAACAAAACTCTTTATTATTGCATTTTATGGAATGAAACAAAATATACCTTAGCAACCAAGATCATACCTGCACCCACAATTATTTAGGATCTCTCCTACTGCTTTAAAGTTATAATTTATAACATGCATAAATTGACCACACTTGTACATAACAGTGACATGGATGTATACACCCAGCATACAGCAAGTACTGTATAGAGAATAATGACAGGTAATACATGCTATTACTGTAAAGACTGTAAAGACATTGGTGGCAGTAGCAACCAGAGAAAGAAATCTGTGACTTGAGTCTAGAAATTACTCATGAATTTACATTCCCCCTACCCCACTTCTCTTTAAAAGTGATTGTACATAGTGAATATTTCATATTTAAATAACAATTGTTGAAATTGTTGAATAACTGAAAAGTATCATATCATTGAGAAGTAAGAGTTTTAAAATTCATGACAGATTTTCATTTGATGAGCAAAAGGAATTGCTCAGTTTTTATTTTAGTTAGCAACTTTACGCTTTCAATACTTTGGCAAATTGATATATTCCAAATTCCCTAACAAGCCAAGGAAGACTATGCAGAGCATCATGTTGCAGCTCCCACGCTGTTTCCGTAACTTGAACTATCTGTGGTGTTCCTTCACACACGCCCTTTGTTTCTATAAGCAAAATATTTTAAATTGTTCATATGGTTTTCAGTGCTTCATTCCATATCAGAAGACAAGACAGATGGTGAAACCTTGAAGCTTTTAAAAACAGAACTGATTTCTGGATAGCTTTTGTGGCTGTACAGCAATAAAACACTAAAAGACTTAATTTTGATGGGCTTTAAAATTAATTTTCTCCACCAAGTTTTACATTTCAGAATACAAACAGTCTAACCTATAGCCCAGTTTCAAACTAGAAAAGTAGCCATAATACTGTAATTCTTGAGAAGAACTAAGACCTTTTTGCCCTCCTTCCAATTATTTGAGAACTGGCGATAATTAGCAGTCTGACTTCATTTTATTGATCAACCAACGCTGTGGCAACTGTATTTTGTGGTGCTATGTTTTTTATTTCAGTTCTTTTCACTGGACACTTGAGTTTTCCATGAACAAACATCTTAAGAAACTGAACCCACACCATGTCAGGCCAACTTCTTAGGAAGTGGTAATCCAGACTTATTTTATGCTGGTTAGTGAAAATCACAAACTAGACACTGTGATGTAGAAAATGCCAGCTACTTCAAACTTCTGGGCTCAAAACTGGCTTTCTTCCCCTGTGATTCTCACTTATAGATAACCTAACTAAACCATTTCAAGATGGACCAGGCACTTCATTTGTCCAAAGACTTTAGAAGAAGACCCTGCAAGATAGAATGAAATAATTCATGAACTGTAACAAAGATAAGTGCTATAAGCCTGACCTCTCATGCCAGCTACTTCAGGAAAAGATTGATCTTCCAGAACCTTCAAAGACCTATTAAACAAACCATTTTAACTTTGACCAATATTCCCATGTAGTTTACATGTATGCCAGCAAGAAGCATTCTACCAGGACAGAACCAGCACCTGCCTCCTTATCTGCAACTCTTAAGATATCAGGAGATGGCAAGAATCAAGGTAGCTGCAATACTTCAATATTTTTTCCCATCCTTCTATTTACTAGGAGACTCCCTTGACTTTATTGATGAATGTCTGTTTAAACATCTTAAGAAGATACAACAAGAAAAGTATTTTAAATTGAAGCAAGTAAAATCATAGTCACAGAATGCTTTGGGTTGGAAGGGACCTTCAGAGGTCATCTAGCCCAACCCCCCTGCAGTGAGCAGGGACATCTAACTCGATCTTTAACTAGTACTACCCTTCTTAGGTAGACTGAGTATATAATTAAGAAGGTACTTAGGTCTACTACTTGCTGCTTCTAGTTGGTAGGCAGTTGTTAAAGTTCTCCTATCAAAATTGTTCTCTTATTTTGGATACTTTTCTATTCTGAGGTAGGGAAGGGTTAGCAACCATGAAAGAATTAAAAAGCAAGGAGGAAACTGAGGTTGTGGCTCAGACATTATATAAAAATTTGGTCTCAGTATAAAACTATTTATCCAGCTTCAAATTATACAGTTGATTGACTTTGGTAAAATTCTTCTCTTTAATATTACAACCAAGCCAGGACCCACACTCTTGGCCTTCTTAAATTTACTAAGTGTTGATTGATTTTGGTACTGGTTACATCATTTAAGTGCAAACCAAAACTGAGACACATTCATTCAATATTAATACATTAATTCTGATTATACTTTTCTTCAATCATTAGACTTCTAAAACTTTTATCGAATTGGCACCAAATGAGAATTAAAATTGGCAATATGGACCTAGAATGTTTGTCAAAGTGAAAAACTGAACTAGCTCTTCCACAGAAATTTATAACGCTCATGGCTCTCAAACACGTTTGAGTCATTCAATGTAAACCTGTCAATATGTTTCTTCCATTTTAAATACGTCTACATACATTTCTTGATGTTTTTAGTTTTTACAACAGGGTGGAACCAGCACAATCAAAGACTGCAGAGAACCAAAATCTGAGAGGGAAAAATACCAAACTTTGTTCTGAAACTTTCATCCATGCAGCAGACAACCTGCAGTTTCCTCTCTTTCATTTTCCCAAGCTCTAGGATTTTTTGTTTTAAAACAACTGTTCTGGAGAGTAGAGTTTGTGTTTCACTAGACATAAACAGGAAGAATCTGAGACACCTGTGTTTTGCACAGGAATTAACTCATGTGTCTAAAGTTTTTCCCCAGTGATTTCTTTCCATATTCTACTTCTAATTTAGTTGAAAAATGAGATTATTAACATTTCTTTTCTTCGTTTTATTATTAATTGGGGCTGCTGTAATGCAAACATGTTTGGTAAGAACATAATTTATATACAAGTGAACTTTGCAATCCAGAAGAAACAGCAAGTTGTAATTTATGTTTAAGTTATGTTATGATTATTATTATTAAGAAGCCATAATACAATGAAATAGTGAAAGAGATGTAGAAACAGTGATATATCATGCACAGGAAGGATTCATTTAAGAGCATTAGAACAGGACTTCTTCAATTATTTGTGTTCTAATCTAGAATACATACAAGAAAACTGATCAAATTAACAGTTACAAAGAGACTTTTTTTTCAGTCAATTTCCTATTTTTTTCAAAAGTGCGACCTTTTTCTCTAATTTCATCCGATCCTATTAAACTGAATTTAGTTTCTCTGTACAGGAGAGCATATTGCCAAATTGTAATGCTGCCAATTGAAAAGACAGCAAAGGTCTAATTCAGTACCCTAAATTTTCCTTAAAAAAAGACACCATCACCAACAGGATGTCTAAAATGACTGCTGCAAGCTGTAATTTGCTTTTCAGAAGTACATATAACCAAAGCATCTAGGTACGTGCTCTGCTTCACTATCAGGAAGAAGGGGACAGTGAACTAAATCAAAATCCATCATGAGCAGACAAGCAAAACTGAGTGATGGCTTGGCATACATACACAAGTTGCATCTGTGATTGTCAACACCCAGAAAACACAGTAGTTTTGCTTCCCTGGCTGGGAAACTAGCCAACATGTCCAATTCCTGATTTCAAACAACACTTTCTTCTTTTACATTTCTCAAAAAAAAAAATAAAATCACTCTTCAAATTTCAAATGGGTTATCTGTATACCTGGTTCAGTTCTAAACCCAAAGTTTTATTTTTAAATGAACAAAACTTGGATTTTCACACACTCAAATGAAAGAACCACTGCTGCAGACAATTTCAGTCATATGTTCATAATACAGGGGCTTCTGCTGCAATAAAGACTTAAGAAATCCACTCCACATGCACATGCTCAATCTCACAGTTTTGCATGTGCTGCTCACGAGTTTCCCAAGAGCAACTCTTTGTGAGGATCTGTCATAAGTAGATTAATTTATCCAAGAAAACAAAAACCCAGCAAAAGGTTGCCATTGAAACCTGGATCAACTTACTGATCTGTCTTGTAGTAATACTTCCTACCTCCAGTGGTTAGCACTACTCAGTGAGTAGCACAGGAGCACTACAACAGAGGTAATGGGAGAATTCCTACACTAGCAATACTGAAGTTACAGTTCTTGCGAAAATACAAACCCAACCAGCTCACAGTTACCAATGGTTCTTCACAGATGACTGATGTAATACTTTTTTTTTCAATTTATAAGAAATCTCAGTATAAGATTGCAAGGTGGTAACTGAGAGTGGAAAGAAAAAGAAAACTGATGATACTGTAAAAACCCTAAAGATTACTAACCACTCCAGAATAGCTCAGGTCAAAATTCTGGCTTCATGTTCCCTCTCATTCTCTTATTAGTTTTGTAACAGCATTAAAAAAAATTCATTATACTTAATTCCCTTCAAGATTCAAAGTGAAAGAAAAACAAAACAACAGTGATACAATATACTTCAGACGTATTTTGAGACTGGTAATACATGCCTTGGGAAGTTGAAGCTCTCCAGCCTTTGGCCTTATGCTACACGATACACCCAAGGCATATATTAATGGCCCCATAAAAACATACCCTGTAATGACTTGTGGCTTAAACAAACATACTTGTCTTTCTCTTTTCCTCCTCCGAATATGGGATGTAGTAAAACTCCACCAGTCTTCAGTTCATATGCCACTATTTGATCTAACTCCTAGAAAGTACAACATACATAAGCAAGCACAATTTTGAAAAGTAGAGAAATTATTTAAAGACAGGAAAGTTTTTCACATTGCTGTTCAAACCATACCTCCTAATTAAACTTGTTTACAAACACAAAGAGCATTTCAAAATCAAGGATGTTCCTCAGCATGGCAAACAATAATAAAACTGCAGAAATTAGCAGTTAATGCTTGTTCTGGGCATGGACTACGGGTCAACCCACAACAATATTTAGCTACAATATATCTAATGAGTATTATTGCTCAATAAATGAGTTGTCTCCGACCAAAAGAAACAAAGGTGGTCAGCACTTGCTTGCAGTGGAAAGTAATACTGGGCATGCCTACACAGTAGAGTGCAGCACACAGCTCACCTTGACCCATGCCCAAGCCAGACAGAAGCCAGGCTCTGCACTGGAGCATGAGTTTGAATTTGTGTGGTGCTGGGCCCATGTTAACAAGCACACTTCAAGGCAGGACGTTTGCACAGGCTCACTATCACCCAACAGTCAACATGATCAAATCGCATCAGACTGTGCACAGGGAGAGTGAATTAATGTCTGTGTGCAACCCAATGTTGGTCAAGGAATTTCCAAATGTTTATATGCATTGATATTTATTGATCCGTATCTACTTACACACTTTCACGTACCGACCATACATTCAAAGCAATAAGGGCAGAACTGGAGGCCGTGACAGCAGCACCTCTCAGTTCTACGTGAAAGCACTTAGCTAACTCATAGGAAAGAACACGAGCGACTAGCATCCAGAAGCAACTTCTGCTGCACACAGCAGCGAAGTCTCACACAGATGTCTACCCAGTTCTGCTGTTCCCCATAGCACCCACACCTTTAGCACAGACAGCACAAGACTAGTGAGCTGAATGTTCATTACGCAGATAAGGATACGGTATTGGGTCCCCTTGTGAGTAAGGGATGTAAATGGAGCCCATAGGGTTAGGAATCTAGTTTTTGGAAGAAGAAGGGTAAAAGAAAGGGATGAGAGAGAGAGGAAGAACATATACATATTTCTGTGAATAAATGTTACTGCCAAAGAATGAAGAGTCACTGCTGCTATCACTAGAAAGTACCCTGCCTCAGGGCATTACATTTGGAAATGTAAGGTATAGACAGAGATTTCTTTTCCACAAAAGGAAATCCCTTCAACAGGGATTGTTTACTGTTTCATTCTTTCATTTAGTACTTAAATGATGCTAAAAGATACCTGATCCACTACTGATCGAAGCTAACACTGGAGCCCTTCTGAGCTGTATGGATGGCCATCACAGTATAACAAATTCATAGAATCATAGAATGTTTTGGGTTGGAAGGGACCTTTAGAGGTCATCTAGGCCCAATGCCCCTGCAGTGAGCAGGGACATTTTCAACTCGATCAGGTTGCTCAGAGCCCCATCCAACCTGACCTTGAGTGTTTCCAGGGATGGAGCATCTACCACCTCTCTGGGCAACCTGGTCCAGTGCCTCACCACTCTCACAGTAAAAAATTTCTTCCTTATACCTAGTCTGAATCTACCCTCTTCTAGTTTAAAACCATTACTCCTTGTCCTGTCACAACAGGCCTTGCCAAAAAGATTGTCCCCATCTTCCACATAGGCCACCCTTAAGTACTGAAAGGTTGCAATAAGGTGTCCCAGCAGCCTTCTCCAGGCGGAACAACCCCAACCCTCTCAGCCTGTCCTCACAGGAGAGGTGCTCCAGCCCTCTGATCACCTTTGTGGCCCTCCTCTGGACCATCTCCAACAGGTCCATGTCTTTCCTGTGCTGAGGGCGCCAAAACTGGACGCAGGACTCCAGGTGAGGTGTCACCAGAGCGGAGCAGAGGGGCAGAATCACCTCCCTCGAACTGCTGGCCACGCTACTCTTGATGCAGCCTAGGATGTGGTTGGCCTACTGGGCTGCGAGTGCACATTGGTGGTTCACGTCCAGCTTTTCATCCACCAGTACCCCCAAGTCCTTCTTGGCAGGGCTGCTCTCAATCCCTTCACCTCCCAGCCTGTATTGGTACCAGGGGTTGCCCCGACCCTGCACTTGGCCTTGTTGAACTTCATGAGGTACACATGGGCCAACCTCTCCAGCTTGTCCAGGTCCCTCTGGATGGCATCCCATCCCTCAGGCATGTCAATTGCACCACTCAGCTTGGTGTCGTCTGCAAACTTGCTGAAGGTGTGCTCAATCCCACTGTCTGTCATTGAGGAAGATATTAAACAGCACTGGTCCCAATACGGACCCCTGAGGGACACCACTTGTCACTGAACTCCAGGTGGACATCGAGCCGTTGACCACTACCCTCTGGATGTGACCTTCCAACCAATTCCTCATCCAGCAAACAGTCCACCCATCAAATCCGTATCTCTCCAATTCAGAGAGACAGATGTTGGGAGGGACTGTGTCAAAGGCTTTACAGAAGTCCAGATAGATCACATCTGTAGCTTTTGCCTTGTCCACTGATCTAGTCACGTCATCACAGCAGGCTACTAGCATGGTCAGGCAGAACTTGCCCTTGGTAAAGCCATGCTGGCTGTCTCGAATCACCTCCCTGTCCTCCGTTTACCTTAGCACAGCTTGTAGGAGGATCTGTTCCATGATCTTCCCAGGCAGAGAGAGGAAGCTGACAGGTCTGTAGTTCCCATGGTCCTCCTTTCTACCCTTTATAAAAATGGGTGCGATATTTCCCTTTTTGCAGTCACCAGGGACTCCAACTGACTGCCATGACTTTTCACATATGATAAAGAGTAGCTTGGCAATGACATCAGCCAACTTCCTCAGGACTGTGGGATGCATCTCATCAGGTCCCATAAACTGGTGTATGTTCAGGTTTCTCAGGTGTTCACGAACCCGACCTTCTCTTGCAGTTGGAAGGACTTTGCTCCTCCAGTCCCTGCCTGGTGGGCCATCCACTTGAGATGTGTGGCAAGAGAGGCTGCCAGCGAAGACTGAGGCAAAAAATTTGTTGAGTACTTCAGCCTTCTCCTCGTCCATTGTTATGAGTTTGCCAGTCTTGCTCATCAAGGGGGATACACTTCCTTTGACCTTCCTTTTCTGGCTGACGTATCTGTAGAAGCCCTCATTATTATTCTTTGCATCCCTCACCAAGTTGAGATCCATGTGCACCATGGCCCTCTTGACCCCCTCCCTACACACCCAGGCAGCATCCCTATACTCTTCCTGGGATACCTGTCCCTGCTTCCACTGCCTGTGCATTTCCTTCTTGCCCTTTAGTTAGACCAGCAGGTCTTGACTCAGCCATGCTGGTCTATTCCCTTCCTTTCCCGATTTCTTACACCTGGGGATCGAATTCACCAATGTCCTTACGAATCCCATATTCTAAGTGCTCAAAAAAGTACAATCATTTCTGAGTTATTCTTCCTGGTTTTGTGGAAAAGCAATAAAAAAAAAAAAAAGAGGAAAACTAGTTGCAGAGAGACAATGAAAATTATTATTCCTAAAGCAGTCACAGAAACTTATTTTGGTTAATATATTTGGTATTCTTCCTTGCAGCAAGTGATAAAAATATTTTAGCTCTAAGTTTTGTCACTACTAAAGATTTCTTTAGATTGCAGTGCAAAACTATATTATATTCTGGTTTTATATTGCTTATTCTTTGATGTAAAATGTCTGAAAGATATAGAAAATACTACTATTATGTTGTTACCTGTTTAATCCAGTGGCGATACTCATTAACACCAAAGGTTTTTTTCATCCAAAGGCCATAAATATAACCAGAGATTCCCTTTAGCACCCATTCATCTGACCTATAATAAGCAACAAGCATGAATTATAGCACTTCAGAAGGTATTTTGTAAGAATTGGTATTTGTGACCAGCTCAAAATAGCCACAAATTTCAGCAGGTTATATAACTTCTCTAAGTCAATAGGAGTCTGATGAGCTGTGAACCAATTTATGTAACTTGGCACCTGGATGGGACTGATGAAACTCAAAAGCCAGTGAAAACTGAATTTTGACAACAGAAGCCCAGATTAAAATATAAAACCAAACTATATTAGCTAAAACAGTAACAATAAAACAGTGGAAACGGACACTAAAGTTAAAATAACTGCTAATTTATATGATCTGAATTTCTTGATAAGCATCTCAATGCAATGCAGAAGATCTGGACCGTGAGTAGACAAAACACCTATCCTCACAATTTGGTGGACACCATTTAAATGCCTCTTCTGAGAGTTACATTCTGAGAGAAAAGTACAGACAAAAACTACAAAATAATCATGAAGTAGAATTATAAACATAAGACATACAGGTATGAAGAAGTGAATAAAATAAAGACATAAAAAAGTGAGTCATTATGAGGAGGAAAAAATTGTCTTCACCATGGAAGTGGGCTAGAAATAAGGAAGAAAGCAAGAGAAATTATAATAGTACAAATATTAGCTAAAAAACATGTTTGTTTTTTTTTAAGCCAAGGATACTCTGGGACATACATTTTTGCCATGAAAAAAGTAATGGCCTCCTTGTCCCTGATATATAAAGTGTACGCAAAAGGCTTTAAATTAAACATCAGAACTGCAAGAGCCAGCTGGGGGAGATTTTCTGAGGGATGGAGTTACAGGCAAATTCATTGGGAGGGTAAGCTGCCTATTTGACACCATTTTCTCCACTCCTCTCTCTGAACTCCTTCGTAATTTGTTAGTTCTGTGCTCCACCCGTACTTGCTATGCAGGCTACATTTCTTCATTCAAAATATCTGACAGAAATTTACTGATGATACAAGAGTCTCCCTTCTAAAGCATCCAGGAGCCAAAGTGCACTACAACATTCAGTAACAGTAATTTCTGAGAGAAAACATGTTCAATCTCTACAGTCTTTGGAAATTTTATGTCACATTCTACTTTCAAACAAAAACAAATACCCATGGATTTTAACTTATTGAGCTGGTTTTATTATTTTTCCTTTTTTTCTTTTTCCTTTCTTCTACAGTTACTGTTTCACTTGTTCTTCTGATAAAACACAACGTGCAAATTAAAATCTCATTTTTCCTAGATTTTCCTCATTTTCTAGAGAGTATACTGTAAAGTACTTACCAGGACATTCTGGATATAAAACATCCAAAGAACTGCTGGGCCAAGGCCTGTGCTAAGCACCTCCTTGTCAGCGGAGTTTCATCTATAATCATTGCGCTGTGTAAGAGATTTGTACTGGACCCCCATAAAAAAGAAAATAACACAGTATGAGCACAAGCTCCAAACAAACAAAACAGATGCCTTGCTTTAAAAGCCAAAACAAATCAAATCATTCCTTTACTGGTTTTCCAGTGAGACAGTAACATTTTTTTTTTTTTTAATAGCCTTAATCCAGGCAGATCTCCTGCTATTATCATCTAGATATAACTCTCTGTGTAGAGCCAGAGTAGCTTGTTTTAATCAGTGAAACTCTTTTGGATTCCTGGTACCCTATCCCAGCTGAAGAAAAATAAAACATAATCAAGCTTCTGCACTTAATATGATTTTAAATATTTCATGCATGGTGTTTCTAATTCAGAAAGAAAACCACTGCCAATTTCTTCTTGCAGAAGATACAAATCCAACATCTTTATAACAGATAAAATTGGAAATGGTGTTAAAAGCCTGTAATGTCAACAAAACCCAGCCTTTTCAAACCAGAGAGACCAAAGCTCAGGCTACAAAAATAATATGAGCTTCATGTATTTCTCAGTAGTCTTGGATCTAGAGCTTCTAAGCCTGCGGATTTAGAAGGTGTAATTTTTTCAAATACGAACCTGAAAATACTCATGGATGCGTAAGCAGCTACTTCAACGTAAGCTTCATCTATAAAAACAGTCTTGAAACAAGAGTAAGGATAGCGGCAGGTAAGAATCTCCTCATAAAATTCAAACACCTCGTGAAGGTATGAGGTGGTATGTTTGAGCAATGGGAGAAGTTGTGGCAAGCAAAAGTGAGTCACCTACAAACAAAGGAAAATTTAGTACAAGACTGACAAATAAACATCAAGTATATTACATAACAGAAAAAACCCACAACACAACAAAAATATAGTTGCTGTAAATTTAACTGAAAAAAGCATTTTCAAGCTGTGATAATGACTATTGTGGCAGAAAAGTGCACCAGGATGTCCATCTTAACTGTGGGAGCAGCAACGGGAAAATAATTTTCAGCAGACAATGTACAATAACAATGCCTACCTAGTGATGTCTATCGTTTAAAAACACATTTTTCTTTGATTTTGCAATCCAATGTCTTTTGAATATAGTATTTTTCTCTTATGCAGTAAAGAATTGGCTATTTTCAAATGAGTCAAGCAGTGCTACTGTTCAGAAGACTTGCTACAGCTAAAACTACAAGTAACCTTTGACAATACCGTTTTTTCCACAAACTTACGATACAGCCAACAACACTGACTTCAGCAGTGACACAGAAACCAAGCTGAGAATGACTTATAACTGCAAGTCTCCTCTACAGAAGTCTAACGCTACACAAATTTATCAGTTTGGGTTTTTCAAATATCAACTACTATTGTTTTTTCTTTAACAGCTATTATCTTTCACAAGTGAGTATGTCCCATCAGTAAAAGTCAACGAGTATCATTGCTGAGGTCTAATATCTGACGTCTGCCTTTGGATCAAGTAAAACATAGTTATTTCCTAGTATTGTCCTATTATGCTTTCAAAAGAAGAATACACAGGCCAGTCTTTCTGCTTAACTGGTAACTTAACCCGCCTGCCAAGTCCATCCTTACCCAGTCTGAAACTACAGATATAAATATAAACTGGTGGAATTCAACATTATGGCAACAATCTGTTAACAATGAAAATGCAACGTCAAATTTAGTTCAGAAGAATAGACAGTTATGTAGCAATTATTTTCATCTACTGCCAGCAATAGGATGGGTTTAAAGCTATTTTGTGAAATCTGCTGTTACCAACTGCAACTAAAATCGCCTCATAAATTCAGGCATAAATGTAACTGTTGCTCATTCAAGAGCTTTACTTTTGAGATAAATTTAAACACAGGCATTACTAGACAAATTTTACCATGTAACTGTACTTCTGGAGGTCATATATAGACATACCCATATTTGACCAATATATACCAGTTGCAACATAAAAATAGTCACTAATTCCTAAAAAAAAAAAATAAAAAAAAATAAGGGGCCTCTGAAGATTATTACCTCATGCATGTATGGATCAACAAGGATTTCAAAAGGTCCTATCGCCAAGGAGATGTTAGAAGCTGCAGTTGGAATAGTCAACATGTAATGAAAAGTCTTCTTTCTCATATCATGGGTATACACAGTTTCCACCAAATCTCCATTTGAAACCGCCACCATTGCAGCATCTACAGTATACTCAAGTTTCCAGGTACACAACTCAGAATATGAATCAACACAAGGAAACCAAAATCTAGAAAAGTTAGGATCGGGGGAAAAATGGTTAACAAATATACTTAACAATTATACTCTTTTGCACAGCTGATTTTTCTCTCAAGTTCCAAGCTATATTCTACAACACTCTGAATGTCGACGTACTGACTCCTACTACACGTTACTTTTATAAAGCACTACAAGTTTCTTTGCCATTACCTCCTGCTGAGCCATAAAGACTAGCAATCCTAATTACTAATCATTAGCTATTACTTCACATTAGTAAGCTCCTTTCAAGCACAAATTCAGTTTCAGAATATTTCAAACTTACTAGAATTCAAAGAAATTATCTGTATTTCCTACACTTTGAGACTGAATATGAAATACAGTCTAACACTCAAAGATAGTTTTCTTACCTTGTAGAATTCTGGTAACCACACGAAAAGACATGAGCCCCTCTTTCTGCCATGCTACCCTCCATGCTGGGTACCACAAAATGAAGGCCTCCTTTTGGCTGGTCCAAAGAAAAGTTTATATGCACCTTCAGGACTTTCATCTCTGCACACCAAAACCAAAATCAGAGTAAATATATACAACTTACATGAAAGTTATTTCAGAATAATATTTCAGTTTTGGACTCTTGATCTTTCAAGATTATGTGTTTATTCCATTCTCATGGACCTCCAGGTCCACTTACAAAGCACAGCTCAAAAGCTTAAAAAACTGAGACCTCTTAAGCTTAATTTACAGGATATGAATTTACAAGAATCATTCTTAATTAATAAAAACTGCAATTGAAGTTACATTTCATCTTCCAACTCCCCAATAGTAAAGAACCTCTATACAGTGATTGTACCCTAACCATGATCTGCTTTGTACCATGCTGAAATAATTTTCTACAAAAACTGCAATGTAACAGGCACATTCTTAAAAGACATGTTATTGTCATTTGCAGTTTCTTAAAACCTCTTATTATAGTTAAAGCTTTTCCTGTAACTGAAGTGTCTCTACTTTGGTTTAGTTTCACAGAAATCTCACCTATGAATAGGCTTGCAAAAAAAGAAATTCAGACGTATGGCGAAACTTATTCAAAAAGGCTCACCATATTTTGGCATTCAAACTTTGAAAACAAAAATTATACTTGTTTGAGTATTTTCTTTTCTAGGCTTGTAAGTAACACAACAGGAACTTACACAAAAATTAAAATAAACAAGAGTGTCTTTCCCATTAAGGTGTATGGGACAACACGGCGTGAGTCAGCTTCAAGATATAGTTTTGTTCTGTTTTTTTTTCTCTCACATGTCTCAACTCCACAGACAAAAATGATAAAACCACGTAAGAAAACCAATACAAGAAACTAATAAAACCCATGTAAGAAAATAATCAATGTTGGCGGGTAATTTATTAAAAAAGTTACTTCTTCAAGGATTTACGATACCACTTTATGAAGCAGTCTACTTTTCACTATCAAATCAGCTTTAAACCAACCATTTTTCAAAGCAGCATGGGAAAAAAATAATACAGCTTTTTAAACAATACGTATACAGGCATATCCTTGTAAATTCTTTTCTTTGTTGACTCATGTATATGGTAAGCAGCTTCAAACAGTTATAATTTAGCACGCAACATACTCCATTACATCCACATCCTCGTGTATACTTCTGGGCTTATGACCACCCCAGAGTTTGTTTGTAAAGGGTGTTGAGAAACCTTGCAACCACTTCACCTTATTACCAAGAAGTGTGAAGGTATTTATTTTTCAGACTTCAGATAGAAAATTATAGGAGAGGCAAAAGGAAACAGTAACCACCCTTTCACAATGTAATGCTATTTCTGTTTATTTAAATCTACTATCTCCCTATGCAAACTCGCAGCTAACAACTCTATGGCATCTTAAATTAAGCTTTCAAGGTGGTCTCTTTACTTTACCATCAACATGTTTCCACAACTCTGAGGGAACCTTAATGCAGAGTTCTCCATTTCCAGCATCTGGGTCCACAGCACTGACTGCAGCAGCGTAGGCATTGGAAAAATAGTTGAGATTCCTCCTGTCAGAAATACCCAGTTAATTCTTGAAGTACACGCTCAACCACAAAAACCAGCTTCTGAAGTTATAGGATTTCTATACTGAATTTCATGGTGCATGTTCGACCAAGTATTTTGTTGTTTTAAGGGAGTGAAGGGAAAAAGGAAGAGTAAAGACTAGGTTTCAAAAACCAGAACTTAAAACTAGGCTCTTACAGAAGCGATCCATGATGAAAAAGACTTAAGCAGTAATAATCCCCAGCAAATTAAATGAGAAATGCTCAGTGCTCTTTACTTCCCAGTAAGAGTAATATTTATGCTTATTGGAATAGCAATTAAAAATCCTAGTTCTGGAAAATTTTGGATTAAGTTTGTACATTTATTCTAAAGATCCATCTTGAAGAGCTGCCTCCTCATATATTGCAGTTTTGCTTTTATGTTGCTTTTCCAAAAGTAGTAAGATTTTAGTTCAGCAATGGTACTTTTACCCCTCTTAGGTTGATGGATAGTTTTACTTTATACTCTTTTAAATATCACACAAAATACTAGATGTTAGAGTTTTGGCTTCAATACACTAAAACACATAAATACATATTACACTTTTCAGTCCCTAGAAACAAATTTTTTAAAAATTTTACCATCACTCATTTGTCTAGGATGCAGACACAAATTTTTCTAATGAGGTTTGCGCTCTTCAAGCTACTATGTGTCAGCTGTTAATTGACCGTACATTTCATTCCAAAGTAACACCATTACTTCAGTTATGGCTTAAATTAACTGTATTCTAACAAAATGCACAGGAACATGCATGTGTCTGGTGTTACAGCGGTTACAAGCAGGTTGTTATCTTCTTATTTAATGTGATTATGTTCAGATATTGGAGGACTGACCAGTCAAGCTCAGAAATAACCTTGGGTTTGCATCTTTACACTACAGCTTATATACTTTTTCAAAATGGATTTTTAAACTCTGTAAAACATGGAAGCAATACTGTTCTTAATTCTAAATCCTTTAGTACACAGAGTTCTTCAAAAGCTTGCACAATGCAATACCTGAAGAGAAAGTGTCTGAATTACTGATCACCTTTTTTTCCCAGAATTTTGAGCATTTAGATGTGTACCAGTGAAGAATCCAACCACTGTGGGTGCTGAGCCACAACCAGGCATAAAGCTATCTGCAGGGTGACCGCACCACAATGGAGTAACAACTTTTGGCTGCGGAATACACTCTTCCATGGAATCTGAAGTCCACGCAAAGCAGACATGACCTCATTTCAGGATTTCACTTTCATCTACCCATTCTCTATTCACCACCCACAGAGAAAACAGCATTCAACCCAAATTACAATACCCTACTTGGAAGAATGAAGGGTAATTAACCACACCAGGATCACCCTGTTAGTCTAGGTATGTCAAACACCATTCTTATATTCCTAGCCTTCCACATCTAAAAGAAATCTTTGCTAAAACACTGAAATACATTGAGAACATATTTTCACGCAGTTCTTGATCTTTGGCAATAATAGCACACAAATTCCCTGGCACCACTACCAAGACTGAGAATGTCAGGAGCAGTAAACCTGTCTACTTTGCTTGGAAGCTTCTGAAAATAGGACATGAATAGTAAATGGCAGCGTATGACCATGGAAACACCCAAATCCCAAGTTTTAATACGTAATCAATTTTTCCTTTTTCACAGCTGAAGTGTACCTAAACATAGGACACAATGCCAACAAGTGTTAAAAGCACAAGGTTGAATCTGTACACTGGAATATACTATAACTTTAGCTGTGGTTCCAGAACAACTCAACCTAAACTCCAGCTGATGTGCTGTCTCCTAGTCTCAGCCACACATTCCTGTTCCCTCACTTATTAAAGAGACTACGGTTCATCCGCCCCTGCAGTGATGCAGCAGAAGTGCCAAACGGGGGGGGGG